>Ga0315904_10013069_pt1 | contig 10434 bp, 6 predicted proteins | sample LakEriMetagenome_6_FD_203529 | JGI IMG/M metagenome (GOLD analysis project Ga0315904, IMG submission 203529) | Freshwater fungal communities from buoy surface, Lake Erie, Ohio, United States - Buoy 12 MA120 | ecosystem: Environmental > Aquatic > Freshwater > Lake | place: USA: Lake Erie, Ohio... | reverse complement strand
CCGTACTTTTGCACCGCGTTTCAAAATGGAAGGCGAGAGTCGAATACGATACCAATATGCTGAGGGCTTACTTCAAACGGCAGAATCGCGTGCACAAGGTGCAGGCAATTTCAGACCTTGAGAGTCTGGAGAATCTTATTTGGATTGACTTACAAAACCCTACTCCCGCCGAGATTAAAGATGTTGAAGCGAATTTCGAATTTAAATTTCAGAGCCGTCAGGAGCAATTAGAGATTGAGAGTTCATCTCGGTATTTTGAGACGGACGACGAGATCATTGCGAACAGCAATTTCTTAAAGTTTGACAGCACCGGTGAGTCTTTGGTAAGTTCGGCGGTATCCTTCATTTTGCAGGATGACCTCTTGTTTACCTACCGCGAAAGCGACCTGGGTAGTTTTTCGGAATGTGTAAAGAAGATTAAGGCATCGGGACGTTTTTTCCATACGGGCAAGCAAATTTTGGCTACGCTGTTGGAAATCGACACGGACAATGACGCGGACTTGATGGAGAGTGTGGGTCGTCAGGTAAGTACTTTGAGCCGCGAAATGACCTTTGACCGCGACCCCAGCGAAGAGGTGATTTTGAAAATTAGCGGTTTATTGGAATTGACCATGACCTTGCGACAGGATGTAATTGACAAGCAGCGGGTATTGAGTGCCATGTTGAAGAGTCGCGAGTTTGAGGGCGAGGAATACGAACGGTTGCGTATAGTGATTAAGGATATAAATTCACTTATTGACCACACCAAATTCACGTTTGAACGCTTGGAATATTTGCAAACCACAGTAATGGGTTTGATCAATATTGAGCAGAACAAAATCATTAAAATATTTACGGTTGCATCGGTAATATTTATGCCACCTACGCTAATTGCGAGTATTTATGGGATGAATTTTAACAATACGGCGGAGTTTGAGTGGAAGTATGGTTTTTGGTTTGCGGTTGGGTTGATGGTATTATCGTCTTCGTTCACCTTGCTATTTTTCCGACGGAAGAATTGGTTATAAACTCCTTTTTGAATTTATGAAAAGACGCGAGGCATCGAGTCTCAGGAGCCCCCAGGGCTCCCCTGGTTCGGTCTTTTCGCAACGCAGTGAAGTGAGACCAACCAGTTCATGATTGATTACCAATGATTATTTCTCACTTTTTGTCATTGAAACAAAAAGTAAGCAAAAAATTCTAGTCGCTTTGATGCTGCCCACGCGCCTCATGATTTTTTTAACGCTTTTGGGTTACGGCCCCAAAAGCTAAAAATCATTTCACCCCCACACCGGCCCGCCAAAGCGACAGGCCCCCGCGCGCTTCGCTTCTTTCATGTGACGTATAGGTCTGGGATATCCTGCTCCATCTGTTTGAATCCCGCAATCATTAATATTCATGACAGATTCAATCAACGCCATCATCAAGGCCAACAATAAAACTTCGGCAACCGTTTGCGCTGAAAATAGACGCGAGGCATCGCGTCTCTACGATTGCCGTCGTTGGAATTAAATCCGATTCAAGCAACATCCTGATTCCATTGCTGCGTTTTCAACGGTGACAGGCGTACCCGCCCGTTTTGGTGTAATCACCAAAACCGTAGAGACGCGATGCTTCGCGTGTCAGAATTTACCGTTGAAAATAGTACTATCTAGGCTATTTAAATTTAAACAAATCTCAGATGTTGTCACTTTTTGGCATTGCTCAAAAAGCAACCAAAAAAGTTAGTTCAATTACGAATTTTTGAAGCACTATTTCTCTTGGCCTTTTCCGCTGCAACGACGGCATTCAAGCCAACCTCCGTTACAGATATCTACATAACAAGATGTAGAAACTGGGCAACCGTCGACCAATTTCCAATTCAATCCATAACCTTCGCAGGCACCACATTTTACATATCCGGGATTCGATTTTGCTTCATTCTGCCAACCTCCCCAACAATTTCCAGAGTTATGGACACCACCCTTCCACACTAAAAATTTAAATTCTCTGTTGCACTCTGGACAGGGTTTCATTTGTGCCGTTGTATTGCTCGTGCTGCCCTTGCTGCCTGATTTTACTGTAGTTGTGCTTCCGGTGCTACCAGAATATTTATTGGAACTCTCTAACATAGCATTCAAAAACAACAATGCCATATACCTCTTTAACAATTCCTCCTCAGGACTTAACACTTGACTGGAAGCCGATTGACTTGTAGCATTATCCGAACCACTCGTACTTGAATGCTCATGGCTTGCCACAGGTGTTTCAGGCACTGGCTGCCTAACGAATTCCGTCAATGAAAACAGTGGTTTTGGCATGACTAAACTGCGCAGTTTAATTCCATTAACACCCGAAACCACACTTCCACTGATAATGTAAAAAGTATCTTGAATCTTGAAAAAACTTCCCGAATAGCTTTCTCCATCATCTTTGGTTTTCCAAATTATGGTTTTCTTCTCCAAATCATACGCGGCAATACCCGAACCATAGGATGTTGCTGCAACAATTACATTATCATCATTACTCAACCCATAAAGTTGACCCGTAAAACCGTAATACAATGAATTGCCTAAATACAACGTAGTACCTTTATTCCCTCTCTTGTAGAGGAGATATATTCCTGTTTTTGAAAACTCAACAGTTCCTGGATATTTATCATATGGCCTTAAATATTCATCAAATGCTGTATTCCCCTTCGTAAAAACATTAGTCTTTATTTGTAGGCTATTCAGATCCAAATAAGACAAATAAGTTGAATCTTTACTTCTGTAACTCAGGGCTATCCTATCCGATAACTCATCAACTGCAAAATCAAAAATATTGGCACTTGGCAGATCTAGATTCGACAAAATCTCATGGCTCTTGCTAAATCTAACTAAACTTGATCCTGAGCCAAATGCATTTGAGCTTTCATAATAGATAGTATTGTTAAATACTTTTATATAACTGCTATCCGCTAGTGTAATCAATTTATCTCTGCCTGAATAATCCTTGTAGGTCGTTTTTTTCTTAGCATCTACTTCTTCCATAATGTCCGTAATATCAGATGGTGAGGTAAGCAATACCGTGCTAACACCCGTTGCAATATTGTACTGATAATATTTACCAGAAGCTTTGAATACAGGAATATTTATTTTTGTAAAACCGATAAATTCTGGAGCAAAATCTAATGTCAGCGGTTTTTCAAAGGAACCGAATTTGCGAACTACTTTATTTGTAATCAAATCCACCACGGATACCCAATATTTACGATCGCCACTGGAATTAAATTCACGGGCAGAGACATAAATAACATTATGAGTATTTGGAATCAGAGTTATACTGCCATATAAATCTGCATCACAAAATGTGCGTGTGGATGAAAACTCGGGCTCAGCGATTTGAAATCCATTCTCGTTAAAAGAAACAAAATTACTCTTATCGATAGACACATAAGGCCCAGCAAAACTCGAGCCTTTATTAGGCACGAAATAATCATATTTACTTTTGGCATCATAATACTGCATATGATAATTCTGAATTTTATTATCCTTAAAAAATGCAGTTATCACATTGCCATTATTCAAATAAAGGTAGCCCCAACCATTCGCTTGATTGTGTTCACAATCTCCTTTGTACTGAATACAATCATTGTAAAATAGTTTACCATCGAGTTCGCATGGACTCACCTCATGTTGCGAATACGCAGGCGCAATACACAACAAAGTGATCATGGGATAAACCCATTTTAAATTTAGATTTATCATTTTCAGCTTGAGCTTAAAATACTGTTTCATTTATTATTCTTTTTTTAAACCGCGAAAGGCGCAATGACAGTAGGTATCTATTATCATTACTAAACACACCCGATTTGCAGGATTTAATGTATTGAAACGCAATATAAAACTCCTTTGTATCATTTGAAATAGAGACATCGAACATCTTGAAATGTTCACTTCAAACCCAATGCATTCAACATGCTACAAAGCCCTGCTGGAGAAAGCACGCATGCAGTCCAACACGAATAAACTCAAAAAACAGAATTGCGGCCCAACACTTATCCCGTACATAGCAAAACCCCTGTCATAGGATTATAGTTAAAACAATTCAGCCGTATCTTTGTTACACCTTCTATGTGGTCCACATTCGGAGTACTTCTTATGACCCTTGCCTTGAATCTTACCGAGGTGCGCACCCTGTATCAGGCCGCGCTTGATGATAGCGACAAAGCCGACGAACTGGTAAAGACCACCAAAGGCAGTACCCAAGCGATCTACAAAGCATACTACGGCGCAGGACTTGCCTTTCAAGCAAAACACAGTTGGAATCCCGCTACCAAATTATCCAAAGCCAGTGATGCATCCACCCAGCTTAACGCAGCCGTAAAAGCCGCACCCAGCGATTTGGAAGTACGCTTCCTGCGCTTCGCTTTTGAAAGCAGTGTACCGTCCATGCTCAACCTTTCCGAACATGTAGCCGAAGACAAAAAATGGATATTGGCCAATAAAAACACTTCCCATGCCATGTGGTCTGTGATGAAGAAGTTTTTGAAAGGCTGTAGTGCGCTGACTGAGGCGGAGAAGAAAACGCTGTAGGTGAAAGTTAGGAGTGAGAAGTTGGGAGTGAGGAGTTATGCATTTCGTTCGCCATCTGGCATTACGGCAATACAACAAAAAAAATAGGACATATTTTCTAATCGACACCCTGCATACACGCATGATTTGGGCACGCACAATTCCGTAGAGACGCGATGCCTCGCGTCTCAGATTCTCCATCATTGGTATTAAAAACGAATTAGGAATATGCGTTATCTCATGTCGTATTGCGAATAATCTCCGCAATATTTGCGTAGATTATATGGCTAATCTCCGCACGGAGCCCACAGGCTCCCCTGGCTTGGTCTTTCCGAGAGGTTTCACTCACGGTGGGACCAACCAGTTCATAGTAGAGTTAGGAGTGGCGAGGCATGCTCGCCATCGCGAGTAACACCTCGCGATTAGAGGTTGGGAGTGAGGAGTTATGCATTACGTTCACCATTTGAACTTTCCGTAACTATAACGAAATTTAATTTGTGTCTGCAGCTTCTTTCGCGGAATAAAAGACACGATTCCATGCGCTAATATTTAGGTTATCAAATTGTTAACACTAGGTATTCCTGCTGCATTCGCTATTTTTGTGCATCCTATTATAGGTTAACAAGATATCATTCAAATGCCCAGACATTCCAATTTCGAAGACTTCTCTAAAATCCCGTTGCAAGAATTCCATGATACTGGAATAAGCTCGTTTTTTCGGGTGTTATCTAACAACCTAAACCAACAAAACATGTTGGCCGACAACAAGGCGAACATCATGATTTCCATCAATACTGTGGTACTGTCTTTGGTCATCGGCTCGTCTGCTCGAAACATAGAATATTGGCAAAATTTATTTGTACCCATTATTATGTTTGTCATTACTTCTCTTGTCACTACAGTATTTGCAGTCTTAGCTACACGTCCCACCTTTGTTAAAGGCATCATTACCCAAGACGATTTGGATAACAAAAAATCCACCCTCTTTTTCTTCGGAAATTTCACCAGCCTTTCCTTACAAGATTTCGAAGACAGCATGTTGGTTATTTTAAAAGATGATGAATACCTGTATCGCAGTATTTTGGCAGATTTCTACGGACAAGGCAAAGTATTGCAACGGAAATACCGTCTCCTTACGTTCTCTTATAATTTCTTTTTGATTGGCTTAGTTTTATCGGTAATTGTTTTTGGTATTTTTCAATACTTTATCATCAAATAACCGGAATTACTCAAATTAAAAACACCGTAAAACGCGCTTATTGTAAGTATTGAAGCTGCTTGCCGCAGTAAATAATTTTTCCCTTTTCATCCAAACTGTTCTAGTCAATAGAAGAAAGGAATACAATCGCATTCAGAAGCCTCTACCCCTTGGGCTCTTGCGCTAATTTTCGCAAATGCAATTCTCTGACAAATAAAAACAAGGGAAATGCAAATGCATAGGCTACCATTACTGTCAGCAACAGATACAGCCACAGTCGTTTTATTTTCAAACGCAGTCCTTCGAGCAGGATAAAAAATGTCCCGGCAATGGTACCCGTCCAAAAATCAAAGGTGAGGCTTTTCGCATAATAATCATCAATCCAGGTGCTCTTAAGAAACGCAACGGCATCAAAATCACCTTGGTGTTCGGCAACGCCTAGCATTGCAAAATAGAAGGTAATACCGCCCCCTGCAATGGTGAGAAGTAGATAGAAATAGTGGATGTAGTTTCGTAGGTATTGCATTGAATATTTTTATTGTTTGGGTATTATAAGGTGATCTCTTTGTTTCATAACATCGGTGTTCCCCACTGCAGCAAAATAATATGAAAGGTTGAGATGAACAAAATAGGAGGATTTGAAGAAGCGATGCCGCTAAAAAAGTTAGGAGTTAGAGGTTGGGAGTGAAGAGTTGAGCTTAACGTTCACCCTCTGGGCGTGCGGTAATCACAACGAAAATCAATTCGTGTGAATTCGTATAATTCGTGAAAATTCGTGTCTGCAGCTCAAACATTAATCCTCTTCGGAAATTCCAAAAACCAGGCTAATACCATACTGCATATATCGAAAATCATTGCGCACCTCATCGCCAATAAAACCCGAATTGTACATCTTTACATCCCGATACAATCTATCCTCACCTGTTTCTCTTTCTTTGTTCAGCAAAGGGCCAGCAAACATTTGTGTATTGTAGCGCGCATAGAATTTAACACCAACATAATGCGCCAAATAGGTAATACTTAACCCGGTCATTACATTTCCAGAAATTGTTTTGTATTCGCCTGAAATATCCAAATCCATTTTACCACTGCTCCCTGTTGTAAAACTTGACAAAATCTTCGAACTTCCCATGCCAATTCCCACCTCAGGTTTAATATACAAGAAATGCGTAAACTCATCCCCATCATGCAGGGCTATTGGGAAATTCAGTCCCACATTAAATGAAAATACATTATTTTTCATTTTTAAATCGCGCACTGCACCATCCGTAAACTTGGCACGTTGCACCTGACTGCTGCGTGAATATTCTAAGGCAAATGACGAAGGATTATCTTCAACAGCACCCGAAAGCACCCCAAAGGAAAGACCCAACAACATACCGCGACCCAAGCGAGGCGACAAACCATCAACCTTGAGATCATCGACAAATTCTGTATTGTATGAACTGCGAAATTGTTCGAAGGTTTTGGATTTAATATTCTGAAATTGGGGTCCTCCATAAACAGAGAAAAGCTGCGCACGCAGCGGCAATAGTCCGAGACATAGTGCAGATATGAATATAATTTTCCTAATGGCTGGCATATACGCACAAATGTAAGGATTCTAACAATCCATTCCGAATGGGAAGGATGCAGCAGCATGATACGAGCATGTACAATCCCGTAGAGACGCGATGCCTCTAAAAAGTTAGAAGTGAGGAGTTGGGAGTGAGGAGTTATGCATATCGTTCGCCATCTGAGCTTCACAGAATTACAACGAAACCTAATTCCGGAGCCACAGGCTCCCCTGGTTCGGTTGAGACCAACCAGTTCATGACAGTTTACCATAGATTTATATTCTCACTTTTTGTCATTGAAACAAAAAGTAAGCAAAAAATTCTAGTCGCTTTGATGCTGCCCGCGCACCTCATGATTTTTTTAACGCTTTTGGGTTACGGCCCCAAAAGCTAAAAATCATTTCACCCCCACTCCGGCCCGCCAAAGCGACAGGCCCCTCCGCTTCCAGTCAGGAGCTTGCCTCGTGACGCTTCGCTTCTTTCATGTGACATGTAGATTTGGATTATTCTACTCCATCTGATTGAATCCTGCAATCATTAGTATTTATTTATATATCTGCAGCATTGCATTTATTCCCCGTTGGACCGATTATTAGATATTCATACAAACTCCCTGCCCTGTATGGGCAAACACAGCCGCAAACATCGCAGCGAGGCCGTGCTCGCCGTGTAACCTGCGGCTAGTGATATAACGAAATTCGGTTTGGCCGCGAGGCAGGCTCAGCGGTGACAAACCCCGAAAAAATCCAGCGAAATCTAATTCGTATGATTCAACGGCATGCGCACGAAACATCCCTACCCCACTACCCCGTATTTTAGCGTTAAGGAGAGCTGACCTGCGTGGTATGCGGTATGCGACAGGATGCGGCCCAGGGCTTGGGCTTTTGTTTTGGTTCCAAATTCTTTTGTGGTAATCAGTGTGGTCCAGTCGCTGTCTTGTTGTAAAGCAATAATGCCATGCAACATAGTATAGGCATAGCCCTGGTATTCCAGCAGCTCTTCAAGGTGAATCCACTCCCCGCTGTCCTGCTTATCAATGACTGTTTTGGCCTGCACCTTCACCTCTGCTCCGCCAAACACATTCTTGGCAAAGAGCAATTCCACATCCCCAATATGCCGAATTAAAAAACCCGCAGAATTCTGCGTATGCAGCAATCGCTTCTTCAGCTCCGCCTCTTGGATTTCACCCAACAGATTCGAAAATCGGGTCCGCGCTTCTATCCATGTTTCTAGGTAAGATTGTGTGGTTGTCATATTCTGCTAAGTTAGGTAAGTTAGTTTATAGTTGACAGTTTATAGTTGACAGTTGAGCTTAACGTTCGCCATCTGAGCATTACGGCAATGCAACAAAAACGATTAAGACATATTTTCTAAACGGCGCCCTGCGCACCTGAATGTTTCGGGTATGCACAATCCCGTAGAGACGCGATGCTTCGCGTCTCCGGAGCCCCGGGCTCCCCTGGTCCGGTTGAGACCAACCAGTTCATGACAGGTATTGATTCCGAACATCCCCTACCCTAAAAAGCAGATACGGTCGTGGGAAATATCTCTTTTATTTCTATAACTTTGTAACACATGATTATTTGGTCGTTATAAAACTGATTGTACCTTTTTCTATCCCCATCCCTATACCTGCAAAAAAAATGTGTTCAGGCAACGCTATTCCCTCAATTTGCATCTTATTTAAGATGCGAAACTACATCACTACCTTATTGGTCTTTTTCTGCTTCACCGCCCTATCTGCCCAATGCAGTTGGCCCGATTCAGTGAGCAACAAATTCAAACTCACGGTTTGGAAAGCGGTGTACGAAAAAGGGATGACCTTCAGCGAACCTGATATTGTAAACAACGCCTATTTGCCCACCGACTCTATGAAGTTAATTCTCAACCTCATAGGTTGCGTATATAATGATACAGGAAGCACCCACGATTCTATTTTTAATGTTGAATTTGAATACAATCATTTAAGAAAATACAATTCCAATATTTTTGAGTTGAGCTTCTATACCTCCGGCTATCAAGCTTATGCAGACAGTTGGTATCTCGGGAAAAAATCATCCAATACTTCCCTTGAAAATTTAATTTCTTATTACAAATTAAAAATAAAATGCTACAAATACTCCGGCAGATATTACGGCAGTCTCGTGGGAGATTCGGCAATGAATACCAAGTATGTTGCCGATGAACTCAATGGAGCATCTATGACCAACAATTTCATTCCAGAAGAAATGGGCTTTGATGGCAATTTTCTTACATTCAGGCGCAATAAAGATACCCAACTATTGACATTTGGGTTCCGCTGGGGCGACTGCTTATCGGGCTGCATGCATTACAAATACCTCACCTACAAATTTGTCAATGGCAAGAAATACGGTCCATTTTATAAAAGCAATATCCCCGCACTCCCTGCAGGGCCCCACTATCTTGTGCCGAAAAACAATAAGAAAACCTATTGGAATTGTACTGTGAACCAAGTAAGACAGTACTTTCCCGAACTGTATGAACCCTATAATTATTATGTAGGTAAACCTTTTGGGAAATGGTATATAAATGAGGTTGATAAAACAGATGAATTCAACAAAAGTGGCAGTATTTTACTCACAGGAACGGGAACCTTTTATATTTCTCATGTTCCCAAGGATTCCTTAGGCGTTCATTACAACGACACCCTATATGTTCGCTATAACGCCCTACCCACCACTCCCATTTTCAAAAGAGACAGCGCCTATTTATGTCCAGATGCTTATATCGGACACAATCATGATAATGAATGGCAAGACATATTGTCACAGTGGGTATCAGACTCCGTGACCAAAAACACTTGGAAGCTCCAACCAGTAAATTCTATTTCTCCAACGGACAAATTCGCCGTTTTTAGGCTGCGTCTTATCAATTTATCCACCGGCTGTTCCGTTGAGAATAAATTAAATTTCGCAGCGCGCTTTTACCCAGCCATACTCACCCGCCTCGACACCCAATGGTGCGCCCACAGCCCGGTTGTCGTGCGGCCATATTACTCACCAGATGCAGGTGTATTGAATTGCAATGGCAAAAACAACCTCACTGCCTGCGCGTTTTATGCTTCACCTACAAATTTCATTTCTTATACCTATTTGGGATGTACCGTAAATGAAACCATCAAGATTGCCTATCAAAACACGAAGCG
>Ga0315904_10013063_pt1 | contig 10437 bp, 4 predicted proteins | sample LakEriMetagenome_6_FD_203529 | JGI IMG/M metagenome (GOLD analysis project Ga0315904, IMG submission 203529) | Freshwater fungal communities from buoy surface, Lake Erie, Ohio, United States - Buoy 12 MA120 | ecosystem: Environmental > Aquatic > Freshwater > Lake | place: USA: Lake Erie, Ohio... | reverse complement strand
GACGGATGATGGTGTGTATTAATTGAAGGCCGGGCAGATCGGTTACACACCGGGCATCGACAATGCGAACAGCGACCGCTTTCACATCGTGATCAAAGGCAAGATGGCGCATGGTTCCGCGCCGCACAAAGGCGTGGATGCGATCGCGGTAGCGGCGGAGGCCGTGATGGCGCTGCAGATGATCAAAAGCCGCCAGACGAACACTCGCCAGCCGCTCGTCATCAGCATCGGCACGATCAAAGGCGGTGACCGGGAGAACATCATCGCGGAGCGCGTGGAGCTGGGCGGCACGGTGCGCACTTACGATGCGAAGTTCCGCGACGGCATCATCGAGCAGATGCACCGCATCCTCAAAGGCATCACCTCCGCGCACGGGGCCGAGTATGAGATGGAGTACCGGAAGACGTATCCGAGCATCCAGAACAACGTCGACTTGGTGAATGCCACGCTGCCGTCCTTTCGCCGCGTGTGCGGGGAGAAAAACGTGGTCGAGCTGATCCCGGGCATGGGCGGCGAGGACTTCAGCTACTTTGCGCAGGTGGTGCCGGGCTTTTACTTCCGGCTCGGCGTGGCGAATGAGGAAAAGGGCTTCATCCACGGCGGCCACACGCCGATGTATGACTGCGATGAGGCGTCGATCCAAACCGGCGTGGCGGCGATGGCGGCCGCGGTTTGCGATTTCCTCGACCGCGCGGCGGCGAAGTGAGCGGCTGCAGCAGGGCCGCGCAGCCCGGGTTGTGGCGGAAACAGCCACTCCCGGCACAAAACAACCAGAACGCGGCGCAAACCGCACACAGCAACCCAAGAAAAGCATTGTTCGTTGCGTGACTTTCCCGCTATCAAGACACTGTTCATCATCCACCCCACCGAAGGAGACACCGCCCGTGAAGTTCAAATGCCCCACTTGTGAAATGCAGCTGAAGGTCGAGCCCGAAATGGCCGGCAAGATCGTGCGCTGCCCCGGCTGCAATTCGAAGCTGCAAATCCCCGGCGATGCGGCCGCGGCTGGCGGTCTGCCCGCGCCGAGCGGCCTCCCCTCGCCCTCCGGTCTGCCTGCGCCCTCGGTTTCGGAGCCCGCACCCTCGCCCGGCGCCCAGGTCGAGGTCGCGCCCTCGCCGATGCAGGATTTCAGCTTTGAGCAGCATCGCCAGGCACGCGGCGGCTGGGAGGAGGCCGATCCTGCGAATCCGAACCCGTGGATGGCCGTCGCCTATGGCACCGTGGCCACCGCGACGTGGTATGGCATCCTGTTCCCCTTCGGCAAAGGCGCCTACGGCACGAATCCGGTGAGCACGATGGATTACATCCACGACATGTTCTACGAGCGCACTTGGGTGAACTACATGGAGACGTGGTTCTTCTTCTGGGCTCTCGCGCTGCTCTTCCTCAAAGCGCAGATGCTGAAGCGCCAGAAGGCCGCCATGTTCCTCGACGTGCTGCCCTACGAGCTCGGCCAAGACATCACGCGCGAAAATGTCGGCAGCTTCATCGACAATCTCTACCACCTCCCCGCGCGTCTGCGTGACAGCCTCATGGTGAACCGCATCCGCAAAGGCCTGGAGCTCTTCGAGGTGCGCCAGAGCAACGGCGATGTCGGCAACATGCTCGGCGCGCAGTCGAATATCGACAGCGCGCGCATTGGTGGCAGCTACTCGCTCATCAAAGTGTTCCTGTGGGCCATCCCGATCCTGGGCTTCATCGGCACCGTGCTCGGTCTCTCCGTCGCCATCGGCAGCATCGACCTCTCGAACATGAACGACATGGAAAAAGTCATGAAGTCCTTCGGCAACGTCACCAGCGGTCTCGGCACCGCCTTCGACACCACGCTGCTCGGCCTCGTGCTCGCCATGTTCCTGAACTTCCCCATGAATGCGCTGGCGAAGTCTGAGGATGACAACCTCAACAACATCGACGCCTTCTGCAATGAAGTGCTCCTCCCGCGCCTCAATGACGGCGGTGCCAGCATGGCCGGCGGCAGCCCGGAGGGCATCATGGACACGCTCGTCAAAGCGGTTGCCTCCGCGCAAAAAGAATTCCTCGTCGATCTGAACACGCTCAGCGCGAAGATCCTCGAGCAGGCGCGCAACCTCGACAAGCGCGCCGACGCCCACGCCGAGCGTGTCGATCGTGAATTTGCCACCGCGCTCAGCGTCATGCGCGAGCAGATGACCAAGTCCGTCACCGACAACGTCGAGAAATCCTCCGATTACCTCCGCGCCCTCGCCAGCGGCATCCAGAGCCTCAATGGCGTCCTCTCCCAGCTCGGCGAAAAGCAGATCATCATCCATCAGGTCAAAAAGAAGGGCTGGTTCAGCCGCGAATAGTTTCCCATGGCCAAACGTCGTTCATCCGAAGGCGGGGAAGTGTCCCTCTTCCCCTTCCTCAGCATCCTCGCCTGCCTCATCGGCGCGCTGGTGTTCATGATCGTCGTCCTCGTCATGGCGCAGATGGGCAAGGCGGAGGGCCGCAGCGCGGAGGAGATCAAGCGCGCGCAGGATTACCTGCAGATGAAAAAAGACATCCAACAGCGCAAGGAGCTCGATGTCGTCCTCAAAGAAAAAGTCGCCAGCCTAGATGAGCTCAAAAAGCAGCTCGAAGACCGCCAGCAGCGCTTCATCAAGCTGCGCCGCCTCATCGATACCTCCAAGGACATCCAGGAGAGCAATATGAAGCTCTCCCAGCAGATGCAGAAGGAGCTCGATGACCTCATCGTCGAAATCGAAGGCCTCCTCCTTCAGCAGACCGAGTCGAAGAAAACCATCGCCGAACTCGAAGCGGAGATCAAAAAGCGCCAGATCCCCGAGGACAAAAAGATCCCGCCTGTCGTCGTGCAGCCCTCCGGCAGCGGCATCGCGGAAGGCACCGCCGTCTTCTTCGTCGAGGCCACCGCTGGCGCGCTCAAAGTGCTCAGCCCTTGGGGCGCGGAGGATTACCGCCTCAGCGCCACCGCCGAGGTCGTCGTCGCCGATGTCGCCTACAACCACTTCCTCGCCGAGGTCGCCAAACTTCCGAAGCACCTCGTGCTCTTCCTCGTCCGTGAAGACGGCGCAGGAGCCTTCAACAACGGCGCAGGCCGTGCTGAGGCCGATTACAAACTGCGCATCTCCAAACTGCCCGTCCAAGGCCGCGGCGTCATCGATTTGAAGCTCTTCGACAAATACCGCGGCAAAGTGGCACCTCCGCCCGCAGATGCCTCCAAGGCCGCGCCAGCCGCTGACGACAAGAAGAAGGCCGAAACGCCCAAGAAGGCCGAAACCCCGAAAAAAGCCCCCACACCTTCCAAATAGGCTCTGGGCCCAATTTTCATTGTTCAATCCCCTCACCGCTAACCCACCTCACAAAGCACCGTGGCCAAAAAAAGCTCCAGTTCCGGCGGTTCTGAACTCAATCTCGACTCCCTCATGGACGCCGTGACGAATGTCGTCGGCGTCTTGATGATCGTGTTCGTTGTCATGGCGCTTAACACCGCCCGCGTGGTCCAAAAGATCCTCTCTGACCTCCCGCCCGTCACGGAGGAGGAGGCGCAGAAAATGAAGGAGCAGGTCAACGCGCTCCCGCCGCCCGTGGCTGATCCGAAAAAGCTCGAAGAAGAGAAACTCAAGGTCCAGACCGACCTCCAAAAGGTCCTCGAAGAGCTCAAAACCGTCGATACCGCCGACCTCGCCAAGAAGTTCAAGGAGATGGACCTCGACAGCTACAAGAAGCAGCTCGAGGAGGCCAAAAAGAAGCGGGAGGCCAACAAAGCCGCCACGGAGAAGCTCCTCGCCGAGGTGGAGCGCCTCAAAGCGTTGCTCGATCAGACGCCCGTCTTCACCCCGCCGCCCGCCACCGTCATCCGCCTGCCCAATCCGCGCGACTATCCGGAAAAACCCGTCGAGACACGTGTCCTCGTCGCCAAACAAGGCGTCCTCTTCTTCCAGCAGACCAAATTCATGCAGCCCATCCTCGATGGCTTGGAAAAGGTGAAGTCCCAGCTCCAGTTTGAGCGCGTGGAATACACGCCCTTTGCCAAGGTCATCGAAAAACACCTCGGCACACCCACCGCCGGTGCCGCCGCCTGGCCGCACATCGCCCCGCTCATCAATCGCAAGCAGCTCGAAGAAGTCGCCCAGGCCTTCAAAATCCTCGCCGATGCCGGATTGCAGCCCACCAAGCAGGTGCTCGAAGCCATCGCGGACATCTCCATTCCCGTGCGCAGCACCATGCCCGTCGTCGCCGCCGCCATCGTCGCCGCAGGCAAAGGAGACCTCACCGTTTGGACCAAGCTCGATCCCTCGCGCGATCCCGCCACGCCCATCATCAAAGCCACCAGCAGCGGCGGCAAGATCACCTTTTCCTGGGGCGCGAAAAGTGCCGAGGCCAAGGCCACGCCGAAGGACGTGCTCGATTACTTCGTCAAAGACCTCGCCAAAATCCCCAGCATCGAGGACGCCAGCCAGGCCCGCACCATTTACGACGCCACACGCATCGCCGCCATGCTCCAGCGCGCCGCGTCCAATCCCCTCATCGCCGGCTCCTACACCTTCGAGCCGGTCATCAATCCCACCTCCACCGTCATCGCCCTGAAACTCTCTCCGAAGTCCGGCGGCGGCATCTCGCTCGCGCAGCTCACACAGCCAAACTCGCCCTACGTCAGCCAGCTTCGCGATATCAAAAAGGATCCTTCCGGCGTCGCCATCTTCCAGGTCATGCCAGACGCTTTCGAGACCTACCACACCGCCCGTCAAGTGGCCGATACCGAGCAAATCCCCGCCACGTGGGAGTTTTTGAGCACGCTCGAGCTCACCGCCAGCGTCGCCGGCTACGAAGTCCAGCGCACTGCGCCCGCACCCGTCGCCAACCCCGCCGCAGCCAACCGCGTCCGCATCGCCGCGCCGAAGCGCTCGCTGGATTGATGCTATCTCACCGCGGCTGCTTCAAATACGCGATCAAGTCTGCCAGCGCTTGCGGTGTCATTGCCGCCTCCAGCCCTTCCGGCATCAACGAGATACCCGTGCTCTTCAACGACGCCACATCGCTGCGCAGCACGGACTTCGTCACGTTGCCGGCCATCTTCAGCGTGAGGCTGGCGCTCGTTTCGGTGGCGATGACGCCGTAGAGCTGCTCGCCGCTCTTCAGCGTGCAGTGGTAAGCCATGAAACCGGGCTCGATGATCGCGCTGGGGTCCAAAATGGAGTTGAGGAGCTTCTCAGCATCATGCTGCGCCACGCTGCGCAGGTCCGGGCCGAGTTCGAGGCCCACGCCGTCGAGTTTGTGGCAACTGATGCACACGCTCGCGAAAACGGTCTTCCCGCGTGCTGCATCGCCCTGGAGCATCAGCGCCGGTTTGAACTTCTCCACCACTGCGGCGCGTGAGGCGCTCGTGGCATCCGCGAAGACCTTCTCCGCGAGCTGGGCGATGTTTTTCTTCGGATGCTTCATCAGCCGCGCCCGCGTCGCCGCATCACAAGCCTTCGCCTCCGGCCGTTTTAGCAGCGCGAGAGCCCAATCGTCATTCGAGAGCAGCGTTTCGAGGATCTGCGTGCGCAGCGCCGGCGTGCGCTGGTCCCAGCCTTCGAGCAAAAACTGATCGCCACCCTTCGGTTGCAGCTTCGCGACGAGCCGCAGCACCTCCGCACCGCCCGTTTTGGCCCAAAGCTCCGGCAGCAGGCCTTTCACCGTCTCGCGATGCCCGCGATCCGTCGCCAGCAAAGCCAGCGATTCCATCGTCGGAGCCGTTTTGAGCGATTCCGCAGCCTGTTGCAGCTTCGCCGTCATTTTTTCGACCGCCGCCCGCGCTTTCGCGTCCGTGACCTGCTTCGCGAAATCCGTCAGCGAGAGGTTTTTTTCGTCCAGCACGGCCAGAAGCTCCTGCAACCCATTTTGAGCCTCCAATCGCGTCACCAGTGCTGCGATGGCTTTGTCGTTCTTCGTCGCCAAAGCGCAGCGCAGGAGTGTTCCAATGAGGTTTGGGCGGGTACTGCCCGAACGAGCTGCGAACTGCTCGCAAATACTCGTAAGGTGTGGAAGACAAGAGCTGAGAGCGGCACCCTCAACCGGACTTCCAGGCGCAGCTTCATCCAAAGTCATAGCGATAAAGTCCGCAGGCCAGCTATCACTCCATTGACCGGCAGAAAGTGCCAACTGCATCCAAACCCGAGGATGACTCGTCTTGTTGCCATTCACGAGCAAAAGCAGTGCTTCTTCATTTTTCGACCATGGCATCGTTTCGGCGATCTGGAGGCCTTGAACGACTACTTCATCGTTTTGGCTGAGTAGAAGCAACTTGAGCAAATCGGGTGTGAGCTGACCAGCTTGATGGAGTGCCCATGCCCCTTGGGCTTGGCCTGCTGCGTTTTTGCTGTCGGTCACTTGCTCGAAAAGCGACGCGAGTTCTTGCGGGCTAAGTTTTGCCCCAAGCGCCCTCATCTGCGCCTTGTCCCTGCACCAGCCATTCGCGCTTGCGAAAGTGGCTTCGGCTTTAGCCGAATCATTCGCCCCAGATCGAGCTGAAGCTCGAACTACTTTCCAAATCCTCCCCTTGTCGTCCCCTTCGCGGTAATGCGGCAGAAGCTCCTCTTTGCCATTCTGCGGCAGCCACTGCGGATGCTCGATCATGTAGCGATACATGTCCGCCAACCACAGGGCGCCGTCGGGGCCGGTGCGGACCATGACGGGGCGACACCAGCGGTCTTCGCTGGCGAGGAAGTCCATCTTCGACTCGGCGGGGTCGCGCACGGCTTTGAAGGTGACGCCGTCGTCTTCGAGGATGTGATGCTGCACGACGTTGTGGAAGGGCTCGCAGGTGAAGGCGTGCGTTTTGCCGTCGTTGAAGAGAACCTGATCGCGATAGACCTCAATGCCGCAGGCGCTGGTGAAGCGTCCGGCTTGATCGAAGCTGTGGAAGCGCTTTTCCATGCTGCTGGCGGGATAGACGGGCGGATTCCGCGGAAAAAGCTGATGGATCGGGTCCGGCGGGATGACGTGCGGATTGCGGCGCAGGTAGTGATCCTGCAAAACGTAGTGCCAGAGCGGAAAACTGTTCTGCACGCCGAACCAGTGGCCCCAGTCATCGCGGGCACGGCCGAACTGCGAGGGGCCGCTTTGCGGGTCGAACTCGCCGGTGTCCGGCTTGAAGCGGAAATCGCGGCTGCCGAGGTCGATCTTCTCGCCGGTGAGCTTGCACTCGATCTGCGTGCCTTTGTTGTAGCCGCCGTGGTGCGCCCCCGCCGCGCAATACACCCAACCGTCCATGCCCCAGCGCAGGCCGTTCACGCGGAGTTGCTGATTGCCGGTGCTGAAGCCGGTGTAGAGCACTTTCTTCGTGCCATCGGGCGAAATGAAAAAGATGTCCGGCGCGGCGGTGACGATCACGCCTTCACGCCACGTCAAGATGCCGGTGGGATAGCTCAAATCGCTGACGATGACGTGGCGCTTGTCGTAGCGGCCGTCGTTGTCGCTGTCTTCGAGCCTCACGACGCGTCCGCCAGCCTTGCCATTGCCATCCATGCCGAGCGGGTAGTCCGCCATCTCGACGACCCACAGGCGGCCCTGCTCATCCCAATCAAACGCCACCGGATCGAGCACCACCGGCTCTGCCGCGACGAGCTCGATGCGATACCCTTCGCGCACATGCCATTTCTTCGCGGATTCTTCGGGGGAGAGGGGCTGCGTATCTGTAGGCCGGGTCTGTGACCCGGCACTCTTCGTCCCGCCAGCAGAAGCCGGGTCAGAGACCCGGCCTACGGGCAATCCAGCCACCTCCACCTTCTCAAACTCGCCTTCCAGCGGCGCGAAGTCATCGCAGCGCCTGCCAAAGAACAATTCCTTCGCGCCGGGCGCGGTGACGGGCAGTTTGGCGTCGATCTCGACCTTGCCGTTGAGCGTCACTTTCACGCGCGAGCCGATCCGCTCCAGCTTCACGTCATTCCATGAGCCGGGCTCGATGAGAGTCTTGCCGCGCACGATTTGAGAGGCCGCGTTGCCATTGAAGACGAAGAGTTTGCCGGGTTCGGAGTCCTTGTAGCTGCCACCGATGCCGAGGTGATCGCCCGGCGCTTGATGATCGCCCTTCGGACCGCGGGAGATGAGGTAGGCGGTCACGGCGCTGACGTTGTTGGCCTTCGTATTCTTGAAGCGCATCGACGCGGACCAGTTTTCAGAATGTGGTGCAGTCCTCTGGACTGCGTCCTTCTGAGCAGCCGAGACGGCTGCACCACGCTTCTTCCGCTCCGCCCGCGAAACCGCTCGCTTTGCGTTCTCCTCCGCCACCTTGGAGATGTTCCAAAGTTTCGCGATGAGCGAAGGCTCGATGGCGCGGTCCCAGATCGTGATCTCGTCGAGCCGACCTTCGAGCCCCTGGCCGAAAAGCACCTCATCCTCGGATTTTCCGGCCTTGCCGGTCAAAACGGGCTTTTCAGAGCCATCGAGATGCACGCGCACGTTTTCGCCATCGCGGATGAGCACGGCGAAATGCCAGTCATCGGCAAAGAAAGTGGTTTCGGCTTTAGCCGAATCTGATCCTTCGGCTGAAGCCGAAGCTACTTTATCTCCCCATTCGAGCCTCACCGTGTGATCCGGGAACTGATGCGCCTTCAAGCTGACACCCAGCGCGTTGATCAACTCGCCCATGCGGTCACTCGCGCCGCTTTCGTGACCGAGCCAGAACCAGAGGGCGACACTGGCTTGAGTTCCAAGTTTCAGTTTCGAAGTTTCAAGATGGCCTCCGGCGAGGTGGATGGAGCGATTGATCCCAAGTTCGTTTGAGAATGCGGACTTCTTGAGAATGGATTCGTCGCCATATCCCAAGCCAGAACCCACACCAGGTAGAAATGGCGCTGTCCGACCAAAGACATACATGCCAATCTCAGGTTGTTTGAAGTCGTTAATGAGTTCATGGCTGAGCCAACCTCTTTTTTGAGTGACGCTAATGCCGGGCTTTGGCGACAAATCCGACATCCATCTATCCTCATTAAGCGCCCAGTGTGCTTTTGCACCGCCAGTCTCGATTGCCAGCAAGTACGGTGAGGCATGAACTATGGTGATCTTACCGTTACCATCGTTCAAGGCTGTGAAATCGAAGCGTAACATATTAATCATTTTGGATTCAGCTTCTGGTTCCAAGCCAGCCGTCCGCGCAGGCCACGTCGTGTATCCGCCAAACTCATGTTGCTCGAGCGGGGGAATGTAACCTTCTGCTCCGTTCGCCAGCTCAATGTTGAAGTGTGTCCCGAATGACGATGCATCACGCAACTTCAACCCAGTGATCGCATATACCTCGTTCGGCAGCGTGGCGATGCTCAGGTCGCCGATGCGGATGGCTTGGAGCTTCACACTCGTCTTTTGCCGCTCGTGCAGAATCAGCGCCTCTCTCGCATACACTTCCTCTTTGTTCTTCGGCACATCATTCTCGATCTTCGCGGCAATGGGCTTAGCCCAGGCGAGGCGTTTTTCGTCGGGGACGCGGTAGTTGAGCTCCAAGGTCTTCTCGATCATGCCGAGCGGGGCGTGATCGACGTATTTCACGGTTTGCAGGGCCTTCAGGGCGCTGTCGGCGACCTCGGAGGCGTAATGGTCGATGGTGATCGTCTTTTTCTCCGCGCCGTAGTCCATCCACATCTGGTCGCCGCTGGTGCCCTGGCTCATGGCGCAGACGAAGGGGCCGTTGCCATCGCCCTGCTGGCCCATCTTGGCGGCGAGGTGCTTGCAGAAGAGGCCGAAGTAGTCGGCGGAGATCGGGCCAGTGCCGAAGTAGTGCTGCGAGTAGTTCGCCAGCACGCCGAGCGGTTTGCCATCGAGCGTTTGCAGCGCGATGACGCTGAGCTGCGGATCGACGGGGCCACTGGGGCCGACGACGTCCTTGCTGAGGTAGCCGGGGTGCATGTTCGCGCGGCCCGTGGGCTGGCCGAAGGGATCGACGACCTCCTTGCCTGGCAGGCGAATCCACCGGCGGTTGTGCGTGTGCTCCCAGTCATCGAACGAACCCCAGCCAATGCGGGCCGGTTGCAGCGCCGCATTCGCCGCCACGATGGCCTCGGCGATTTTCGGCGTGAGGAATTTCGCATACACGGTGTCCTTCCGCGTGCCGAGGCAGCCCATCGCAGCGGGCGCGGAGTGCGTGTGCGTGGCGCTAACCATCATGCGATCCGCCGGGATGCCGCACTGCTTGGACGCGATGCCTTTGGCCTCATCGATGAGCGCCTGCTCCATCATGCACGTGTCCACGATGGCGAAAGCGATCTTCATCTGGCCGTCATCGAGCACGAAACTGCGCACGAAGAGCTTGTCCGCGAGCTTTTCGCCCCGTCCTTCGAGAAACCCGCCCGCGATGATGCGTGGGAACTCCGTCGGCGAGATGTCCACCGTGGCCACTCCGGCGCGGAAAGTGGCCGCGGAGGCTGTGAGGCCGCTGAAGAGGAAAAGAGCGAGCAAAACGTGTTTCATGAGCGCTGAAGAAAA
>Ga0315904_10013061_pt1 | contig 10438 bp, 8 predicted proteins | sample LakEriMetagenome_6_FD_203529 | JGI IMG/M metagenome (GOLD analysis project Ga0315904, IMG submission 203529) | Freshwater fungal communities from buoy surface, Lake Erie, Ohio, United States - Buoy 12 MA120 | ecosystem: Environmental > Aquatic > Freshwater > Lake | place: USA: Lake Erie, Ohio... | reverse complement strand
GGCCCGCTTCCTCGGTCGGAATCACCACGGTATCGGCTGCTGCCGATTCCACCTTTTCGCCCTCCATCGCGCCGATCCGATCATAAGCCGACGTGTGGACCGACTCCTCAGGCGTTTGGGCCATCGCCGCCCGAATCGGATTGAGGTCGACATACATACTGCAAGCCAACAAGCCCGCCTCGTCGCGGATCGCCTGGGCTTTGAATCGCCCTTCCCAGAACCGGCCCGTGCACTCGTCCTGCTGGTTGGCCAATCGAGCGATCGGTTCGGCCAGCGCCCGCATGAACCAGGACGGATTGCTCAGGCGCAATCGGATTTCCGCGATCTTGCCCCGGTCATTGATCATCGCATCGATACTGTTCTGGGTGGGTTGACCCAGGAATTCATCGACCCGCTGACCGGGGAACAGGCTCAGCCAACGCCGGGCGACCTCTTCATCCGACCACTGGGCCACCACATCGGGCCGAGTCCGCAGGATGACATGCATATGGTTCGAGAGGATGGCATAAGTCAGCACATCGAGCCCGAAGACCGAGGCTAGGCACTCGAACCGAGCCCGGATCCATTCGCGACGGAATTCGTAATTCTTCCCCGAAACCGGATCCTCTCCAGCAAGAAACGCACGTCTTACGCAGCGTTGGATGCAATGGACGATCCCCACTTCGTTGGGATCAAACAGTTCAGCACGCAGTGGTCTAGGCATTCTCTCTCCTCCCGAGGCAGGGCAGGATAGCAAAACCGGCTAGCCATGTCAAATAGGTGGGTGGCACGTATTGCTTTCAGGAGATCGATATAGGGATGTACTTGGAGAGTGCGATCACGCACCTGTTGCGTGGGACGGCACGGCCCGAGGAGTTATTGCCGGATCGTTGGAAGGCGAATCACCCCGAAGCGGTGCGTACCTATCGCGAGCAGGAGCGCCGGGACAAGGCCGACACGGCGACACTGAGCGCCGCCAAGCGCCGGGCCCGCCAGCAATTGAAAAAGCTGACCTAGCAAATCTCTGGCGACATCGCAACGCGGCCGCCCAACAAATCCGCCGGAGAGTCGTGTACGCTCACAAACAAATTACGGTAGCCGTACAGTGCCATTCGTGGGTGGCACTTAATGACTCCGTTCCGGTTTGTACAGTGCTATTCGTGCGTGGCACCTACCGAAGGGTTCCATCTACCGAAGGGACCTCGAAGCGACTGTTGTCGGTCGTTACCGCTATTCAAAAGGATTTGCGCCCGAGCCGTTTGGAAGATGAGCTAGTGCAATTGAGTTTCCTTTAACAATTTGAATGCCCTTGGGTTGGGAATGTCCGACATAGGGACATTCTGTTCCGATTCCGCGTCTTAATCTCCACTCGCTGTCGTCGGGAGGAACCCACAGAAGAGAGCCTAATTCTATCCAACTCCGAAGATCAAAATCCCATGAGTCATCCGCCATTTTCCAATAAACCTTCTCTCTATTCGGCAATTTGAAACTAAACGATGGTTTGGTCCATTCTTGATGTAGCTCCCATTCACAAAAAGATTGCTCGGAGAAATATCCAATTGGCCATCCAGTGAATTCGTCACCAAAATCAAACTGCCCAATCACAGCGATAAATCCCTTCGATTCAAGAATCCGAGGGATGACAAACGGTGAACTCGGCCCAACAATCGCATTTGAATGCCCTCCTTTAGGTGAATTTCCTCCAAAAGAAACAGCTCCTTGCAAAAACCGAAAATGAGGACATTTGCTTGGCTCTTGAATAGTGACAATACACTCTTCATATTGCCACCAAAGTCCATCGATGCCCCAGGGGTCAAAAGCGCGAATATGGAGGGCATTGCAGAAAGGGCAGCGACTAAGCGGAATTCGCGGTAAATTTTCGAAATAATACTTGGCGCATGCCGATCTACTCTCTATCAGTAATTCCTTTCTTGCGACATCGTTTTGATTCGGCGCCCGAATCCCAAGCTCCAGTCGAAGATACTCTGCAATCACTTCATCTCGATCCGCCTTGGATTTAAACACTTACAATTCCTCGCATAACTTGATGGCGCATTAATCGTAATTCCATTCTAGGCCATTTTCTTTGTAGAAGCTTTTCAGCTCTTGTTGATTTAATACCTGAACCGATCCGTCAGGTTTCGCTACTATGAACTCATCACCAATGTCAGTATTGCCCATTATTGGTTTCCCGTCGGGATGTGCGCCCTTGATATAGTCGTCATTTGCTCCATGCTGAAACATTGCTTGATCCGGCGTAACCTCATCGTTTACTTGCTTAATAAATCCAGCGTCATTCGTATCGACGGGGCTATAGTGCGGTGATCCATCGGGTTTGATTTCCGTTTGTTTGTGGACGCTCATTAAATCATAGTCTGAATAATACTGTTTCCCATCAATGGGAGGTGTTAAACCATTTTCAGCCGTTTTCTGACTCACGGTAACAGGCTTAGGGCCGAGGTTTGGATTCCCATGATGGTCTAGTGCCGCTTTTTTACTTCCGCGTGAGATAATAAGTTGCTTGGAACGCTTCGCGTAGTCAGCAAGATTGGCCAAGTGATCAGGACGCATACCTCCCTTGCTAAAGGCTTTTGCTATCGCCGTTTTAAATCGACCACCCATGCGCATGATTGCATTGGCAACCGACTTTTTAACAGATGTCGGTATAAATTTTGCTAAACCCAGAGTCAGAAGTTCTGCGGCTAAAGATATCCCTGCTGCTTCTGCTACACAGGGCCAACATATTGGACCAGGCTTAAGTGCTGCATTAATCAATCCATCGACTGCACCGCCAACTATCGCTGCTCCCAAGCCTACAGCTATGGCCACAGCTGCAGTTGCTCCCATGGCAACTGCAGCTAATCCGGCTGCCGTTCCAATGGCTCCGGCTGCCGCTCCACCGAGGAACGCGCCTAACTTCTCGTCTTTTGGGGCCATAATTGCCGAAATCGTGCCGGATACTAATGCGACGGCACCGACAATCACCAGTGGCGCGATCATTCCGAGTGGATCGGCTCGGTTCCAGGGATCATTGCGGGCGTAGCTGTAGTTGGTCGCTTCGGGTTCCTGCCACCTGGGGTCCAAGGACAGATACGTCTTGTTCGTCGGGCAATAGTAACGGGCTAAGTTGTAATGAAGACCGGACTCCTCATCCAAATACTGTCCAGCCAAACGCCATGGTTGCCTCACCTGATTCACAGGTGTCTTGCAACTGCCGAAGCTTTCGTACACTCCTCGCCAGACGATGGCTCCTTCTTCGTCGTGCACCGCGATGACTGCGCCACGAAAATCGGACTGAATCCAATATGTTTTTCCATGCTCGCGAAAGGCGATTGGCGTTGAGCAATTAGGTAAGTAGAGATAGTCACGTCGGATGCCTTCCGCGTTTGGGGCGGGGGTGTAATCCTCCCAAAGAAGCTGCGAGCCGCTCCATCCGTACGTCCATGTTTCTTTTCCATTGGTCTTGCGAATGCGGCGGCACAATCCATCGTATTCGTACCGATACTCGGCCCGTGGCGCCTTGATGGCTCGCAGGCGGTTGTCTTCCGTAAAGGTCGCTTCGATCTGACCGCAACTTGTCGTCAATCGCGACGCGTTTCCGAGACCGTCATAATCAATGGGATGATTGCCGCGTTTCGTCGGCTGATTCATCGCCGCGAACTCGACCGGCAGGCCATTGTCCTGGATCATATTGCCAACGGCATCGTATGCAAAACTTGCTATTGAATTCCCATCGGGAACGTTGATTTCCTCGACCAATCGATCTTCTTTGTCGTACTCCAGACGACGATCTAACCAATCACTACGGCCGAGACCCCAGCGGTCGTTGACGCGGCGGACTCTGTCACATTCGTCCGCTTCAATCGTGTGTTCCGAAATCATTCCGGAACGACCTTGGAGTATGGTCGAAGCCCGATACGGAGTAGAGGAAATCGCCTGGGTCTCAATGACTCCGTTTGGAAAAGTGAATTGACTCGGGGTGTCGTTGCCTGCGTAGTCGATCTGAATCCGACGCTTTTCCCAATCAATGATTCCAATCAAGAGACCATCGTCGTCGTATTCGAATTGGACCTTGTCTCCAAAAGGCGTCGCATAGGAAGACATTCGCCCGTTCGGATCGTGCTGGTATTCGACTGGGCCTGCGATCGTGCCCTCCAATGCGATCTGGCCATGCTCGGTGTAGACTCGATCTACTTGGAATTCACCCGCTTTTGCGGCTACCAATCGATCTTTGTCGTCGAATTTTAGCTCCAGTTCACTGCCATCCTGCCACGAAATGTTGTTAGGAGAGCCCTGGTCATTCAACTCAAATCGGATGGAGGAACCATTGCGCTGAATGACTTCGATGACGTTGCTCTCCTCATCGAATGCATACTCCTCTCGCGTCCCGTCAGGAAAAACCAACGCCTCTAAACGTCCCTCGGTATCCGTCTTGTAGACCCGCTTTCTTCCCAGGGTATCCGTTACCCAATCCCCCTCTTGATGGTGATGGTATTGGCTTGTGTTGCCGCAACGGTCAGTGAACGAACGCAGGGAACCGCTGTCTGACCACTCAAAACCAACGTGCCTATCATCTGGATACTGGATCCGGGAAACTCGATGCTCACCGTTGTAAGTAAATGAGTATTTTGATTTTCCAGAAATATCAAAAGTTGCTACCTGGCCAAGGGAATTTCGGACGAACTGATGCCGAACGCCACCTGGATATTCAATGGATCTCACTAAATGAGACGAGGGGTCGTAGTCGAATTTGGTCGATTTCCCAGATGGCCGAACAATTTCCTCGATCAAAACGTCGTTGCGATAACGGATTCTCGATTCAGCGCCCTTACGGTCGCGGATGAAGATGTCGTCTGACCCTTGCTTTTCTGTTGCTGCAACACCTTCATTCATCAAGGACTCAAGCAATCTCTTGCGAGCTTGTTTGTTCGCATGATGCTTGAAGGTATCAATCTGTTGCTGCTTGAACTGGAACATGTAGGCGATGATTCATTCTTTCAAGAATGCGTCTGCTCCTGCCGAATGGTCCAATCTTAAGAAACGATCTCCTTCTGGAATCACAATTTGACTGCATGATCCGAAGAAGCTTTGGTTTTCTTGTTCATTCGCACTCTCAACAAACATCTTCAAGACACGTGGGTCGTAGAAGCGGAAGAGCATTTTTTCGCCTTGCGGATCCAGGACTGTCACGAAGTTGCGGAAGTGTTTGCGGGCACTCTTGAAATCCAATTCGGCGTGGAAGAGAAAGCCCCAGGGTTGACCTGCTAAATCCGCGACGATCCAGTCTAGGAGGTCCGGCGTTAACGTGAATAGATAGGGAGCAATTGCCCGGTATTGCTGGGCAGCTTTGCCGGAGTACATCGACTGGACCAAGCGTTCGCTCTTCGGGTCAGATTCCTGCGCGTTTGTCAGGCTGTCTACGAGGGCAAGGACATTCGGGGCATCGCACGCGTCGAGGATGGCGTACCATGTGCCCGGAGTCTGCGCAACCGCTTCCCGAATCGACTCACAAGTCACTTCTTCAAAGAGCACGGTCGACATGGATTCAGCTAACCTTTCAAGCTGGCCGGCTTGATAAAGGGAGTACCACTCTTCTTGGCTTGGCTCATGCATTTGCCGTCTGTTGTCACCGCACCTCCCATGCCCATTTCGCCGATCATGACGGTGGGGCAGCCGAGGGTGATGGTGCCGCCGTGGGCGGTGAGGTCTCCCATGCGAGCGGCGGGCATGCCTCCGATTTTGACCGTCATCGAACCTTTGGCAATCGAGTCGGGAGGACCTACGCATACACACATGTCACCTACCCGGGCCGCAGGCATGAAACCAATCTTGACCGTCGGACAACCTACCGAGACCGGGCCGCCTACGTGTGGGATGGGGGGCACCCCGGGTGTGACCATTGGGCAAACATGCAAATCTCCTATGCGGGCTGCGGGAAGCATGATGGGTTGTTCCTTTCGTTGTCAAGTTATCACGAGTTGATTCAAGGCCCCAGCGACGCAGTCTCACGATCAAGATCGCACCGTTGGGGGCTTCGGTACACAGCCGACAAAGTCAGCCTGAGGCGCTAGCCGAGTTCGTTCGCTGTGCGAAAAATCGGCTAGCGCCTCTGGCTCATGGAAATGAAAATGGACTTGTGTCCACGGTGTCGGTGCACGACCAGTTTCGTCGGGATTTCTCAGTTTCGCTGGTTCTGTCATGGCGATCGTTTCCAGTACGAGTGCGAGTACGAGTACCGTTGCACTGAGTACGAGTACGAATTGACACCAATACGAGTTAATTCGAAAAGCAAGGTGTTGGGGGGAATACTCACCAGGTGCATCTGCGGCGGCTGGGGCGGCTGGTGGTTGCGTGCGGGGTTTCATGATACTTGTTGAGGGGGCGGCGAAGATTCGGTCTTTGCTTCTTGCGGTTCGCGGAGGCGGATGCTCATCGATTTGCATAATGGGTCGAGGATCGACGGCTTGCCGATCCATTCCCACGTGAGTGGATCGTCCGCTCTCTCCATCCAGACCGCATCGATGATGGTGAAGTATTCCTTCGCGACGCCGGCAGCTTCCACGGTGAGCAGCGAGCGCAGGACCGACGGCCAACAAATTCCCTGAATCGCGTCAGGCTGTGCATCCTCGTGCGATCCACCTCGCAACAGCCTGCGCAGGTGCTCCAGAAGTTCCTCTGCGGACGTTCGGGTTGACAAGACCATCATGGCATCGTTTCCCCAAGCTTCTTCGACGGCGTCTGGCCATGCCTGCAAGGCCCGCAAGTCGAATAGGTGTGGGGTGGCTTTGGATGCGGGATGGGGTAACCAATCGAAGAGGGACGGCGAATCCTCTGGTTCCATCCCCAACGGTTCGATTGACACTCGGCCCAGATCGATCAGCAGGTAGGCATGGGCTTTCTGCGCAAGAAGTCGCTCGAGCCACGCAATCGGCGTTGGATCGGCCTCCCAATTTCCGAGGACGTGGATGAGGTCGCTGTGGAGGGACGAACGGACGGCGGCCATCTTCTGGTGGCTTGCGGCGTGCGGACTGGCGGATCCGGGCTGTGGGGCCAGCGGGATGGCGGCTGGAGGCGTGGCCCCTTCGATGCCGACGATCTCCACCAGGAAAACGGTCGAACCGGCTTGGATTTTGGATCCGTTGGCCAAGGCACAGCGATCGATCCGAACGCCATTGACCCAGGTCCCGTGCTTGGACTGCAGATCTTCGATCACGCAGCCATCCCGTTGCAAAGTGACCCTAAAATGCTTTCCGGACATTTTGATGTCGTCTGGAAAACTGTAATCGTTCCATTCGTTTCGCCCGATCTCCATCGATTGATCCAAAGAGATCCAGCAGAGTTTGCCGTATCCGTCGTCGGAAACTTGTCGGAGCCTGCACTGGACGACGTCCACGAGCATAAGATCGGGGGCGGGGGAGGCCTCCGGCGCTGTTGGGCGGGGTTCCGATTCAGAGATTTCGCGTCCATCGCTCGGGGCGGTGCGACCGATCGGGTTGATGGCCGGAACTGCTGCATCGCCTTGGAGCGAAAACTCGAGGAGGGTTGAACCGATGGTGATTCGGTCTCCTGGGCGCAACGCTTCGAGCTTCGAAATACGCTGGTCGTTAACGTAGGTACCGTTTCGGCTGGACAGATCTTGAATCGAGTATCCATGATCCTCGATGATGATCTGGCAGTGACGCGAGGAGATCTTCAAATCATCGGGGAACGATACATGGCTGTCGGGCGATCTGCCGAGAACGGAAACGCCAGCCTGAATCGGTATCGATTCCCCTGCGCGATTACCATCTCGGATTTTGAGTTCGTAGCTGTCCATGGGTTCAGAACGTGTGGCAGATCAGTTCATTTCGAATTCTTGGCAACTTTTGCTTTTTGTGGGGCTGATTTCTTGGCCTTCTTGGCTTCTTTGGGTTTACAGCCTTTCCCGCTTCCCTTGGAGCCACCGCTATTGATGTTGACGAGGATGCCTTGGATGGTGACTCCCGAGGGTCCGATATCGATGAAGCCGCCGGGGCCCACGAGGGAGAGCTGCATTCCCGCTTCGATGATGACTTTCATTCCCGCCTTGAGATGGATTTCCCCCATGGCTCCCGCTTCGGCAGCGATATTTTTGGAGACTTTGAGGTGGTGATCACCGCCGATGACCGTGGAGAAATCGCCGTCGACTTTTTCGTTGTGAGCTCCACTGATCATCAGGTGCGATTCGCCGCCGATGGTTTCTGATTTCTGCTTTTCGACGATGATATCGAGGTTGCCACCGGATTGGGCTTGCCCGTCGCCGATCAGAAGCTCCATGTTCCCTTCGATATGTTCGAATTGGTGGCGCTTGATGTTGGCGTGCCGATCTTCGTAAACGACTTCAACGAGGTCCCCTCCCTTCTTACCGTCTTTCTCCCAGCCAACAGCGATATGTTGGTTTCCGTAGACGCGGTTGGTGGAGTCATTGAGTACGCGGACCTCCATATCCTTCTGGGCATGCAGAAAAATGCATTCGTCGTTGGTTTTATCCTCGAAGATCAGTTCATTATGCCCTTTCCCCTTGTAGGTCTTGGTCCGAAAGCCGGATCGTGTCTTGTTCTGAGGCAGATCGAACGGGGGCATATTCTCGGCGTGGTAGAGGCGACCGGTGATGACCGGCCTGTCCGGATCCCCTTCGACGAACGAGACGATGACTTCCTCGCCGATGCGTGGTATATCGATCCCGCCGAATCCAGGACCGGCATGGGTTTGAGAGACACGGACCCAGCAACATGTCTTGTCATCCCGTTTGCCCTCGCGGTCCCAGTGAAACTGGACTTTGACTCGCCCGTATTTATCGGTGTAGATTTCCTCCCCGTCCGGACCGACAACCACGGCGGTTTGGATGCTGGAGATGACCGGGTTGGGAGTCAATCGCGTCGGTCGAAATTGACGTTCTTTGGGGATGCAGACGAATCGGTTGGTGTACGAGTTTTGTTGTGTTGAGCCCGCCAGCCTCCCGCCTTGTTGGGCATGGTGCATGACTGTGGTCAACAGATAACTTTTCTTTTCTTCGGATGGTACGTTCGGGTGGGACTTGATCTTGAAGACGTATCCGGGAGCGAATGCTGGACAGGAACTGGAACCGTTGACGGTATCGAACCGGGTTTCTTCCTCCTCCATGCGCCACTTGGCTTCATCGCGTCCGTCCTGGAGCTCCGAGTAGGTGTTGGGGTAGTCATAGAACTCATACCCGGCATTGTTGGTCAGAGAAACCAATCCATGCTTGCTGGAGCTAGCCTTGAGGCTGGTCGATGGTTTCGTGAAGTCGTAGTCGATTTGTTCCCATCGACCCGATACGAAATCGTAGGAATGGTCCCAATTTTGGATACACTCCTTTCCAACACGGTCCGCCTCCGAAGCCGGGTAGTCGATTTCCGCAACATCGCTGTTGGGGTAGCTGAGTTGGTCGGACAGCATGAGCGTATGCTTGTCTTTCTCGTGCTTGAAGTAGTAAAAAACGCCATTGGTTTCGAGTAGTCGCGACAAAAAATTCAGGTCGGTTTCCCGGTATTGAATGCAATGTTCGGTTTTGCGACCTTTCAGCCCTGAGACTCCGGAATCATCGTGCCAGCATTCGATATGCCCATAGGACTTGACTCGTTCAATGACTTTATCAAAAACCTCTTTCAGAGATTTTTTCTCTTTGTCAGGCAGGTAAACAAACGAGCGGGAGGCTCTGCTCAGAAACCACAGCCAAGGGACGAGCACGACCTGATAAACGCGCGATGGGATCCCTTTCTTGTCTTTGGATTGCTCCGCTTCCCCAGCCGAGAGATGGCTGATGTAGCCGTGGATGAAGCGTTCTTTGTTCTCTCCGTATTGGATTCGTACAGCCAGCGGTTTGCCGATTACGGAAGCGGCCTTGATGTCCTCGTTGGGCGAGTCGATAGCGATTCTGAATTCGAACGGTCGGGAAATCTCTTCTCGTCCGGAGAGAGAGACTACGACCGCTCCATTTCCAAAAAGGCTGGTGGGCTGCAATTCGAGCCATCGCTGAGTCATGGAGTCCGCCTTCCGGAAAAGGGTAGAGGAAACGTGCCCTCGAAAAAAAGTCGTCTGCCCAGGGGCGAACCACCCGAGAATCGCGTTCGAGCCCATCCAAAAATCCTAAACACCGTGGCTGACCCGCCACGGGCGGATCTGCGACGCCAATTCGGCAAATGGTTTTCGGATCGGCTATTTATGTTATGGATCAATTGCCCGGGTTGTTGCGTGAAATTCCAGAAATCATCCGGTTTTACGCTTATTCGATATCGAATGCGAAGTGCTGATCTGGTGTCGGTTGAACGACCACTTTCCGGATCGCTTGCCCTTGGGCCAGGCGGCCCAAGAGTTCGACCGAGAGGGTGGGAAGCAGGGATTTGGTGAGGATATGGTCGATATTTCGAGCGCCGGTATCCACTTCCTTGCATCGGTCAGCGATCATCTGCACGATCCC
>Ga0315904_10013060_pt1 | contig 10438 bp, 9 predicted proteins | sample LakEriMetagenome_6_FD_203529 | JGI IMG/M metagenome (GOLD analysis project Ga0315904, IMG submission 203529) | Freshwater fungal communities from buoy surface, Lake Erie, Ohio, United States - Buoy 12 MA120 | ecosystem: Environmental > Aquatic > Freshwater > Lake | place: USA: Lake Erie, Ohio... | reverse complement strand
CCTTCCTGACCGGGAGAATAACTCTCTACTTCAGGCAACAACAAAGGCAATTCAGATTCGGGTAAAGCATAAGCAGTATTGCCCACCCAAACAATTGGGAATGGTTCGCCCCAGTAACGTTGTCTGCTGAACGCCGCATCGCGCATTCTGTAATTGGTCTTGCGTGTGCCAATACCCAGCTCTTCCAGTTTGTTGATCACCACATCAATAGCTTTACGCATCACCATGCCATTCAGGAAATCGCTGTTGTGTAACACAGCATCCTTGGTGGGATTGGCTTCTGTTCCATTGTACGCATCACCAATGATATTGGTAATGGGTATATTGAAATGCTGCGCAAACTTATGATCACGCTCATCGCCGCAAGGCACAGCCATAATGGCACCTGTACCATAACCCGCCAACACATATTCAGAAATCCAGATAGGAATCGCACGACCGCTGAACGGATTGATGGCATAGGCACCGGTAAAACAACCGGTGATCTTTTTTTCTGCCATACGCTCGCGCTCGCTTCTGCTATTTACGTAATCGAGGTATTGCTCAACTACTGTTTTTTGTTCAGCAGTCGTAATTCTTGCCACTACTTCATGCTCGGGTGCCACCACCATAAAATCAACACCAAAAATCGTATCAGGGCGTGTGGTGTAGACACGCAGCTTTTCGGTAACAAGCGCATTATTCACCTGAATCTGGAAATCAATCTCTGCACCGGAACTTTTACCAATCCAGTTAGTTTGCATTTCCTTCATCGCATCACTCCACTCCAACTTTTGCAAATCATTCTGCAAACGATCTGCATATTCTGTAATACGCAAATACCACTGACGCAATTTTTTCTTCACCACAGGATGGCCACCACGCTCACTCACGCCATTCACCACTTCATCGTTAGCCAATACGGTACCTAATGCTTCACACCAATTCACTTCACCTTCACCGCAATACGCCAAACGATATTCCATCAGAATAGCCTGCTTCGTAGGTTCATCAAATCCAGCCCAATCAGCAGCGCTGAAAGAGGCAAGATGAAAACTGCTATCTGGCATTGGATGCACTGCATTACCCGCTGTTTCAAAAGCAGCAATCAAATCAGCAATCGGTTGTGCTTTCTGCAATTGTCTGTTGTAAAAACTATTGAAGAGTTGCAAAAAGATCCACTGCGTCCATTTGTAATAATTAGGTTCGCAGGTGCGCACTTCTCTCTCCCAATCGTAACAAAAACCAATATTGTCTAACTGCTTGCGGAAATTCTCAATATTCTGCTTGGTAGATACTGCCGGGTGTACGCCATGCTCAATCGCATATTGTTCAGCAGGCAAACCAAATGCATCGTACCCCATGGGGTGCAAGACATTAAAACCCTTCAGTCTTTTAAACCTGCTGTAAATATCACTGGCAATATAGCCCAATGGATGCCCCACATGCAATCCCGCACCACTTGGGTAAGGAAACATATCCAGCACATAACACTTCGGCTTATCGCTGATATTCGATACACGATATGCATGGTTGTCCTGCCAATGCTTTTGCCATTTTTTCTCAATACTCCTGAACTGATATTCCATGTTCCCAATCTTTTTTTGTGGATACCTGCTTTGTGCAAAGCCCGGCACCGGTTGTGTCACTCACTGCAGCGCCAATGCAAGGCCCAACAGTGCATAATTTTTCAACTGGCCGATGCCCTTTCAAGACTAACAAATCTTTAACCCGATAAATTATCCGGCTGCTATACTTTCAGGGCAGGTTTCATCGTTAGAGTGGTTGCAAATGTACAGATTCAGGGCCTGAAAACCCTACATTTGCGGCCTTCAAGAACTGCAAAAAAGGATCCAATGGCAACAGTAGGAAAAGCATCCCTGAAAAGTGGCAAACCCAATTATATCTACAGCATTGTAGGCGTGGCACTCGTGTTGCTGATCATGGGTATTATGGGATGGTTCTTCCTGAACATCCGTCAGGTGGGTAATGCTTTTAAAGAAGATATCCGCATCAGTGCCTATCTGCGTACGATGAACAAGGATACCATCGGGCAAATCCAGCAGTTCATTGCCACCCAGTCATATGCCAAGAATGTACAGTATATCGATAAGGAAACGGCCAAAGCCATCTGGAATAAAGAGAACAGTGAAGACTGGGCCAAGATCCTAAGCGTAAACCCCTTGCCTGAGAGTATTGATTTCTATGCCAAGGCTGAATATGTGAATCCTGACAGCCTGAATAAGATATCCAGCACTATCATGAGTGCCTATGGCAACCAGATTACCGATGTACAATACCCCAAAATGCTGGTGAGCAGCCTCAATGAAAGAGCTTCCAAAATAGGCCTGATCTTTCTGGTGGTAGCCATCATCCTGTGTTTACTGGTTATCGTGAGCATCGACAATACCATTCGTTTGGCCATGTACAGTAACCGCTTCCTCATCAAAACCATGCAGATGGTGGGTGCCACCCGCTGGTTTATTGCCAAACCCATGGATTTGAAAGCCGTGATCAACGGCCTCATCAGTGCAGGCATTGCTATTCTCCTGCTCTTTACCATGATTCAATGGGCTGAAAGCCAATTCCCGCAGCTCAAAGCCATCCGCGATACTTCACTTACCATCAGCCTCTTTGGCGGATTGATCCTGGTAGGCGTGGGCATCTCCCTCTTCAGCACGCACCGCAGCGTGATCAAGTACCTGAAGATGAAACTGGATGATCTGTATTAATCGAGACCACACCAATTAACAAAAGGAATTCACCGAATCCCCTATATTGCAGGCGTTAAAACGCAGTTTATGAGCGACAACAAGCAGACCCTGTTTGGAAAACAAAACTATCTCTGGATGCTGATTGGTGCAGCCATTATCGCCTTAGGTATGTTCCTGATGGCCGGCGGCAAAAGTGCTGACCCCAAAGTATTCGATTATAAGGAAGTATATGGTACCACGCGTGTTACCATCGCTCCCATCCTGATTGTGCTGGGTTTACTTGTTGAGATCTATGCCATCTTCAAGAAACCCAATGCAGCCTGATGCATCTTTTTGAATAATAGCGGTGAAAGTTCACCGCTTTTTTATTGAAGCAAGCAACCATGACCATCATAGAAGCCATCATCATTGCCATTGTAGAAGGTATTACAGAGTTTCTGCCCATTTCTTCTACCGGTCACATGATCATTACAGAAAGTGTGCTGAAAGTACCCAAAGATGATTTCACCAAACTCTTTACTGTAGCCATTCAGCTGGGTGCCATTCTTTCTGTCTTGGTGCTATACTGGAAAAGATTCTTTCCGTTCAACAGATGGAACTTCTATCTCAAATTACTCATCGCAGTCATCCCTGCACTGGCATTGGGTGCATTGTTTTCCGATAAGATTGATGCATTGCTGGAAAGTCCACTCACCGTTGCCATCACCATGCTGGCTGGCGGGTTTGTATTGTTGTTTATTGATCAGCTCTTTAAAACACATACCGTTCAAGAAGAGCAAGAAATCAGCTTCATGCGTGCATTCCTGATTGGTTGCTGGCAATGTATTGCCATGATACCCGGCGTTAGCAGAAGTGCAGCCAGCATCATAGGCGGTATGCAGCAAAAGCTAACCAGAAACCTGGCAGCAGAATTTTCATTCTTTCTAGCCATCCCTACTATGGCAGCAGCTACAGGCTATAAACTGCTAAAAGCTGTAAAAGAAACACCGGAAGTGTTGCAGAATGCAGATAATATCACTGCTTTAGTTGTAGGTAATATTGTTGCATTCATTGTAGCCATGCTGGCCATCAAATTCTTTATTGGCTATTTACAGAAACACGGATTCCGTTTGTTTGGCTGGTACCGCATCATTATGGGCATTATTTTGCTGCTATTGATCCAGTTCGGTATACTGGCATAATGGCCAAATTGCCTATCTTACCACTACCGAAACCAAGCTTATGCAAACAGCCCCCAAAAAAGTATTGCGCGGCTGGGCCATGTACGATTGGGCCAACAGCGTATACAACCTGGTCATCACCACTACTTTTTTCCCTGTCTATTATGCAGGCGTTACCAAAGCTGCATACGGAGAAGATAGCGTACCCTTTATTGGCCGCATCTTCAAAAACTCTGCACTCTACAACTATACAGTAGCTGTAGCCTACCTGCTCATTGCACTGCTACTACCCATCTTATCGTCAATTGCCGATAGCCGCGGCAACAAAAAAAGATTCATGCAGTTCTTCTGCTACCTAGGCGGATTGGGTTGCAGTGGCTTATTTTTTTTTAAAGGCGAACAACCCAATATGTGGATTGGCCTGGGCTGTTTTATGCTGGCGGCCATTGGCTATATCGGCAGTCTGGTATTTTACAATTCTTACTTACCTGAGATTGCTGCACCTGAAGACCGAGACCGCATCAGCGCGCGTGGGTATGCCATGGGTTATATCGGCAGCGTGATCATGCAGATGGTAGGCTTTGCACTGGTGCTATATTTCTCCGGCAAAGGAGACAATACCAGCGGACCACTCTATACTTTTTTGCTGGTAGGACTGTGGTGGATTGGCTTCGCTCAAATCACTTTCAGAACACTTCCACCCTCTCAGCCAAGTGTGCGTGTACAGCACAATATTTTCACAGATGGATTTAAAGAACTAAAAAAAGTTTGGAACCAACTCAAACACATGCCGGTAATGCGCAGTTATCTGGGCAGTTTCTTTTTCTACAGCATGGGTGTACAAACCGTGATGCTGGCTGCCACCATTTTCGGTGATCGCGTGTTAGGCCTTCCTGCGGATAAACTCATCATTACTGTTGTATTGATTCAATTAGTTGCGATTGCAGGAGCCTTCCTGATGTCGAAACTCTCTGAGCAACTAGGCAATATTCAAGTACTGCTGGGTGTAGTGATCTTCTGGATTTTTGTTTGTATGAGTGCCTGGTATGTGGCCGGTGTAAAAGAAGGCGGGGCCAATGTGGAATATCATTTCTACGGACTGGCCTGCGCAGTAGGTTTGGTGATGGGCGGCATTCAATCGCTCAGCAGAAGTACGTACAGCAAACTCATGCCTGAAACAAAAGACACAGCTTCTTTCTTCAGCTTCTATGATGTAACGGAGAAGATCGCCATCGTAATTGGCATGTTCACCTTTGCTTACATAGATGAGCTGCTCGATATGAAGCATTCCATCTTATCATTAATTGTTTTCTTTGCACTCGGTTTTGCTGGTCTGCTCGTTACCCTCAACAGACAAAAGAAAACCCGTACTGCATAAATCGTTTGTCATGCAACTCTATTCAATTGATACCGGCTATTTTAAACTGGATGGTGGCGCCATGTTTGGTGTAGTACCTAAGACTATGTGGAACAAACTAGTTCCCTCAGATGAAAACAATCTCTGTACCTGGGCCATGCGTTGTTTGCTGGTACAAGACGGCGACAGACTGGTATTAATTGATAACGGTATTGGCGATAAGCAGGATGCGAAATTCTTTGGTCATTATCATCTGCATGGCGATGCCACACTAGAATCCTCTTTAGCCAAACATGGTTTTCACAAAGATGATATCACCGATGTTTGGTTAACACACTTACATTTTGATCATTGCGGCGGCAGCATCAAACGTGAAGGCGATAAACTGGTACCCGCATTTAAAAACGCTCGCTACTGGAGCAATGAGCGTCATTGGCAATGGGCAACCATGCCAAATGACAGAGAGAAAGCATCTTTTTTAAAAGAGAATATTCTGCCCATTCAGGAGAGTGGACAGTTAACATTCATTCCTGTAGCAGAAGGCACGCATGCGCAGGAATCGGGCATTACACCTAATTTGAAAGTACGCTTCATGCATGGCCATACAGATGCCATGATGCTGCCACAAATGCAATACAAAGGCAGAACCATTGTCTATATGGCCGATCTACTACCTTCTGTAGCACACCTGCCTATCCCTTATGTAATGGCTTATGATACAAGACCATTGCAGACTATGGTAGAGAAAAAAGCTTTTTTACAAGAAGCTGCTGAAAAAGATTTGGTCTTCTTTTTTGAGCACGATGCAGTGAATGAATGCTGCAGTTTGCAATTAACAGAGAAGGGTGTTAGACAAAAGGATTGCTTTCCTTTGAGTGCGTTGTAATCAGCGTTTACTGATCAATGCTGTCATAGGATAACGCAGGCCTTGGTAGCCCATCATATCTACTTTCACGCTGCCCACTACAATCGGGCTTTCGATACGAATAGGTACTTTATTGGCATCATCGGTTACCCAAACCGTCATCTTCTCCCCACCTTCAAAAATGGTACCCTTGATCAGCAAGGGCTTAAACTTAATAGCATTGAATCTGCCATACTTGGTTTTGACAACTTCTCTGCCTTCGTATTTGATGTAAAGATTGTGTACTTCATTATCCAGCACCATCGTAAAAGGTACTCTATCGCCAGGCTTAGTTTTCGTAAAATCAATATTTCTGGCGTAATAAATAGAACTCAATACATCCTGCGCACAATCTGGTACTTTCAATGTGCTCTTGGGTGTTACCGCTGTATTGGCTTGCTGATTAAAAGTGATTGTCTCAACAATCTTATACCCACCCTCATCCACGTTTCTGTAAAATTTATATGGCTGCAGGCTGCCGGTATCAATAAAACTTTCATAACGATCACGCACTTTGAAAATCCAGTCATAACTAGGGTTAGAAGAGCCCAGACCTACTAGATGATATGCAGGCTTATTATTGTAATTGGTTTGGTTAACAGTAAAGCTTGCAGAACCTGCATTCACATATAAACCAATCACAGAATAATAAACGGTATAGCTGATATTCTCCCCATCCTGAAAAGCTTTGTTTCTGATCAAACATTGCTCAGGACCTGCAGGATATGTCCAAGCGATTGCAAAGACAATGAATACAACAAGAAATTTCTTCACATCAAACCTTTTTAAATAATCGAATGCCTAGTATAAAGATACTACCTGCCAGCGCAGGAATCACCAGATTAATTAACCAGATACCCGCAGCAGTAGCAATAATTCCTACCTGATTCACGCTCAAGAGCCCTATCAACTGCAGACTCACCTTCCCACGCAACCCTAGTTCCGCCAGCGCAATGGTAGGCACTATCGCAAGTACCAGAAACATCACCCCAATTACCGCTGCGCCATCTATCGCACGCACATCCACTTCAAAAACGTGCAGCATAATTAAGTATTGAACGATAAAGACCATATAGCGACTAAGGGAGAGACTTAAAATCCTTGTTAATTCTTTCCAATGCAGGTCTTCCAGCTTATCAATAAAAAAACTGAATCTTGTAACTACCGGAATTTTCTCCACCAGTTTAGTAATCAAGGATAGCTTGTAGTATAGTATCAGACAAACCGTTACACCTACACTCAGGGCATACATCAAGCCATCCAGCCAAAACACACTCAAGCCTTGTAAGTGATGCGTATCGTCCAGAATAGCTACACGCAGGTACAATAAAGACAAGACACCCATCAACATCGTCACAATCAGCTGACTGAAACTTCCGGCTACTGATAAGGCTATTGATCTTAGCCTGTTGCCCTCCTGCAAATAAACCATTCTGCCCAGATACTCACCTACACGGTTAACGGTGTTCAACGCAAAAGACTGACCGGTGAAAATCGCGCGATAGGCGCGCCAAAAACGAATGGGCTCTATACCCTGCATCAGCAGCTGCCATTTTCTGGCTTCCAAGCCCCAGTTCACAAACATGAGGACAAATACAAGCAATAGCCATTTCCATTGCCCACCAACCAAGGTGTCAAGAATATGTTGCCAGGAAGCTTGTAAATCCTGCTGCCCGCTAACCTGCTTGTATATAGAAAAGGCCAGCCAAACGAATAAAACCGGCCCTATAAACCAGTTGAGGAATATTTTCAGTTGTTTGTTCAGGTTCGTGTGATTTACATACAAAGAACGGGCATCAGGTGCATTTAGAAAAGTGAGGCCCGAAAAACCTAATTTCACGGCATTGAAAAAGGCTGATATCATATTAGGGATTGACCCAGGCACACAGCTGATGGGATACGCATTGCTGAAAAGGCAGGGCAATGATTGTACAGTCTTGCTGATGGATACACTGAAACTCACCAGCGAAAAAGATATCTACCAGCGACTGGAGAAAATTCATACCAAGGTCTGCGAACTCATCAAACTCTATCAACCCAACTCCTTTGCCATTGAAGCGCCTTTCTTCGGCAAAAACGTACAGAGTATGCTCAAGCTGGGGCGCGCCCAGGGCGTGGCTATTGCGGCGGCCATGCAGGCCGGATTATCGGTAACAGAATATTCACCCAAGAAAGTGAAACAATCCATTACCGGTAATGGCAATGCAGATAAGGATCAGGTTTGGAAAATGTTACAACGCATCCTGCAGATTGATGAACAACCCAAATATTACGATGCCACCGATGCCTTAGCCGTTGCCCTTTGCCATCATTATCAGACCAGTCGCGCTGTAACCACATCTGGCAAAGCCGTGAAATCCTGGGATGATTTCATCAAAAAGAACCCAGGCAGGATAAAGTCCTAACGATTTTACCAAAGCCTATACAGCCTGTATCTTTGCGGCATGACTGATAAGCGTGTACGTGTAAGATTTGCCCCCTCACCCACCGGTGGACTGCATTTGGGTGGCGTAAGAACTGTTTTGTTCAATTATCTCTTTGCCAAAAAACATGGCGGTGATTTTATCCTGCGCATAGAGGATACTGACCAAACCCGTTTTGTGCCAGGTGCAGAAGCATATATTTTCCAATGTCTGGAATGGTGCGGATTGGTGCCGGATGAAAGTCCCAAACATGCTGGTCCTTTTGGCCCTTACAGACAAAGCGAACGCAAATCTTTGTACAAGCAATACGCAGAACAACTCGTAGCTGCAGGCCAAGCCTATTATGCATTCGATACCCCACAGGAATTGGAAGTTAAGCGCGCTGCTGTGCCCAATTTTCAATACAATCAGCAGAGCAGACAATCTATGCGCAACTCCTTAACGCTGGATGCGGCAACGGTTGCACAACTGATCAGCGAAGGACAACCGCATGTAGTACGTATTAAAATGCCTGAGCAGGAAACCATCACATTTACCGACATGATTCGCGGTGAAGTGAGTTTTGATACTACACAGGTAGATGATAAAGTATTGCTGAAAGCAGATGGTATGCCTACCTACCACCTCGCCGTGGTTGTAGATGACCATTTGATGCAGATATCACACGCCTTCCGTGGTGAAGAATGGCTGCCAAGTGCACCTGTACACATTTTGTTGTGGAAGTATTTGTTTGGATTGGATCAAATGCCGCAGTGGGCACACTTGCCATTGATTCTGAAACCAGACGGCAATGGCAAGCTGAGCAAACGCGATGGTGATCGCTTAGGTTTTCCGGTATTTGCTATGGACTGGACAGATCCCAAGACCAATGAAACTACTGTAGGCTTTCGTGAAAGAGGTTTCTTACCACAAGCATTTGTGAACCTGCTGGCCATGCTGGGTTGGAATGATGGTACCGATAAAGAAATCTTCACACTGGATGAACTGATAGCAGCTTTCAGTATGGACCGCGTGCACAAGGGCGGTGCCAAATTTGATTTTGAAAAAGCCAAGTGGTTCAACCAAGAGTGGATTAAGCAGACAGATGCTGCAGCACTCTTACCCGAAGTAAAAAAAGTGTTAGGTGATAACGCTGCAAATGCAGCTGAAGCATTCATCACACAAGTGATCAACTTGGTGAAAGATCGTTGCGTATTACTGAGCGATTTCGCACAGCAGGCTGGTTATTTCTTCAGCAATCCAACCAATATTGATATTGCAGCCATCAAGCCCAAGTGGGATGATAAGAAAACATTGTTTTTCACAGAACTGATTCGCACATACGAAACAGAGCAGTTCTGGCAGGCAGCAGATCTGGAAAAAGCATTCAAAGAAATTGCTTCGGTGAATGAATTAAAACCGGGTGAACTTATGCTTCCCTTCCGCATCATGCTGGTAGGTGGCAAGTTTGGTCCGGGCGTATTTGATATTGCTGCATTGATTGGCCAACAAGCAACCATTGCGCGTATCAAGTACACAGTAAGTCTGTTGCAATAAGTTAGCCTCTTTGCTGCATCATATCCAGAATGGGCATCCAATCTGATGCATAGAGTGCATGCAGATAGGCTTTATCCCCTGCATCCAGTTGTACCAGATGTTGCGTATTCCATGCCACATGATGTGGTACACGAATACCCGGAATTACTGTAGAGATTTCCGGATAGCTTAGGATATAACTCAATGCCAGCGCTGCAGGATTGGTATCATATTTTTTACACAAATGCCAAACCTTGGTATCCAGTACTTGCAATGTTGCCTCAATGATATCGTCTGTTAAACGGAAACTACGGTGATCATCTTTGTCAAAACTGGCTCCTTTCAAAATTTTTCCACTCAATAATCCAAACTGCAGGGGCATTCTG
>Ga0315904_10013058_pt1 | contig 10439 bp, 8 predicted proteins | sample LakEriMetagenome_6_FD_203529 | JGI IMG/M metagenome (GOLD analysis project Ga0315904, IMG submission 203529) | Freshwater fungal communities from buoy surface, Lake Erie, Ohio, United States - Buoy 12 MA120 | ecosystem: Environmental > Aquatic > Freshwater > Lake | place: USA: Lake Erie, Ohio... | reverse complement strand
GGGTGGATGGAGTGCTCTGATGCGATCTCCTGGATCGTCCTGCGGCCACTGATTGCCTCCATGGCGACCTTGGCCTTGAACTCGGGACTGTGGGTACGGCGCTTGTTCATCGGTGGATGGCCCCTTTCGGGAGCGGTGCCCCGCCACAGAGGTTAACGATCGGAGCTGTCCAGAAAAGCCGGACCACCACAAAGATGTGCTTCCTGGGATATTTCACTATGCCCTGTTGTCGAACAGGGATCTTTTCAACAGGTTTTGCGCCCTTCGCAAAGGTTGGCAAGGTCCTTTCGAAGCACACATCGGTTAAACTGAAATTATCAAAGGCTGTTGAAATGCGTCACGCTGCTCGCCTGCTGCGCTCGTGGTGGAAGGAGGAGCGCCGCATAGCCTTGCAGCCCCGCAACTCTTGGCGTGGCCTGGCTGTGGCGTTGCTGGTGATCACGCCATCGATCGCGATGCATCTTCACGTTCGCAGTCTCACACTGCTGCGCCAACAGCAGGCTGCCAGTGATGACACTGTGGCGCTGATGGAAGCAGCTTTTTCCAGCACAAATCGCATTGCCCGCGACTGGGGCCAGTGGGATGACGCCTATCGATTCGCGCTGGGCATGAATCCCGGCTACGTCAGCAATAATCTGGAAACGGGAGCCCTCTTTGATGCTGGCGGCATCATGGTGATGCTGGGCCTTGATGGCTCGCCCTTGCTGGTGCATGCTGCATCTGGCTTCCGGCTGCAGTCCTATGCGTCGCTGATCCGTTGCGCCCAGGATAACCGCGGCCCGTTCCCTACCCTCCGCAGCACCATCAGGATCGCCTGTGAGGCGGACAATGGCAAACTATATCTGGGTACAGCTACACCGGTGAGCAACAACACCGCTACGTCGCCAGCGGCGGGCACGGTGGTGATGTTTGATCCGCTGCTGCGAGGCGAGTACAAGGAGTCCATCTGGCGGCGGCTTGAGTCTCTGCGCAGCCAACTGGGGTTCGTGCCGCGGCACCAGCTGGGGGATGCGGAGATCATCCCGATACAACCGCTGATCCATTCCAGCGACGGCCGGGTGTTGGTGATGCGCCAACCGTCGCTGCTGCCGCTGCTCTCGCGGTCCTTGGTCGATGATCTGCCGTTGCTAGCAGCCATTCCCCTGGTGGCCGTGAGTCTGCGGGCGATGGCGCTCCTGGGTCGCCGCCGGCGGCGCCTTGTGTTGCGGCAGACGGAACGGCAGGCGAACCATCGGATTCGCCAAGCCTGCCGCCAACTCGACGGGTTGCTGCAAGGGCTCCTGCCCCATGAGCTCTCTGCGGTTCATGCCAGCCTGCCACCACACCAGCCCAGCCTGGACAGCCTCGACAGGGCTAGGACCCAGGCCATCAAGCCGACTGATGCCGAAGCCAGAATGCCGCGGCGGGATCTGGCCATGGTCACGGAACGGGTGCAGCATTTCCTGCGCCGTGCCAGCAGTCTCGCCCTGCTGGACCCGCTGACTCAGCTTCCCAACCGCCGCTACTTCCTGGCCCGCCTGTCGGAAACCGCGGCGTACTTTCGTCAGCATAATCAACATTTTGCCTTGCTATTTGTCGATGTCGACAAATTCAAGGTCATCAACGATAGCTATGGTCATGCCGCCGGTGATGCGGTGCTCGTTACTGTCACCAAGCGACTCGCCGCGCTGTTGGCCCCTGGTGATCTTGTCGCCCGTTACGGCGGCGATGAGCTGGCGGTCATCCTGGCTTTCTCCACTCTTGAGGATCATTCCGTCGAAGCCCTCAGCCGTGCGGCCCGCGACCGAGCCCAGGCCATGGTCAGCTGCCTGGAGCCGCCGGTGCTGATCGGCGACATGCCGATCGCCGTCAGTTTGAGCATTGGTATCACCTTGGTCGATCCTGGCGAAGCTGATCTCGCCGCTGTCATTCAGCGGGCTGATCTGGCGATGTATCAAGCGAAGCGGAGTCGCCATAGTCGGGTGATCGGTCCGGGCGATGTCCGGCTGGCGCCACAACTGAGTCGCTACGAGTTGTTCACCGATCTGATGCAAGCCATCCGCAACCATCAGCTCCAAGTGTTTTACCAACCAATCCTCCATGCCAGCGGAGCTTGGCATGGCTTCGAAGCCCTGGCTCGCTGGCATCATCCCCAGCGTGGTTGGGTTGAACCCTTGTTATTTCTGGAACTCGCGGAGCAGCATCGCCAGACCCAACTGCTAGGCGATGAATTGGTCCGTCTATCCTTGCTTGGATTTCAGCAGTTGAACCGTAAGCATCCAGGCCTGCGTTTTTATCTCAATTTGGCGCCGCATCAGCTGCTTGATCCCCAGCTGGCCCAGCGTCTGCTCTCGCAAATCCACAGCAGGAATCTGTTGCCAAGTGCGATCACTCTGGAGCTTACCGAGCACTCCATCCTTGAGCCCAATACCGCTGTCGATGGCAATCTCAAGATGTTGCGGCAGGCCGGTGTGCATCTCGCCCTCGACGACTTTGGTACAGGTTATTCGTCCCTGGTGCTGCTGCAAACCTTGCGCCCTGATGTGGTGAAGATTGATAAGTCATTCATCCGGGCGATCGGCAATGATCCCGATGCGCTGCACATCATCATGATCATCGCTTCCTTGGCACCACGACTGGATTTGGAGCTGATCGCTGAAGGACTGGAGGATCAGGCGATGCTGCCCCAGTTGCTGGAGCTCGGCATCTCGCTGGTTCAGGGTTTTGAGTTCGGCCCCCCGGCACCTCTTGACGATTGGTTGGCCGGTGCCGCCATCGTCAGGGAGCCCAGCCGCGGAGCACTCGTCTGAGAACGCGGATTCTGGCCGATACCGTTGCCTGGGCGATACCCTTGGTTGACGATTGAGCTGAATGACCTGTGAGCACTATTCATAATCATAGGAACATGAAACCGTCTTATCTGGCGCCAATCATGCTTGATTGTTGAGCTTTTACTTTCTACTCTTCTCCAGGCTGGCCTAAAGAGTTTGTTGATCGGAGCCACGGCAGCAGCGTTCATGTATAGGTTATATCGCTAGGTCAGTCAGCATCTTGGTGGCTGTGTTAAGGCGGGATTCTGTACGATTTTCGGCAAGCCGATCGCACAAGAGCTGGGGCGGAAGGATGGGTTTGTGCCGGATGACGCGGCAATGCCAGGCAGGAGGCAGGTTGCGCATTTGGCCTGTCGATTCAGGGCCGGCGCCAGGCAGACCGCAGAAAGCGAAGCACCCGGCGAGACTGAACGGCCCGGGGCGTTGTCGACAGTGGATCCTTGGGATCGCCTTGGCATCCTCGCTTGCGTTCATGGCTGGAGCGATTGCCTGAATCCGCATTCAGCTCTGATCGCGGCATAGCAGCGTTTGTCTCCGTCTTGACCATGCCCGTATCCCGAAGCGGCCTCCACGACGCCCAGGTCGTCCAGGTGAGCTGCGATCGCCACGCTCCGAGTTGTGCCAGCACAGCCGGCAGGCGTTGATCCGCCTCCACCAATCCAGCCCCGAATAGATCGGCGAGTGTGGAGATCAGCCGGTAGCTCAACGCCACCGCCATCAGCTGGGCATCAGGGAGTGCCACCCGCAGCCGCAGCAGCAAAACCGTTTCAAAGACCCCAAGGCCACCCGGCGCCCCCGGCACCACCAGCCCCGCCGTCCAGGCCAAGGCGAATCCCGCCAGCCAGGTGCCCCACGGGATGATGCCTTGCAGGTCGAAGGCCCACACACAGCAAGCAAAGCCCGCGAAGCGGAGCAAGACGAACAGCAGCTCCAGCAGGAGCGGCGGCCATGGATAGCCAGGAAGGCGTGGAGCCGCCTCGTTCTCTGGCACCAGGTCGCGATCCAACTCCAGCTCTGCCGCACGACGCCGTTCCAGAGCCGGCAACAGCTTGCGCAGCCGCCCCGGCATCAGCAGGGCGAGTGGCAGCAATCCCAGCAGCCCCAGGCCGTTCTGCCAGCCGCCTCCAGAGACCAACAGCAGTGCGGCCGTGGCCGCCAGCAACGGCTCCAACAGCGTCACCAGCAAGGCCTTGCCGCCGCTCAATGGTGGAGTGACCGGAGCCTCGGCTCCCCGGAGGGCGTCCACCCGAGCCGCCAGATGCCAGATGCCACCGGGGAGATATTTGCGCAGGTTGGTGGACACGAACAGGCTCACGGTCGCTTCCCATCGGGGTCGCCAACCCAACCAGGCCATCAACCCCGCCAGGGCGATGCCATTGACCACCAGGCTGGCCAGGGTCAAGCCTGTTGCCAGCGCCAGCCATACCATTCCCTGGCCATCCAGCCGGAGCTGGAGCAGCTCGCGGCCGTTGGCGATCAGCACGGCCATCACGAAGCCCAGGCTGACCAGGGCAATCCAGGGGCGAACTCCCCCCGGTAGGGCCGCCAGGAGTCGTCTGATCAGGCCCCAAGTCCGCCCCAGGGCGGCGCGGACGCGCATGAGGGCCTCGGCGGCGGAAGCCGTCTCTGCGCCCTTGGCCGCGAGCCCGCGAGCGCGCCACCACCGGCTGACCCTGGAGCGCCACTGCGCCAGCGGCTTACCCACTTGCTTCATCACACTCACCCGATCCGGCCACTTAGCCGATTGCGGACCTCCTCCAAGGAAAGATTGTGACGCCGGGCCAGGTCGACCAAGTCGTCATGCTCCACCTTCAGCCGCTCGCCACCCCCCGGCAGGCGGGTGCGCTTCAAGCGGACCTCGCCCAACGGGCTGTTCCAGGTTTCGATCTGCCTGGGCAGAATCCTCCGCGGCTGGAGTTGCTCCCTCAGCCCCAAGCTGCTGCTGTGGCACCACCACACCTGTCGCAGGGCCGGTCCAAGCTCAGGGGGCAGCAGGGCGGTCATCAGGGTCCCTAGGCGCCCCTTCTTCATCACGATCGCTTGGCTGAACACCTCCACGGCGCCCGCCTGGCGCAGGGCCTCGGCCAGGAAAGCCAGATCCTCGGCGGTGGCGTCATCGAGTTGGGCTTGCTGGAGGAGCAGCAGCTCCGCCGCTTCGAGCTGGGGCTCCTCGTCGAGCTGGGGCTCCTGACGGATCTCCTGGCCAGCCGACGCCTCGCCCGGCCAGGGGTCAGCAAGGGTGAGTCGCAGCAGATTGGGACGATCCAGCTGGCGACTGCCCAACCCCACGCCGGTGTGCAGCGGCACCAGGTTGGGGGCCGGGCCAAAGCTCTCCGCCCAGCAGGCCATCAGTGCCAGACCGGTGGGGGTGGTGAGTTCCCCTGGGGCAAAGCCGGCACTGCTGGCCAGGGGCACAGCCCGACGCCGGGCGATCTCCAGCACCGCCGGCGCCGGCAGCGGCAAGGGCCCGTGGGACGTGTTGACGCTGCCGTGGCCAGCCGGGGGTGGGGCGCAGATCAACCGCCGCACGCCGAAGTGCAGCAAACCGGCGCAAACGCCGACGATGTCGGCAATCGCATCGATGGCACCCACCTCATGGAAGTGGACTCGCTCCGGGGCAGTGCCGTGCACCGCCGCCTCGGCCTCCGCCAGCAGGCCGAACACCGCCAGCACCCTGTCGCGCAGCGCCACCGGCCAGTCGGCCCGGGCGAACTGCTGCCGCAGTTCACCCCAGTGACGATGGGGCGGTTCCCGCTCCAGGCTCTCCACCTCCAGATGCATTCCACGCAAGCCACCACGCCGCTGTTCCCGCAACACCAGGCGATAGCGCTCCGCCAGTCCCAAGGCCGCCATCGGGCCCTCAACCGCGCTCAGCGGCATCCCCAGATCGAACAAGGCGGCCAGCAGCATGTTTCCGGCGAGGCCCGTGGGGCAGTCGACCAGGGCCAGGCTCATGATTCGGTGACCGCCTGAGAGGGGAGGGGAACGGGGCAGTCACCCTGCGGGCTGGGCTGCTCTGGCCCAAGGACAGATCCGGGTGGGGCCATGGGGGCCTGGGCGACGGGAGCGGCTCGCCCAAGCCTGGGGGCCGCTTGCAGCAGCTGCTCCGCGACGGACTCCAGCTGCGAGCGCTGCTGGCGTAGGGCTTGATCAACCTCCCGCCGGGCGCGCCGTTGCTCCCGCTGGGCGGTCTCGACGTCGTAACCGGACAGGCCCCACAGCCGACCGAGCAGGCGGCTGTCATCCGCGCCACCCAGGATTTCGCCATAGATCAACCGCTCAGCGCAACCACCCGCCTGCAGCACCCGGCTCCAGCGCCGCAGCTCAGGCAGCGGCAGCTTGGCGGCCGCAGGAATCTCGAACTCGGTGCAGCCGCCGCTCTCCAGACCGGCCCGCAGGCAGGCCAGGCTGCCCACCAGCACGCGCCGAACCGGTAGCTGGTCGGCGGCGGCCTGCAAGAGGTGGCCGCTCTCGTGGATGGCGATGCGCCGCAACCGCCCCTGGCCGCCTGGCAGTGCCTCGGCAAGCAAATGGCCGCCGCGTCCCGAGAAGCGCGCCGCATCCAGGCTTATGCCCCCGAGGCCGAGCACCACCAGCAGGCTGATCCACCAGGGCGAAACCCCCACAGCCGGTCCCACCACGGCCAGGAGAGAGACCAGGACCACCACAAGACCGGCCCGGAATGCCCCGCCTTCGCTGATCACCGCCGTCGCTCCAACCTGAGCGCCATTTCAGCGCGGCGAGCGACTGATTGGACGGCCGTGGTCGCGTCCCTGACCGGGACCCGCGCCAGCGGGACGGCGGGCGGCGGCGGCCTTGCCACCGCCCACACCACCGCCCACACCACCGGCCCTGCCACTGCCACTACCACTGCCACTACCACTGCCAGCGCTGCCTTGGCCGCCGCGCTCGCCACTACGGCGGGACTTGCCCCCCCGGTTGCCGCGCTGATTGATCGGTTCCAACACCTCCAGGTGTTCCAGGCACAACTGTTGGCCCTGGCGACGCATGTCGAGGGCCACGAAGTGGCGCAGGTGTTCCAGGGGGATCTCGCCGCGCAACTGCAGCTTGAAGGGGGTGGGACGGCTGCCGTCGGCGCGAGGCTGCTGACGCACCTTCACGACAAGGTCGCCGGTTTCTGGACGGGTGAAGATCAGCTCCCCCCGCACGGAGAAGTAGTCGTCTCCCTCAGGGAGAGCATCGTGGGGCTCGGCCGCTGCGGCGGTGGGCTCGGCCGCCGCGGCAGTTTTGGCGGATCGGGACGGCGATTCCGGCGTCGTGCCAGCGGCGATCCCCTCGGCCTCGATTGGGCTGAGGGTGCTGGGTTCCCAGACGCCAACCATCTGGAGATGAAGTTTGCCCTCCTCGCGACAGCGGGGGTACACCACCCACAAATGGGGCACCGACAGGTCGAGATGGCGGCGCATCAAGGTGAGCAGCCGCCCCAGCACCACGGCCTCAAGCTCACTGCCATCGGCAGTGTGGATCAGGCCGCGGGTGAGCTGGTCGGGATCAACGGGCTCAAAGCGGCCCCGCACCACCCCGATGGCCCGATACTGCGTCGGCTCGGTGACCGGGGAAATCGGATGCTGGCGCATGGAAACAGGAAGTGCCCGGGGGCATGGCGCGGTCGGCTGTGGACCGAGGTCCACCGCGTCAATGTAGCCAGCGCTGCCAGTAACCTCCGGCAAAACGGCTCCAGTCTTCGCACCCCTCGAACGACAGTTGACGCGGATGCCGCCGACCCTGACCAAACGCCCTCTGCGCTTGCAGCCTGTGTTGCTGGCGCTGCTGGTGACCCTTCCAGCCCTGGGACTCGGCTGGTGGCTGGGGCGCCAGGGCCAACTGGCCCAACCCGTCGCCGATCTGCGTCGTCAGCGGCTGGAGCGGGAAGTGGTAACGCTGCGCAAACAGCTGGATGGACCCACCGCTTCGGACGAGGAGCGCCAGCGTCTTCTGGAGTTGCTGGTGGCGCTGAACCGACGCGCCGAGGCGATCGCCCTGCTTGAACCCATGGCCGATCGCGAACCCGAGCGCTGGAGTCTGCGCCTGATGTTGGCCGAACTGCGCCGCACCAGTAACGATCGGGCCGGGGCCGAGCGGGAATTGCGCCAAATCCTCAGCCGGCGGCCCGCTCAGGTGGAGGCCTTGCAGCTGATGGCCCTCCTCAAACTCGAATCCGGCAAAGGGGCTGCCGCCCAAGCGGAGGTGAAGGCCGCTTACACCGCAGCCACAAGCTCAACGCTTCAGGCCGAGGCTTTGGATCTTGGCTTGCTGCTGGCGGAACTCCAGTCCAGGCAAGGCCAGACCCCCCAGGCCCAATCCACCTACCTGGAGTTGGCCCGCAACTTCCCGGCGGATCAGAGGCCCTTGCTGGCCCTGGCGTTGTCCCTCCACGATCAAGGCAATCTCGAAGCTGCCCAGGAAGCACTGGCTCAAGCGCGCTTGCGAAGCCCGGATCAGAGCCGTCCTGACCCCCGGCTGGACCAGCTGGCCGCCAGCTGGGGGTTAGAAAAACTTAGGGCCCCTTCAGGGAAGGGGAAGAGGCCCGCGGCGCCGCCGCAGCCGCCGAGTTCGCCTCCAACTCCTTGAGGGCCTGATCCACGGCCGAGGTGGGCGAAGTGGCGTCGTCGAGGGCGGTGGAGCGGCGCAGCTTGTTCATCAGGTCCATCGGGTTGGTTGTGTTCAGCAGCGAGCTGCCACTGGACCCTGAAGAGGTGCCGCTGGAGCCGTAGTCGTAGAGCTGGCGTTCGGCTGGCGAAGTGCCCAGGGTCTGGCCGTAGCCGGCCTGCTGGGCAGGTGCTGGCAGTTCGGTGAACAAGCCGGGGGCCAGCAGCAGTGCCGCGACCAGACTGGCCAGGCCGATCAGGATCAAGCGCAGCCGCGAGGCGTCGCGGCTGCGGGTCTGGGGGGGGAAACGCCGCATGACGAAGTGCAGGAAGATCACCGTCAAGGCCAGATCGACCTTGCCAGTAGGTGGTAATCATCGTAAGGCCGTCGGCCCGCGACGGCCGGCCAGCAGCTCAGTTGGCGCTGGCTTGGCGTTCGCTCCGGGCTCGGATGGGTACGGTTCTGCCTCAGCTTTCTCCGCCGCTGCCCATGCGCATCGCCAGCTGGAACGTGAACTCCGTGCGCACGCGCTTGGATCAGATCCGGGAGTGGTTGGCGGCCGAACGCCCCGAGGTGCTGTGCCTGCAGGAAACCAAGGTGGCCGATCCCCTATTTCCGCATGAGTTCTTTCAGAGCCTCGGTTACAGCGCTGCCATCAGCGGCCAGAAGGCTTACAACGGCGTGGCCATCCTCAGCTCGCTGCCGATCGAGGATGTGCGGGTTGGCTTTTCGGCTCTCCTCCCCGATGCGGAAGCCGTGGCGCTCAGCGAGCAGAAGCGGCTGATTAGCGCCCGCATCGATGGCCTGCGGGTGCTCAATCTCTACGTGCCGAACGGCTCGGCCCTGAGTTCCGACAAGTACCGCTACAAACTCAGCTGGCTGGCCTGTCTGCGGCGTTATCTGGCAGCCCTGCAACAGGAGAGCGAAGAACCGCTGATCATGGTCGGCGACTTCAACATCGCCCCAGAGGACAGGGACATCCACGACCCGGACCGACTCAGCGGCGGCATCATGGCCAGTGAGGCTGAGCGCCAGGCCCTGCTTGCCCTCACCGGTGATCAGCTGGCCGATGCGTTTCGGATGTTCGAGCCCCAGGCCGGCCATTGGAGTTGGTGGGATTACCGCGGCGGCGCCTGGGAGATGGACCGGGGCTGGCGGATCGATCACATCTATCTCGATCGGGTGCTGCAGTCCTGCGCCAGCGGCTGCGCGATCGATCGCCAGCCGCGTGCCAACGAGCAGCCCAGCGACCACTCGCCGGTCATGGTCCACCTGGCCTGGCCGCCTCAGGAGGAGGAGGGCAGCGATGGCTGGTACGACGCATAAACGTCCCCGGGCCACATCCAACGAGGCGATGGGGTTCGGGGCTGAGGGATCCGATTCGAGGGGTCACCCCCCACCCGGGTCGCCACCGTTGCAGTCCTCATCGCTGCTGGGCCTGGCCAACGGTCTGAAGCAACCCTTCCGGCGACACAGGTGAGGCCCGATCGACCCGGCGAGAAGCCGCGGGGCGCTGAGGCGGAGGCCTCTCCCACGCGTCGGAAGCTGGCCTGGGCCGCCGCGACCCCTCAGCGCAGGCAGGCCATCGGATGGCGGGTGGGCAGACCCAACGCCTTCGCCACCCCCGGATGACACACCGACCCCTCGATGGTGTTCAGGCCGGAGAGCAGTTCGGGCTTGTCGGTGACCGCCTCCGTCAACCCCCGCCCGGCCATCACCAGGATGTAGGGCAGGGTGACGCTCACCAGCGCTTCGGTGGAGGTGTAAGGCACGGCCCCCGGCATGTTGCCCACCGCGTAGTGCTGTACGCCGTGGATCGTGACCACCGGATCGGTGTGGGTGGTTTCGCGGCTGGTGGCGATGCAGCCACCCTGATCGATCGCCACATCAACGATCACCGAGCCTGGTCGCATGCGTTGCACCAGCGCCTCGTCCACCAGCGTCGGTGCCCGGCCGCCCGGCAGCAGCACGGCGCCGATCAGGAGATCCGCTTCTGGCACCAGCCGTTCGATCAGGCCC
>Ga0315904_10013054_pt1 | contig 10440 bp, 8 predicted proteins | sample LakEriMetagenome_6_FD_203529 | JGI IMG/M metagenome (GOLD analysis project Ga0315904, IMG submission 203529) | Freshwater fungal communities from buoy surface, Lake Erie, Ohio, United States - Buoy 12 MA120 | ecosystem: Environmental > Aquatic > Freshwater > Lake | place: USA: Lake Erie, Ohio... | reverse complement strand
TTTCCACCACAATGGAAACGCCAAGCTTTTCTTGCAGACCCGCGGCAATCAGGCGCGCGACCAAATCCGTGGTGCCGCCGGGCGCGAAAGGCACTACCAGGCGAATGGATTGGGATGGCCAAGCCCCTTGCGCATGCGCGCCCATCGCCAAAAGCGGCGACGCGCCAATACCCAACACAACGCTGCGACGTGCAACGCTCCTCATCCGTTGGCCCCCTTCTTTATAGTCATTTCTATTGCATGAGAGCCGGGGCTCGGCAAGCACGGGTAGGCCAAGCCTTGCCTCGGGCGGCGCCAGGGCCGATCATTGCCCAGGAAAGAAGCCCGGAAAAGGAAACCGCCCCATGCCGCAAGCTGACCGCCTGCCGAATGACCCCGAAACCCGCATCCGGGAAGCGACCGAGGCGGTGGCCCCGCGCCTCATCGAAATCCGGCGCGATATTCATACGCACCCGGAATTAGCCTTTCAGGAAACCCGCACTGCCGGGATTGTGGCAGCGGAATTGACGCGCCTCGGCCTCACGCCCCGCACCGGGGTAGGTCGCACTGGGGTGGTCGCTGAAATCAAGGGTGGGCGCCCCGGCCCCACGCTTGCGATCCGTGCCGATATGGATGCGCTGCCGATCCATGAGGAAACGGCGCTGCCCTTCGCGAGTGAGATCGCCGGCCAGATGCATGCCTGCGGGCATGATATCCATACCTCAACGCTTTTGGGGGTGGCGGCGGTGCTGAAGGATTTGGCGCCGCAGCTTGCCGGTACCGTCAGGTTGATCTTCCAGCCAGCGGAAGAAGTGCTGGAAGGGGCTGCGGCCATGATCGCCGATGGCGCGGCGGATGGCGTGGATATGGCCATTGGCTTTCACAACCACCCGGATATGCCGGTAGGCAGCTTTGGTTATGTACGCGGTGCTTGCCTCGCGGCATCTGATCGGTTTGACCTGATCATCCAGGGCAAATCCGGCCATGCTGCACATCCTTACGCGGCGATTGACCCGATTGTGGCGGCAGCGGCCTTTGTGCAGGAAGCGCAAACCGTGGTCAGCCGAGAAATCAAGCCGCTGCATCCGGCGGTGGTGACCATTGGGCAATTCGTGGGGGGCACGACCTATAACATCATCCCCGAGCGCGTGCATCTGAAGGGCACGGTGCGCACGCTGCATCATGAATCGCGCGATATCGCCGAAGCGGCGTTGCGGCGCTTGGCGGAAGGCATTGGCGTTTCCATGCGCGTGAAGACCGAGATGAATTACGTCCGCAAGGTGCCGCCGCTCGTGAATGATGACCGCGTGCTCGATCCCGTCATTGCCGCCGTGCGCCGGCAAATGGGCGATGTGATCAATGAAGGCGAGGCTTCGATGGGCGCTGAGGATTTCGCGGAATTCGCCGCGGTGGCGCCTTCCTTCCAGCTGCGTATCGGTTCCGGCCAGCCAGGGCGCGAAGACCGGCTGCACAATGCCTTCTACCAACCTGATGAGCGTTGCATCGGCCTTGGGGTGCAGGCGCTGTCGCGCGCTGCGCTGGATTTGCTGGCATGAGCGCGCATCGCATCGCGGAATTGACCGCGCCTGAGGTGGCATCCCGTTTGGCTGCGGGCGCTGTCGCCATTCTGCCCATGGGCAGCCTTGAGACCCATGGCCCTGCCTTGCCGATGGGCGATTATCTGGTGGCGGAGGAGATTGCGAACCGCATTGCTGCCGCTGCCCTGCTGAAGGGCGCGGATGCTTTGGTCGCCCCCGCAATCCCCTTTGGTGGCGAAGATTTTTTTGCCGGCGTCGCGGGCGGCATCACGCTTTCGGTCGCGACGCTGACCGCCGTGATCGAGGAAATGGCCGAAGCCTTCATCAAAACCGGCACGCGGCGCATCATGATCGTCAATGGCCATGCCGGCACCATCGCGCCCGCCGATGCCGCAGCGCGCAGCATGCGTCATCGGCATGGCGTGATTATCCCGGCGCTGCATCTTTGGCGCGAGGCTGGCAAGCTGCATGGTGAATTGGGCGGGCAGCCCATATCCTTCGGCCATGGCGGGGACCCGGTTGCGTCTGTGACGATGGCGCTGAAGCCAGAACTCTGCCGTCCCGAAGCGGCGCGGGCGCGGGAAGGTTCTGTGCCTTACCTTGGCGTGCCGCCCACCGGCTTTGGCGCCATCCGCGCCCACGGCGTGGAATTCGCCGTGCCGATGTGGGTGGAAGAAGTGGCGCCTGGCGGCGTTGCCGCGCCCGATCCGCGCGGCGCCAATGCCGCCCATGGCGCGCGCATGGTGGAACAGCTTGTCGCTGCCGGTGCTTCCATCTGCGCGCAGCTACGCGACCACGCGCCGTGAAGCGCATTTGCGTCTATGGCGCGGGCGCCATTGGCGCGCATCTGGCGGCGCGCTTGGCCGCCGCCGGCGCTGAGGTAAGCGTGATTGCGCGCGGCGCCCATCTGGCCGCGATGCGGGCGGGCGGGATCACGCTGCGTGATGCAGGGGGTGACCGAAGTTTCGCTGTTCAGGCCGCTGAAGACGCGGCCGAGATTGGCCCGGTGGATGCCGTGCTGGTCACCGTCAAGGCGCCAGCCTTGCCGGCTGTGGCGGCAGGGATCGCGCCTTTGCTTGACCCCGATACGCCTGTTGCCTTCATCATGAATGGTATTCCCTGGTGGTATTTCGATGGCATTGGCGGCGCCCTGGAAGGCAAGCGCCTGCCGGTGCTGGACCCCGATGACGTGCTGCGCCGTGCCGTCGGTGTGAAGCGCGCCATTGGCGGCGTGATCTATGCGGCGAGTGCGGTGGTCGCCCCTGGCATCATCACCTCGGAACATGCTGATTTGAAGCTTTATCTCGGGGAGCCTGATGGCGCGGTTTCGCCTCGTGCTCAGGCGCTGGCGGCGCTATTGAGTGCGGGCGGCATGCCGACCGAAGCGGTTGCGAATATCCGCCATCGCATCTGGGGCAAGCTGCTTGGCAATATGGTGGTGGGGCCGCTCTGCCTGCTCTCGCGCCAGGACATGAAGGCAACACTGGCCGATCCGGCGATCTTCGAAGCCGGGGTACGGATTTCCGATGAGGGCACGGCACTCGCCCGCGCGCTTGGGCATGATTTGAAAGTGTCGGGCGAAGTGCGCATGCGCCGCTTTGGGGAGACCGCGCACAAACCTTCCATCCTGCAGGATCTGGAATTGGGCCGGCCCATGGAAATTGATGCGCTATTCACCGCGCCCTTGCAGTTGGGGCGGGATTTGGGCGTGCCCATGCCGAATTTCGCGCTGATGGTGGCGTTGGCGACGCAGGCGGCGCGGGCGGCGGGGTTGTATCGGTAGGCGACTGCGGCCTGATGCAGTCTATACCCCCGACCCCGAACTGGATCTGTGCAACTAGAAGGGGATAAATGGCTAAGACGTATTTTTTTGGTACTCACTTGGTCGGTGTTGGCAATACCTCTTCCCGCCAAATTAGCTCGTTTCATTTAATCAGCGGCTTTTCATTAATTTCACCACATTTGGTCACAATTCTTTACATTTCTAACACGTCTTATGCCGCTAAGGTCAGGCATCTCCACCACTAATGGACCTCGGGCATGCCTCCCATTGATGACCATACTCAGGACGATGATCATTTTCATCCACCGCCGCCGCCGATGGAACCGCTGGAAGCGGAAACGAATGCCTTCAGCGTGCCGAGCACCACGAATGGCAACCAGAACTCCGGCGGTATTTCCAGTCTGACAGGCGGGAATTTCGTCATTTCCTTCCTGTCGAGCGGTTCTGCCGATGATGGCCAAGACATCAGGGCGCGGTTCTTTGGCCTTGATGGATTGGCGCTTGGCCCTGACATTCGAGTGAATGAGGTCACGGCCGGGACGCAAACCGATGTGAGTTCGCTTGCGCTAAACGACGGGTCCATTCTGATCACCTGGCGTTCGCCCGATCCGCTCGATGCGGGCAATTCCCATCTCTTTGGCCGGCGTTTCAGCGCGGAGGGCGTGGCGCTGACTGGCCAAATTCAGCTTAGTTCCAGTGGCGCCGACGGATCCCACAGCTTCATCCAAAGGGGCGGGAGTACTGGTTCGCTGATTTTTGCCTATGAGAATAATGGTGAAATTCGGGGGCGGAGCTTTGACCCTGCGACCCTGGCCGCAAGGGCCAGCGAGTTGCAATTGAACACCACGCTTCCCGGTACACCCACGGGAATTGGATTGCAGATTCTTTCCAACAACAATCTGGTATTGCGCTTTGAATCGCCCGAAGGTGGGGCAAATGGCACGGAAATCCGCAATCGGGTCTTTTCCTTCTCTGGTAGCGCGGGTTTGACGCCGGTCAGCATCAATTCTTCCACAGATGACTTCCTGGCCAATACAACCAGAACAGGCGATCAGACCGGCGTTCGGGGGATCCGTCTTGCTGACAGCCGAGTGATGGAGGTTTGGCAATCCAGCGGCAACGGCGATGGCTCCGGTACTTCGATAGTTGCACGCTACTTTGCGGCTGATGGTACGCCCGCAGGTTCAGACTTCGTTCTCAATACTACATCCCTGGGTGATCAGCTTTCCCCCGCCATTCTGGGTTTCGCTGACGGTCGGCGACTGGTCTGGTGGCATTCCTTTGAAGGCGGCAACACCGATACCATCCGCGGCCGCTGGGTGGATCATGACGGCACACTTGGCACAAGTGATTTCGTGATCACGACGCTGGCAGATTCTTCGGTACCGGGCTTCACCCTGGCGCTGCTGGCCGATCAGAGTGTCATCGCGGTCTATGGTGGTGCCGATGCGACCGATGGCAGCGGCAGTGGAATTCAAACAACACGTGTGATGAGCCTTGGCGCGCCGGTTTTCCCTTCCCCCGATGCGCCAAATGTGGTGTCCCTGCCCCCCATAACGGGAAGCGCTTTTGATGAGCCTCTTCCGGAGCAAGGCTGGGCTTCAGCTGCGGCGTATATCTCGGGCTCGATCACTCCTGCGACTCCGCGCTTTACCAATGGTCTTGGCAATCCGCTCACCATGACTTTCGCCTTCCGTGATACGGCCGAGGGGGCGCCAGCCATGCCCAACGGCGCTTTTGGCTTTTCGCGACTGAATGAAAGCCAAATTTTTGCGGTACTCTATACCCTTCAGCAGTTCCAGGATGTGGCCAATATCACGCTGATTCGTGTGCAGGACCCGAATAGCCAATACAGCAACAATGCCCAATTCACATTTTGGAACTATACCGAAGTCACGCCCGGTTCGGTTGCGGACAACGCTGCCGGTTATGGCGGTTCGATCTATGCGGGCGGCGTCTGGCAGAATAGTGTTTTCTTCAATGCACAAAGAAGTGTCGCTACCGCGCCCACGCCCACCAATGGTGGCTTTGAATTATACATGCATGAAATCGGGCATGCCCTTGGGCTTTCTCATGCGGGCCCCTACGATCTTGGCGATATGAGTTCTTATTTTGCCTATGCGCGCAATGCCATTTTCTTCAATGACTCAGAACAATATTCTGTCATGAGCTATTTCAATGCTGAGACGACTCACGCATTTTTGGGTTCGGTCGATGCATCAACACCCATGCTTTATGATATCGCCGCCATGCAGCGGATTTATGGCGCCAATATGAATACGCGCACGGGCGACAATACCTATGGCTTTAACGCCAATGCGGGGCAGGCCTTTTACATTACCGGGGCTACTCAGCAGGCAAATTTTGCAATTTGGGATGCTGGCGGGCGTGATACGCTGGACTTCTCCGGCTATGATGAAACGCAATGGATTAACCTGAATGAGGAGGCATTTTCCTCGGTCGGTGGGCTGCGCAACAATATCTCCATCGCCCGTAATGTAACGATTGAAGATGCCTTTGGCGGATCAGGTGCCGATAGCATCCTGGGCTCCGCCGTCGCCAATCTGCTGCGCGGCAATGCAGGCGCCGATAGCATTGATGGAGGCGTTGGCAATGATACCCTGGAAGGCGGTGCGGGCAATGACCTCTACCTCAGCGTCACAGCGAATGATCTGATCACAGAAGTCGCCGATAATGGCGCGGATACGATCATTGCCACCGGCAGCCTTTCAATGCCGGAGAATATTGAGGTTGCCATTATCGCTCCGGGTGAGGTTGGTATTACTTTCAACGGGGGTGCCGCGCCCGAAATGATTTTAGGCAATGAACTTCGCACCATCATTTCCGGCGGTGGGGGCGATGATACGCTGAGTGGGTTTAGTGGCGAGGATGATATTTTTGGCGGCGATGGGAATGACCTCATCGTCGCGAGTATTGGAGCCCGATACTTGGATGGGGGCGCTGGCGACGATGTCATTCTTGCTGGCAATACCAGCCTAGCCGATATTCTGGCATTATTTGCCTTTCCTTGAATTTTGGAATGTCAAAAAAGGGATAACCATGCCGAACTTCGCGCTGATGGTGGCGTTGGCCACGCAGGCGGCGCGGGCAGCTGGCTTGTATCGGTAGCGCCCAGCCCTGCACACTGAGCACAGCTTCGGGACGCATCCACCATGGACAGGCCAGCCCTGCCCGGTAGCAACAATTGACCATCAACAAAAAGGATCAAACGCTATGGCGATTTCGCAGCGTGAAGAACGCGACCTTCTGGGCCACGACGCCTTCTCCCTGATCGCGCCGACCCATCAGCCGGCCATCGCCACTCTGCCGCCGGAGGAGCTTCGCGCCATCGCGACCCGGCTGCGCGCTGAGCACGCGAAGTTGCGCGACCTGATCCGGGAAGGCCACCGCGCCAAGCGCGGCAAGGGCGATGCCCGCGCAGCGGCGAATGCCGAAGCCGGCAAGGCAACTCGCCGCAAGCAGGTCTATGCCTCGGCGCTGAAGCGCGTGAATAGCCGCTTTGATGAACTGACACAGGAACGTCGCCGCGAAGAGCATCGCGCGGCGCTAAAAGTCGCCCTCGCCCGCCGTCAGGCGCTGCGCGCGCAGCATCCGAGTTCGGGCTTCGGTGCCAGCGCCGGCATGCAGAATAAAGGGAATGCGAAGGGCAAAAATCACGTGCATGGCGCGCGGGTGGGCAGCGTTTCCGCCCAGAACAAGCGCGCCCAGGCACGCCGCGACGGGTGACGGAAACAGGCGCGGCGGGCCCGCTTTTCCCAACCCCGGATGAGGTGTGGCAGAAGCTTCAGCCTGCCAAAAACGCCAGTACCGCCGCGTTGAAATCAGCCGGGTTATCCGCCTGGACACTATGCGCGGCGCGCGCAATCGTCATGCGCTGGGCATTTGGCATCACGCCCTGCAAGGCATCCAGAATGCGCCCGAATTGCGGTTGGGATTGATCACCACCCACCAATAGCGTGCGGGTGGTGATCCCCGCTGCCTCCGCCCGCGAATAGGGCTTGCGCTGTTCCTTGATCTGCCCGAGCAAGGTTGTCGCATTGTCGCGATTGACGGTCTTGCGTGCCTCGGAACGCTTGGCCCAGGCACCTGGCCCGCCGGTATGTTCGGCAACAACCGTCAGGCCTTCTTCCACCTTGCCCTCAGCGATCAGGGCCGCCGCGCGTGCAAAGGCCGATGCCTGATTGCCTGCGGGTGGGGCGCCGCCCAGGCTTTCATCCAATTCGCCGCCCGGTTCCAGCAGCACAAGGGAGGCCAATAATTCCGGATGATGCTGCGCCACGCGAAAGGCGATATGCCCGCCGCGCGAATGGCCGATCAAATGCACCTTGCCTTTGCCAAGCGCACGGATGAAGCCGGCCACATCTGCCGTATGCCGCGCAATGGTGAAATCCCCATCTTCGCGCCATTTGTCGGGCCAGCAATGGCGCAGGCTGATGGCGATGGCGTGATACTGCGCGCCAAAGGCTTCCATCTGTCCGGCAAAGGAACGTTGATCACCAAGCGTGCCATGCACCATGATCACAGGCGCGCCGCTGCCCGTTTCCGCATAGGCGATTGGATAGCCATCAATGGTGCAGGTCGGCATGGAAAACCTCATGGTTCACGGTGAGGGCTTATGCTGAGCATGGCAGCGCTTTGGCGTAAACACCTGTGCGCCCCTTCAGACGGGAAAGCGACTATCTCCGTAGAAAATCCTTGAGCCAGCCAAGGACTTCCCCCGGCGCTTCCTCGGCCAGATAATGCCCTGAAGCGACTGCGCCGCCGGTCACCGGGCCAGCGGCGTAATCGCGCCAAATGGCCAGCGCATCATACCATTTGGGGATGCTGCCCTTGGCGCCCCACAGTGCGAGTAGCGGGCAGGAGATTTTCTGCCCCACCGCACGGGACGCACGGTCATGCTCAAGATCAATCGTGGTGGCAGCGCGGTAATCCTCACAAATCGCGGTGACCGTGCCGGGCAGATGCAAGGCGGCCAGATAATCCACGCGTGCTTCGGGGTGAAAGAAGGATTTGTCCTTGGGCTCGCGCGATGTATGCAGGTCAAACCAATCCTCAACATCGCGCAGGATCATGCGTTCGGGCCGATCATGCGGCTGCGCGAGCCAGAACCAGTGATAATAGCCAAGGCCGAAGGCCATATCGGCGCGTTCAAAATGTTCAAGCGTTGGAATGATATCCAGGACGCAAAGCCGTTCCACTGCTTTCGGCGTATCCAGCGCCAGGCGATGCGCCACCCGCGCACCGCGATCATGCGCCACAATCTGGAATTGCGGAAAGCCAAGCCCCGCCATCAGCGCCACCATATCGGCGGCCATTTCGCGTTTGGCATAGGGCGCATGATCGGCGCTGACGGCGGGCTTGGATGAAAACCCATAGCCGCGCAGATCGGGCGCAATCACGGTGAAATCACGCGCAAGCATCGGCGCCACGCGATGCCACATGGCATGCGTTTGTGGATTGCCATGCAGCAGCAAAAGCGGCGGGCCGGAACCCGCGCGGCGGAGCCGGATGCGCTGCCCATTGGCTTCACGTGTTTCCAGCGTGAAGCCTTCAAAAAACACCATTTCAGCCGCCGCGGCGCGCGCCACCGGGCCGGCCGGCGTCAAAGCCAAGGAAGCCTGCTTCAGGCTGCGCCGCGCCGCCATCATTGGCGAAAAGTCTGGGCCTGATCGAAACACTCGGCGCCCGCGCCCCCTGCGCCGCAGCCTGCCGCGACAGGCGCAGCGCTTCCTGCTGCGCGGCACGTTCAGCGCGTTCCTGTTCGGCGCGGGCTGCGGCGGCGCTCCGCGCGCTTGTCGGGCCGGAACTGCCGGCCATGCCGCGGGCCGAGAGCAAATAGAACAGGATGTCATTGCGCCCCTGATCCACCGCCCAATCCGTGGGCGTCAGGCCAAGCGCATTGCGGCCATTCAAATCAGCACCGCGATTGACCGCATCACGCGCCGCCGCCAGATCGCCGCGCGTGATGGCATCAAATAGCGCCGGCGTCGGCGAAAGATTGGCGTTTTCATCGCCTGCAATGGGCTCTGGCGCGCGGCGCGCAGCAAGCCCTGGCAGAGCAGGCGGGCGCGGCGCTCTGGCGCCGGGCTGGCCTGGCGGTGCTGCGAATTGCGCATAAGCGGGGGCGACCTCCGCGACCAGCAGGGCGATCACGGCCAAGGGGAGCAGGCGCGGAAGAGCTTTCATAGCCCGATATTAGCCGCCCCAGGCCGGGACTGCCAGCTTTACCCCCAAGGGCCGCGCTGCGCTGGCGGCCTTTCAGGCGGCAGCGGCTGCCCCCAGGGGCTGCTGCTTGGCCGCGCCCCCATGCTGGCGGCGAGTTTCTCCAGCGCCGCCACGCGGTTTGCCGTGCGCGGATGGGTCGAGAAAAGATTATCCATCCGCGCGCCCGATAGCGGGTTGATGATGAACATATGCGCGGTCGCGGGATTGGCTTCCGCCCGTTGGTTCACGCGCTGATGGGCGTAATATTCCAATTTCTGCAACGCGCCGGCCAGGGCCATGGGTTGGCCGCAAATCTCGGAGCCCATCCTGTCAGCCTCATATTCCCGTGACCGGCTGATCGCCAATTGTACAATCGCCGCCGCCATGGGCGCCAGGATCACCATCAGCAGCATGCCGATCGGGCCAAAGGGGTTTTGGCCCTGCCGGTTCCGGCTACGGTTGAACATCATGCCGAATTGCGCGAGTGCCGAAATGGCGCCGGCGATGCTGGCCGTGACCGTCATCACCAGCGTGTCGCGATTCTTGATATGCGCCAATTCATGCGCGATCACGCCAGCCACTTCTTCCTCTGAAAGCATCTCAAGCAGGCCGGTATTCACGGCAACCGCAGCGTTTTGTGGGTTCCGCCCGGTGGCAAAGGCATTGGGCTGTTCTTCGTGGATCACGTAAAGCGCCGGCATGGGCAGGCCCGCATTGGCGGCGAGTTGCGCGGTCATGTCGTAAAGCCGGGGCGCTTCCTGCGGGCTGATGGGCTGGGCATTGTGCATCCGCAGCACCATCTTATCGCTATTCCACCAGGAAAAGAGGTTGATGCCCCCGGCGAAAAGCAACGCCATGATCATGCCTTGCTCCCCCCCGATCATCAGGCCGATCACGCCAAACAACGCGGTCAGC
>Ga0315904_10013052_pt1 | contig 10441 bp, 12 predicted proteins | sample LakEriMetagenome_6_FD_203529 | JGI IMG/M metagenome (GOLD analysis project Ga0315904, IMG submission 203529) | Freshwater fungal communities from buoy surface, Lake Erie, Ohio, United States - Buoy 12 MA120 | ecosystem: Environmental > Aquatic > Freshwater > Lake | place: USA: Lake Erie, Ohio... | reverse complement strand
TTCAACGAATGTTCGGAGATGATGTTTAGCACTGTCTCTTTCATGTATTCACGGCTAAGCCAAAAGAGCGCGGCAAAGAACAAATTCTTTTATGACCAGAACCCGCCGCATGTGTCGCACTGGTCCTTTCCTATGTTCGTGCAGGGAATAAATTTCTATACCAAAGAGAAGCATGCCAGCCCGCAAGACTACGTTTCTCTGGTCCTTAACCCTGCCGATAATGTGGACAATATATCTGAAGACTACATCCAGCAGTTAATGGAGAACATGAATGAACAACAGAAACAAAGGTTTATCTTTGGCCATTTTGCAACAGACCCAGATGAAAAGACGGTGTTCACGAATTGGGGGATACAAAAGTTTGATACGGATCCCGATGCTGTCTTTCAGTTTGGGGCTGATTTTGGGTTTAGTGTAGACCCAACAGTCCTGATACGCTGTTACCTGAAAGAGCGCACATTATATATAGATCAAGAGCTGGTGCTTAAACAGTGTGAGACGATAGACTTGCCGAAGATGTTCCTAAGCATACCAGATAGCCAGCGATACATTATTGTGGCAGATTCATCACGTCCTGAGACGATAAGCCACATGCGCCGGCATGGGTTTCCCAAGATGATGCCTAGTCTCAAGGGTAAGAACAGCGTTCTTGAGGGAATAGAATTGCTAAAGGGATACAAGATAGTGATTCACCCTGATTGCACGGAAACCATCAATGAAATATCCATGTATAGCTATGCAACGGATAAGGACAGCGGGAAGGTGTTGCCTGAGATTGAGAAAGGGCAGCAGGATCATTGCCTTGACGCTTTAAGGTATGCGTGCGAAGGATTCAGTAAGGTGGCATCCCGTCGGATGCAGTATGCAGCCCCCAGCAGAAGGATGATGGTGTAATGGCCAGATTAAAAGATGATGATGTTATTGGTATTATCCAGTCATATTGGGGGGATATTGGGCAATATAGTACCGAGCTTTCTAGAGAGAGAACGCAGGGCATTAAGTATTATAACCGTGATTTGTTTGGGGGTGAAAGAGAAGGTTGGAGTCAGTTTGTATCCTCTGATGTCTTTGATGCGGTGGAATGGACCTTAGCGGAATGCATGGATATATACTTTAGTACATCTCCCATTGGATCGTTTGTTGCTGAGAACATGAACGATATACAGGCGGCAGAGCAAGAAACGAAGATGGTGAAAAACATCATTGAGGAACAGAACGATGGGTTCTTGTTGTTCTATACGTGGTTAAAGGATGCTTTGATTCAAAAGAATGGGATTATCAAGGTTTACTGGGATGATGTGGTAAATAAGGAACGTGAGACGTACAAGATGCAATCGTTTCAGGCCTTTTCGTCTTTAATGAATGACAAGGATGTGGAGGTTAAAGCGGCCACGGCGTTTCTTGGTGAGCAAGAGTTGTCTATTGATGAGATTCAGAGTATGCCGCCTGAAATGGCGATGATGGCGCGGTTTGATGTGGATTGTGTCAGAAAGAGCGATGTTTCGCAGGTTCGCATTGAATGTATACAGCCTGAAAACTTTTATGTGGATAAGACGCATTCCAGTTTGAATCTTGATGATGCTATGTTTGTGGCTGAGCGTGTGTTTGCGCGTCGCTCTGATTTGGTGGCGGCTGGCTATAGTTTAGAGAAGATTGAACGTGTGCCTAAGACAACGATTCTGTTTAATTCTCAGGAAGAAAGGGCGAGGGATTCGGACCGTTTAAATTCGTTTCAGAATGTTGGTGCGGGTGATAAGGGCACGTTTACGGATCGCGTTGAGATTATGGAGGTATACTTTCGGGCAGATGCTAAGAACAATGGGGATATGCGGTTATATCGTGCCATTGTTGGTGGAACGTTTGGCTCTGGGCAAACTGGGAATGGTGTGACTGTGGTGTTGGAATGCGAGGAGGCGGATTCGGTTCCTTACTGTGCATTGTCACCAAACATTGTGCCTCACAGGTTTTGGGGTATTTCCAAGTATGACGAGATTGGGGACATTCAGCGGTACAAGAGTACTTTGTTGCGTGGCACGTTGAACAACATGATGCAGCACAATTCGCCGGTAACTGTGGTGCCTGATACGACTGGTGTGGATACAAAGATGTTGGCGGATGCTGATCCGGGTGGTGTGATTCCTGCGGCGAATACGGATGGCATATTGACGTTGAACGTGGAGTATGTGGCAGACAAGAACATCCCGATATTGGGGTTATTGGATGAGTTAGCGGAGCGTCGCACGGGTATATCGAAGGTGACGCAGGGATTGGATCCAGCGGCGTTATCGGAGAGTACGCAGTTTGTGGGTGCAAGTATTTTGAATGCGTCTCAAAAGAAGTTAAAGAACATTGTGCGTATCTTTGCTGAGACTGGCATTAAGTCGCTGTATTTAAAGACGCATGAGTTACTTAGGAAGTATGCTAAGGATTCTATGATTTTGCGTGATTCGGGTAAGTATTACGAGGTTGACCCTAGAGAGTGGAGAAAGCGGAAGTCTTTTGACATTACGGTGGGCACGGGTCGCACGGATAAGGAGGCTAAGGTTTTAGCGTTGCAGGGTGTTTTGGCATTGCAGCAGAACATAGCGGCGCAGGGTTTGATGAACAATCCTTTGCTAACGCCTCAGCATCTGTATAGGACCATGTCGGAATTGGTGACGTTGTCTGGTTTGGGCGATGTTGAGAAGTATTTTGCGAATCCTGATGAGTTTGAGCCTGCGCCGCCTGAACCTGCGCCTATGGATAAGGCGATGGACATTGAGGAGGCAAGAGTAACGGCGGATGCGGCTTATAAGGCAGAATCGTTACAGATTGAAAAGGTGAAGACGCAGATTTCTTTTCAGAAGTTAGAGCTTGAGAAGGCCAAGCTGATGATGGAGCAGGGCAAGCAGACTGCGGAAGCAGAGGCAAAGCGTGTGTTAATGATGGCAACACAGGCTTTAGAGAGGGCCACAAGTGATGATTCTGATGATGATTCAGAAAAAGAAGATGATAACAAGGTGGAAAAGCAGATTGAATCTGTGAGTGAGGCCATTTCAAAGATTGGGGATGCTATCAAAGAGTTTTCGATTGTCAGCACGCAAAATACGCAAAGTGCTTTATCTATGATACAGAAGCCAAAGCGTATTGTCCGTGAGAATGGTCGTGTTGCACGGATAGAAACAGAGTAGCCTTTTAAAATGTGGTCAAATCAGTATTGGGCAAAAACATACTGGGCAGGAAACTACTGGACACCGGCCATTAACGCACCAAGCGTGCCTTCTATTGGTGGCGGCACACTGGCGAGCAAAAGAAAGCGAAGATGGGAAAAAGAAAGAGATCGCCTTAGATTTAGCGTTCAAAAAATAGAAGATCAGGAATTACAAAACATTGGGCAAAAAATCATTGCCTCCGAACAACCAAGGGTTATAAAGGTTGCCAAAAAACTTATTGAGTATTCTCAAGATGTTGAAAAGTCTAAGATTTTAGATTTAGATTTAGAGATCAGGCGTTTAGAAAAAGCACTGAAAACACAGAAGGTTATTGAGGTTCAGCAACAACAAAAGCAAAGGGAATTGCAGGATGCTTTGATAAATCTTAAAGATATTTTAAAAGAAGATATGGAAATTATTGACATATATATGGAAATAGAACACAAAGAAACAATGGCGTTATTGACTGCTATGAGAATTATACTTTGAAGGGATTGCATGGATTACGTTGCACCATCAGATAAGGCTATGAAGGCAAGGGAGTTGTTAAATTGCCCTGTATTTAAGTCTATTCTTTCGGATGCGCGTATGTCTCTTGTGGAGCAGATGATGTCATCAAAGTCCGAAGAATCTGCCCTTAGAGAATCTTTTTATGCAAGGATCAAAGGTCTTGAATCAATTAACTTGATTCTTCAGGGAATTATCAATAAACATAACTTAAGCAAAGGTTAATATTATGTCCACAGATGCTTTTATTGAAGCCTACGAAAAAGTGAAGAGTGCAGAAGCTGCGGCTGTTGAGCCGGAAAAGGGTGTTGAGCCAGCAACCGAAGAGGTTTCTGCGGAAGAAAACAAAGAGCAAGACGTGGCTGCGGGATCTTCTGAGGCCTCTGGGGAGGTTGTGGCTGAGGATTCTGGTCCTGATGATTTGATAGAGTTTCAGATTGGTGAAGAGACAAAGCAGGTTCCTTTGAGTGAGCTGGTGGCTTCTTATTCGGAAAAACAGAGTGCGCCTAAGGATGTGGGTTTACCTGATGAGGTTTTGCAATTAAAGGAGTCTTTGATTCAGCGTTTGGATGTGATGGAAAAGATTTTGTCTGATGATTCGGATGTGCGGTCATCTTTGGCGGAGTTGGATGGTTTGATGAAAACCGCGGCTGCGGAGGAAGATTGGACGGAGGTTGCTAGACTTCAGTATCAGCATCAAAACATTGTGACGCAAGCGCAACAGCGTGGTGAGGCATTAAGAAAGATTCGTCAAGAAAAAGAACAAGAGGTTGGCGAGTATAATGCGGCTTTTTATCAGGAACAGCGAAAGATTTTAGAGAAAAGTGCGCCCGATCTGTTAAAAGACAATGGCTTACAAAAAGTTGCGGATTTTGTATCAAAACATTACAACGTCCCAAGTGACATTGTGGCCGAAATTCGTGATGCAAGGTTTTTTGTTATGGCTAAAGATGCTATGGCGCATCATGACATGAAGATGAAATCCTCGGAGGTTTTGAGACCTGTGAAAGAGGCACCTAAGGTGATAAAGCGTTCTGTTGGCAAGGTGACGGTTACGGACAGCGATATTAAGCAATCCAACATTCGCACGTTGCGGGCTAATATACGAAATTCGTCCAGCCAAGCAGAAAAGAACAACAGTCTGGCGGGATTGTGGCTCGAAATGAAAAAATAACCTTTTAAAAGAAAGACAATCTTATGGCAATTACAGCAAATACAGTCGATACCTATGTGGGTGCGACTTCTAACCGAGAAGCTTTTATTGATGCTATTTATAACGCCAATAATATGCAGTGTCCGTTTTTGACGGAGATTTGCAAAAGGACAACCACAACGGGAACAACTCATCAATGGCAAACAGTGACGCTTGCTCCTCCTGCAGCAAACGCTGCCATTGAAGGTGACGTTGCAGGTTCGTTACAAAACACTGTTTCTTTGCGCCCTAAAAACGTGACACAGATTTCCAGAATTTTCTTTGGTGTTTCTGGAACACAAGAAGTTGTCAGCAAGGCGGGGAATAAAAGTGAAGTTGCGAAACAAATGTCCTATGGATACCAAAGGATTATGCGTGATATGGAGTTTGCTTTAACGCAAAATCAGGCTCCTGTTGATCCGGGCGCAACCAACACGGCAAGACAGCTTCGTCCTTTAGAAGGTTGGTATTCTACCAATGTTTCTCGTGGTGCTGGTGGTGCTAACGGGACGGCTTCGGCGGCAGCAACGGATGGGACAACACGTCCTTTTACAAGAACTTTGTTTGAGACCGTTCAGCAATCCATTTTTAACAATGCTGGTGCTGGCACCAAAACGGTTATGATGTCACCTGCTCAAAAGTTGGTGTTTGAGACCTTTGACTGGTATGCAACGGTTAAGCGTCAGGACACATCGGACGGGCGTTTGACGGCGGCACTTGAGATCATTGCAACCTCTTTTGGTGAGGTGAAGGTTGTTTTAAATGCGTTTTCTCGTTCGCGGACGGTTCACATTTTGGACAACGACATGTGGGAAGTTCCGTATTTGCGTGAATTGCAAGATGAGGATTTGGGCAAAGATGGTGACAGTAATAAGTACATGATTCTTGCAGAGTACACTTTGCAAGCCAGTAACGAACGCGCCTCTGGCGTTATTGCAGACTTAAGTTAAACACAAACGAAAGGTTCTTTTTATGGATAAGAAATCAATGAATCCTCCTATTAAAGGTAAGGTTGCGCCTGTAACTACAGCAAGAAAGCGCGGTCAGGAAAGTATGTTTGCTAACAGCAAGCCCAAACCGATGATTGACCCTAAGTTTAAAAAGAAGTGATGGAGAGGGGGGGAGGGTCTTCCCTCCCCTTTTTTATATGGCAGAGATTATTCAAAGACAGGTTTTAAACGGCATCAAAACAGATTTGGTTTTGGATGGTGACGATATGCACGTTCATCGGTCCTATGTTGGCGATACGCAAAAAAAGATCAATGAAGATCGTCAACATGCTCGGGATGAATCAAAAAGAATATGGCATGGGAATATGGATGAAGTGCCATTGTTTCGTTTAGATGAATTGGAATTGGCTTTTATTCGCAAGCATTATGGTCATAACATTACAAATGACGTGCCTGAATTGATACGGATTATTGAAAGGCATTTTCCACACGCAAAAGTGTTTCATGGGAGTATGGTGTGACGATAAAACGCAAAGGGCGACGGCCTAAGATTGTTCAAAACCAAGATGGTGATCATGTTTTGGTAGAAAACAAAGATACAGTGCAAGACACGTTAGAAACTGCTGATCCTTTTCAAGTTGATGAAAATACCTTGCGGGACAATGATCTAGACTTTTCTTGTGTCAAAATCAAGAATGTTAGCAAGATGGATTTTTCTGGGACAGACTTTAGCGGGTATGATATTCGTGGGTTTGTGTTTGATCGGTGTAATTTCACGGGATGTGATTTTACTGGGTCATGTCTTCAGGGTGTGGTTTTTAAGGACTGCACGTTAGAGGACATTGTGACGACGGATGCTGATCTCAGATGGAGCAGTTTAGATGCCAGTTGCCATTAGTAGTTATTCAGAGTTGGTTGCAGCCATTCGTCGGTATTTCCCTCGCAGTGACGATATAACGGCGGATATTGATTTGGCTATAGCCTTGTTTGAAAACTATGTGGATACGTCGTTTTGGCCTCAGGAAAAGAAAAACGAAGTGTCGCTTTCGGTGACACCGGGGTCATCTACGGTAACATTGCCTTTGGATGTTTTGAGCGTTTATGATGTTACGATTTCTGGGAATCAGACGTTGCGGTCTGGATCTTTGAAAGACATTCGGGAAGCCAGAATGGCGGCATACGCGGGTAAACCAGAAGTTTATGCGGAAAAGATCACGCATAACAACGCTTTAAACACTGATGTTATAACAAGCGCGTTAGAGTTTTATCCTACCAGCGATTCGGATTACACAATGGATGTTGTGTATTGGATGAAGTTGTTGCCTTTAAGCAACACACAGACGACAAATTGGTTATTGAGATTAGACCCATCTTTGTATTTGTATGGGTCGTTGGCGCATATTCCTCCGCGATTTAGTGATGAGAATAAGATGGCGACGTGGCAAGGTATGTTTGATCGTCGTTCTTCGTCATGGTTTAACCGTGAGACTGTGAGAAAGACGGTAAGTGAGCGTGTGGTCAGGCGTCCAGCAGGTCTTTTATGACGTTTACGGATATGATTCCTTTTGGCCCGTGGCGGCCTGATATGGGGTCGTATAGGAACGATGGCAACCTTGTCATGGCTAAGAACGTTTTGATTCAGGGTACGGATTATGTGCCTTTCAAAACATTGAATGAACAGACGGGGGCATTGCCCAGTGATGTGATTGGGGCGGCGCGGTTTCAAACGCCTCGTGGTTTGCAGTATATTTTTGCGGGAACAAAGACAAATCTGTACTTGCTAACGGGGTCAAATACATGGTCTGACGTGAGTGGGACAACGTACAATTCTGCGGCGACGGATTGGCGGTTTGATCTTTATGATGAAGTGGTTTTGGCTACAAACTTTGAAAATGTCCTTCAGCGGTATGATACGACGGTTGGGGGGTTGTTTGCGGACTTAGCGGGTAGTCCACCGCGGTGTCGGGATATTGCGGTATCCAATTCATTCTTGCTTGCTTTTAACCTTGTGGATGGTGGGACGGATCGCTATACCCGCCTGAGATGGTCAGCACAAGGCCTTATAACGGACTGGACGAACTCAGGGCTAGGGGCGGGCTTTAATGATGTTAGAGAGGACGTAGGGGGCACAGGGCAGCGTGTGATGGCCCTTAATGACTATGCGGTATTGTTCTTTACGGATTCCATTTATCGGGTGGAATACATTGCCCAGCCGGCATCATTTGGGTTGCGGCCATTGCCAAGGGGTCGTGGGACGTTAGCACCCAATTCTCTTGTGAGGGATGGGAGTGTTATTTATTATTACGGGACAGATGGCTTTTATGCTTTTGATGGGACCAATTCTGTACCTATCGGGGAAAACAAGATTGATCGGTATTTTTATGATCTTGTGGACTTTGGAAAGTTAAAAAGCATTCAGGGTGCCCGTGATCCTGTGACCAAGAATATCTTGTGGAGTTTTGCATCTATCAATTCTCCGAATGGGTATCCTGATATGATGGTGTCTTATAACACGTCGTTGCAGGAATGGACGGTCATTCAGTATCCTGTGCGGTTTTTGTTACCGTCGTACACGACAGCCCAGACGCTGGAGACGTTAGAGACGCTTTACGGGTCCGTTGATAACGTTCCGGGGTCTTTGGATGATCCGATTTATGCGGGAGGGTTGCGTGTGTTTGGTGGGTTTTCGTCAAACAACAAGTATGGGGCGTTTAGTGGTGCATCTTTAGAAGGAGAATTGCACACAGAGGATTTTCGGTTGAATAAAAATGGTCGGGCGCATTTGAGTGGCCTTCATGTGGTTACGGATGCAACGGTCATGGTGGCAACAAATCACAGAAACTTGCAGACAGAGATGCCAACGCAAACGTCATTTGGTGCCATTAACACAATAACGGAAAATGTAAACTTTGATGTGATTGCGCGGTATACGCAGTTTGTCATTAAGTTATCGGGCACTTGGACACGGGCTAAGGGGTTTATGGTTGAGTTTAGACCTACGGGGAATGAATAATGGCCGTTAATACGTATGAACGTGTGCCTAAGGTTTACAATCCTGATGACATTGATCTGGTTAAGATGACGCGCATTTGGGATGGTATGATGGAAGGTCGCTTGAATGTAACGGGTGAATTTACCATTGCGCCGCATACCACGTCCACGACAATAACGGATGCACGAATGCGGTTCAATGCTTTGGTGTTTTGGGTGCCTTTTTCAGGTAACGCGGCAAATCACGTTGCGGACATGTATTTGTCTGCTCGCAACAATGGATCGTTTGTGTTGACGCACACGTCAAAGAATCACACGGACATGAATTATGGATACATCATTATTGGTTAAGGGCATTCAGCCCCATGAGGTGGATGCTTACCGAGAGCATATATGTAGTTATTACGATTTATTAAAGAAAAAACAATTAGATGATGAGGATAACGAGGATCTTTTGGAGAAATTAAAAAGTAATTTTTACCAAGGGTTTCTTGGGTATTCTTGTGGGGTAGAGAGTTGTTTGGTGATAACGCAAATATATTACGAGCCTTCGGGGAAAAAAACGGGTCATATAAAATTTGTTGCAGGTAAAAACCGTATAAACTACAATGCGATATTGTTTCAACTTGAAAAATGGCTTAAAGACTGTGGTTGTGACAAGGTGCGTCTAACAGCACGGGTAGGTTGGGTTCGGAAGCTCTCTTTGGGCGGGTATAGGACAAAAGCTCTAGAATTAGAAAAGGTGATTTGAAATGGGCAGTCTGTTTAAGAGTAAAAAGGGTGTATCGACCTCAACACAGACAACATCTGCCCCTGCTTATTTGCAGCCTCAGTTAGAGTTTTCTGCAAGTGAGGCGAGAAGGTTATACGATCAAGGGCCTCAGCAGTTTTTCCCTGGTCAGACGTATGTTTCGTATTCTGATCCAACCCGTCAGGGTATTGATCTTTTGGGACAGGCTGTTTCCCCTGAGGAGGAAGCGGCGACAAGGGCACTGTATAATCAGGCTCAAGGGGGGTTATCGTCCACATCGTTAGCGGCGCAGAATCAGCTACAAAAGACGTTGCAGGGTGATTATTTAGGCATTACGCCTGAGTTGCAGAACTACATGGACGTGATTGCAAGGCGTTCAGAGCAGTCTTACAATGAGAATGTGTTGCCGTCTTTGAGGTCGGGTTATGGGCGTTCTGGTGCGTTTGGTGGCTCTGATTTTCAGCAGGGCTTGCAAACATCGGGACGTAACTTTACCCGTGAACTTGCGGATAATCTTTCTGGCGTTGCGTTGCGGAATTACCAAGGGGAGCGAGCGAATCAGCAAAATGCTTTAGGTCTTGCACCGACGTATGAGGAGTTGGCTTATAGTCCTGCTTTGATGGCTCAAAATGCGGGTTCAGCGTTGTCTGGGATTACACAGAGACGGGCGCAGGGTCTTTTGTCTCAGGGGCAGATGTTAGAAGAAGAAAAGCGTATGGCTCTTCAAGAGCAGCTTGATCGGTTTAACTTTAATCAGAACGCGCAGCAAGAGCGGTTGTCGCAATTTAACAGTAACTTACAGGGTTCGTATATCCCCGGTACGGGTGTTACGTCATCGGCAACACCTTATAAAAAAGGC
>Ga0315904_10013049_pt1 | contig 10441 bp, 10 predicted proteins | sample LakEriMetagenome_6_FD_203529 | JGI IMG/M metagenome (GOLD analysis project Ga0315904, IMG submission 203529) | Freshwater fungal communities from buoy surface, Lake Erie, Ohio, United States - Buoy 12 MA120 | ecosystem: Environmental > Aquatic > Freshwater > Lake | place: USA: Lake Erie, Ohio... | reverse complement strand
ATGTTACCGTTGTAAGATGTTTGTTTCCAATTACCACCAAGTAAGTTAGTGCAGAACGCAATACCAATTGCTTCGTTCTCTACACCATCTTGGTCTGCTGTGTCTTGGTTAGCAACTACAATGACTTGTGTTACTATGTTTTCTTCGTTAAGTTGTGCGAAATGTGCCATGTTTTTCCTTTGTTAAAATGCGTTACTATTGCGGAATGGATTAGATGCAAAGGCTGCAAATATGTATGTTCCTCCATTAGCGTTTGCTAATGTTCCAGAGTCTCTTTGTTTAAAACCATTAGATAATACATCAATTATTTGAGTAGTATCTTGTGCATTACTTAAATTTGGAAATAAAGAAAAGTTATTGCTTGATGCTATACCATTTCCATTAGCTAAAGGAGTCCATATAACCCAATTTTCTATCGCATCTGTTCGTTTAATCATAACAAATTTAGGTTGAAAACCTGTATATATAAAACTTCCATTAGCATTACCATTACCTGTGTAAGAACCAAATTTACTAAACCCTGCTATTTCTGCCCAGCAATAAGCTACATAAGTTATGCCATTTTGATTGGCATTGTTAATAGTTGATGAACCGTTATTAAATCCAAATACTGTGCTTGTATAGTTTTGTTGAAAACCTAAAGAACCATTTGTTCCACTAGAACTATTTACAGCATTTGTAGAATTTAATTGTAAAATTCCTGTAGCTGCACCTTTGTGACCAACCCACCAATCATTAGTATAAGACCGACCTTTACTAATAACCATTGCAGGAGTAACACCCAAACCATGACCTACAGTTGCAGAACCAACACCATTACCAGTCCATGTCACAATACTAAACCCAGCAGTTGTATTTACAGATACAGTAGATGTAATAGAGCCTTGTGTGTTAGACGATGTTGAACCTTGACCTGCTTGCCAACTCCAACCTACAAAGTTATCATTAGCTTTGTTAGCCATATTTTCTGTGCCAACAGTATAGCCATTAGAATTAAATGCTGTTAATGTGCTAATAACACTAGACTCTGCATTAGTTAAATTGGAATAAAGAGTTCTTCCTGTACCTCTAACTGTGTCATATAAACCATTATCTTGACCAGCAGTTGTTCTATCTTTAATCCATACAAAGTCAGGTTTAAACCCAGTTGCTGTAACAACATTTTGACTTACTCCATTGCCTACATATAACGTTGCATCCATATACTTATTACCCTGTAATATAGTAGGGGTAGGTAGGTTATATGTGTTTAGTGCTACAAAGCCACTTGGTGGAGTATATGTAAATGGTCTTTGTCCAAAGTTTATATAGTTAGTATTTGAATATGTTTGAACATAAGGAAATAGCCCTAAAGATGCTGAAACAGCCATAGATGAGTTTGTTCCACCAGCAGGGTTTCCTGTTCCTGAACCACTACTATTGTAATAAGTATTTGCTATTGCCAAATATAATTGACCATTGTCTGCATCATAAGCAATACCGCAAACAGTTCCAGCAGAAATAGCACTTCCAAATGATGTTCCAGAAGAACCATTTGTAATATATAAGAGTGCTGGACTTCCTTGTGCATAAATACAATAAGTGCCAGTAGTGTTATATGCGTAGGTATTTAGACTTGAAGATGCAGTAGCCAAACCAAAAGCAGTAATAACAGAATTGCTAGTAGTAGAGCCAATAGTTACTTCCCAATACCATTTACCACTAGTAGGAATTTGAAATGTTCCTCTTATGCCATTATGTGTTGCACCAATAGTTTGAGTTAAATTAGCATCTTGCAAAGTAATGCTAGTGCCTTTATCTAAAGGACTCATTACAGCATAATTAGCCACAGTCGCACTTGTATTAGTAGGAACATCTAGCATAGCATCATAGGTTGTGCCTGCTGTTAAGCTAATGTTGTTAGTTGTCCAATTATTACCGTTAGGTGAACTATCGTAGCCTAGTGTTGTGGTAGATGTTGTATTACCAAATGTTAGGTAGAAACCATTAGTGCCATACATACCTGTGTATTTAATTGGTTTCCATACACCGTTAGCGTCATTGTTACCAAAGTAATATGGTTCTAGTGCTTGACCGTCAATGAAGTTAATGTCAGTCATGTAACCATCAAATGGTAAAGTTGAACCATCTCTAGCACCAAAATTGTGTTGCAATGATCCTGTATTCCAATTTGGTGTAGCATTTTGTGCTGGATAAGTTTCTGTGCTAAAAGCAGTAACTTGTGATCCATTAATATAAAATTTTACACGATTTGCAGCAGTAGCTTGAGATGTGTCTATTGCAAGAACTATATGATACCAAGCAGAAGAGTCACGAAATACTTGTGAAGTATGAAGGTTTACATTTGGAGTTGTGCTATTAGGGAAATTTTGAATAAATATTTTATTTGTGGAGTCATCAAAATACATTTGAAACAAGTTTGTAGAATAAGATCCACATGAAATAATTGCTCCAGCTTCACTTAATTTTCCACGCTTAACCCAACCACTCCATGTCCATGTAGTTCTATTGCCTGCTAACGTAGGTGTTCTTGATAGATAAGCATTAACACTACTTCTAAACCTTAATGAGTTTGTTAGGTTATTAGTAAGTGGTGTTAAAGCACCTGTAGCTGTAAATGTATGGATAGTATTACCACCTGATGATGTAACTAGACCACCGTTAAATACTTGTGAGCCAGCGTATGAGATAATAACAATACCTGAACCGCCTGAACTTCCTAAACCTGCAGCATTAGAGCCACCACCGCCACCACCGCCACCACCTGTATTTGTAGTTCCAGCAGTTGATGTATTTGGTGAGCCAATAGCACTACCATTACCGCCACCGCCTGTACCACCTAATGAATTTGTGCCTGAATAACCTCCACCACCGCCACCACCTGCGTAGTATGTAGATGTTCCTGAAATGCTAGATGCTAAACCTATACCACCTGCACCACCTGTATTTGAAGCTGATGAGTTTGAACCTGCTGCTCCTGCACCACCTCCACCACCGCCAGCTTGTGAACCTCCACCTGATATACCACCAGCGTTACCCTGTCCACTTGTACCTGAACCTGCAGTTCCTCCAGAGTTAGTTCCGCCACCACCAGAACCACCAGTAAGACCATTTCTGCTTGATATAGAACCACCGCCACCACCACCAGTTGATGTTACGGTAGTTAATCCCGTTCCTGCTAAAGATGAGTTTGAACCACTTGTTCCTGTAACACTTGATGTTGCAGCTACAGCTCCACCTGCACCTACTGTTACAATATAAGTAGCACCTGAATATAAAGTTGTAGATGAAGTTTGATAGCCACCAGCACCACCACCTGCACCACAGTCAGTACCTCCACCACCGCCACCAGCTACGACTAAATAACTAGCTGTTACAGGTGTAAGAGGGCTTAATGTGCCTGAAGATGTGAATGTGTGTATTTGGTTACCACCTGAAGTAGTAAGAGTACCACCTACGAATTTAGGTGTAGCAGATGCGTAAGATATGATGACTATGCCTGAACCGCCTGAACCACCTGTATAAGATGGACCAGTACCTCCACCACCGCCACCAGTATTAGCTGTACCTGATACAGCATTTCCTGTATTACTATTACCTGCACCACCACCGCCTGTGCCTCCTGTTGTAGAAGTTCCTCCAGTAGCATAATATCCACCGCCACCACCACCTGCATAGGTTACACTTGAACCTGAAATAGATGAAGATAAACCATTACCACCATTACCTGCTTGTGTAGTTGATGTAGCATTTCCACCTGCTGCACCTGCACCACCACCGCCACCTGCTGGAAATGGTGATGAAGTAAATCCACCATTACTACCACCATTATTACCTTGACCTGATGTTCCACTTCCTCCACCAACAGAACTGCCTGATGAACCTGCACCACCACCAGAACCACCAGAGCCACCATTAACTCCACCGCCACCAAAACCACCACCTACAGATGTAACTGTAGATAAACCAGTACCTGATATAGATGAGTTAGAGCCTGCTATGCCTGAAGTTCCACCTCCAACACATACAACACCAGCTCCACCAGCACCTACTGCAATAGAATATGTATTGAGTGTAGATAATGAAAATGTAGATGTTTGATAACCACCAGCACCACCACCGCCACCGCCAGAGCCACCTCCACCAGCAACAACAAGATAAGATGCTGCTACTTTATTTTTATCTGCGGCAGATAGAATACCATAAGCTCTTGCGGCTTGTACGGCTAGTCTTGACAATAATGACATTGTTAATTCCTACTTAAATTGAGTTTGAGCTGCGAATACAGAGAATGTTGCTGAACCTGTTTTAATAATTGTGTATGAGTAAGCATCTACACCTGAAGCATTACCACTTGACCATGCTGTACCACCTTGATATTTAGGTGTAACAGATGAACCGTCAACTGTAACTGCGTTGTTATAGTATGCTGTAGCACCTTGTGATACTAGGAATACGACTGTGATAGCCTCACCTGTTGACATTGCTGTATCTAAAGATGTGCCTGATGAACCTCTAAAGTTTACAGTCCAGTTCGCACTTGCATTAGTTGTATAGTATAACACAGACTGTGTAGTTACATCATAGTTAATAGTGCCTGTAGCTGCTGTTGCTGATACAGTTACACCTTCTAAAGCGTTTGTAAATTTAGATGAAATAACACTAGATGTACCTGTAAAAATTTGTTTAGGCGTAAATGTGTTTGTAGATGTATAGCTTGGAATATCTGTACCTATAGCAAGACCTAAAGCTGACCTAGCTGAAGCAGCAGTAGTAGAACCTGTACCACCTGCACCGATAGGGATAGTATCGCCTGACTCTGCTGACTGCAAGTCACGAATTTGAGCCATTAGCGTTCTAATAGCATTGTTAATATTAGAAGGTGCGCAACCCTCATCAATATTAATACCTGCAATGTCTGTGTTTAAATTTGCGCCAGCACTTGTGGATGCGTACTGACTTATCTTATCTTTTGCCATAATTGTTCCTTAAATTTGTTGATACCACGTATTACTACTTGAACTTGTTGCTGTCCATGTGTCTGAACTTGGAGATATATCAGTCCATGAACTTGCACCTGCTGTTATTTCTGTCCAAGTATCACTACTTGGTGTTACATCTGTCCATGACTCTGAGCCAGGTGTAATAGGACTCCAGTTTTTACCTTGTATAATGCCATTAGCAGTTATTGTTGCATTGCCTGTAACACTACCTACGCCATATAAAATAGCGTTAGGTGAACAAGTAAGAAGTGCTGTTCCTAATATACTTGCATTACCTGAATACTCTACACCACCTAAAGCTGATACTGTGGCATTACCTGTAATATCTGCTGTAGATGTTCTAATTCTTAAACCATCTGCTGTGACAGTTGCGCTACCTGTAATAGATGCGTCACCTGATAATACTCTTATACCATCTGCTGTGACTGTAGCATTTCCTGTAATACTACCTGAGCTTTGGTATATAGCATTACCTATGCCTGTTAATAAAGCATATCCGGTAATAGCACCGCTAGATGATACAACTTTAGCACCGTTAGCTGTGACTGTAGCCTCACCTAATATACTTGCAGAGTCAAATGTTATTCTAGTAACATTAGCTTCTAAGTCTGCATTACCTGTAATACTTGCGTTACCTGTAAGTATTTTAGAAGCGTCAGCAGTAACAGTAGCATTACCTGTGATAGAAGCATTATCTGTTCTAATTCTTACAGCACTTGTAGATACTGTAGCATCACCTGATATTGCACCGGTAGCTAAGTTAAAACAAGCACCACTTACCCATATTGGGTCATCTAGTGAGAATGGTAAGTTATCTAAACTACCGAAATAGTCTAATTGGTCTAATGTCCATGGACCACATATTGTAGTGCCATTGTTATAAAACGTGTTATCTAAACTATATGGTACATTTTCCAAGCTACCATAAACGTCTAGCTCTTCTAGCGTCATTGGTACTGGCATAATTTACCTTAAGCTAATGTTACAGATAAGTTGCCTGTAGCAATTTTAAATATGTCACCTGAGTCAATATCTTTAGATGTATCTAATGCTGTATGGTAAAGTAAGTTACCAGATGTAGAAGCATCATTAATACCTATCCAACCAATAATTCCCCATGAAGCTGTAGCTTGTGGAAATTCTACTGCTGCACTATTTGTTGACACGCCACCTGATGGTGCGCCAAATGTGACTGCTGTTCTAGCATAAGAACCACCAGATACCTCTGTTCCACTACCTGCGTCTGTAGGGTCTGAAGTCCATAGTGATACATAAACTGTTGCTGGTGATGTATATGTTGTGTTTCTTAGAGTTGCATTGATAATTGCATTTTCTAAGTAATTACTAATTTCTGCCATTTTGTTTTCCTTATCGTGGTGTTACGCTTAGTGAAGTGTATGGGTATGTTTGACCCAAGTCGCTTGTTTTAATATTAGCAATTGCTCTGTCATATAAAGCTGACCATGTTTGAATACGACCATCATTCATCAAATATGGCTCTGCCTCTGCTAGAGTTGCGTATAATAAAGCGTCTGGGTAATTAGCTAGAAATAAATTACTAGCAGTTGTTGTTGATATAAATGTAGGTTGAGCATAATACAATATTTGAACTGTCATTGTAGAGTCAAATATAGGTGCGAACTGAAACTCTGAACCTAGCATTGTAAAATAGTATGGCATACCTGATAATGTGGTTTGACCATTCTTAAAGAATAAGTCTGGTGACTGATATTCTAGTCTAATAACAGGGTTACCTTGTACATGTATTTCTCTAACTTCTAGCATGTCACTTGGTAGTGCTACAGTTCCATCACCAGCAGTAGAACTTGCAGTAGATACCTTTAACATCTTTTCAGTTCTTAAGTCACGTGACATTCTTGTTTGTGCTAATTGAATGAAGTCAGGTATTTGTGAACTTAAGTCTGTTCTTGCTAAATAGTTTTCTACTACTGTAACAAAACTAGTATAGTTGGTAAAAGCCATAGTTATCCTTTTTTAACAAAGAAGATACAACCGTTAGTCATACCTACTTGTTTAATTATTTTAAACCTTAATTTTATTTTATCTTCCCACCATGATAGTGGTTCTTGAATTAGATGTGCATTACGTCCATCTGGTAGAATTTTAGACGCTGGACCTGTATGTATTGTAAATAGTCCAAATTTCATAGTCACTCTTTGTAAGTCATTTAGAACATTATCCAATAATTCAGGTTCTATATGCTCTAAAACGTCAATACAAGCCACGAACTCTGTTGGTTCAGGGATAGATGACCATAATTCATTACTTGGCTCATAAGGAGTGTATTTTACATCTACTGTAATAGCATCTTTTAGTCTACATTTACCTGCACCGTAGTCTAATAAATATCTTATTTTGTTTTCTTTAATAATTAAGTCAACAAGTGGTGCGTATGTAACGCTTGCTATACCATAATTTGCATCTTCATGCAGTTTAGACTGCATTTCTCTATATGAGTCAGATATTAATTTGCTCAATGACTTCTTTCCATGTTCTATCGTCTTGATATATTAGTCTCATGTGGCGATACCATGGCATACTAGGTTGAGCATAGCGCCATTGATGCCATTTTGGTACTAAACACCATGTTTTAACACCCATAGCAGCACTACAATGCAATGCTGTAGTATTTACACCTAAAACCATGTCACATGCAGCTATAATTGCTGCTGTATCATCATAGTCTTTTGCGTCTGTCGCAAATTCAAAGTACTTTACGCCATCAATTTTGCGTTCTACGCTATAGTCTAAGCTTACTAATTGTATATCTTTACGCTTTAATAGTGGCTGTAAGTCTTCTTCTGTAAGTTCACGGCCTTTAGAGTTAGTTCTAAATGTACCGCCTTTAGTTGTGATGCCAATTACTGTTTTATTCCATGACTTAAACATGTGCTTCCACATGTCTACCTTCTCACTATCAGGTACTAGAAAAGGAGTCCCAGGAAAAGACTTGCTGTTTGGTCTGAAAAACTGAGGTAGTCCACCAATTGCACATCTTGCATCAAAAGTAATTCCATTTAACCACTCCACATTGTCTTGTTTGCGAGTGCCATGCACTTCTGCTTTATGAAAGCTGCGTCTAAATAATGTTTCTAACCTTTCATCACAGTCTATATAAACTTTTTTACTAATGTCTATAGCGTCAGGTATACATGATGCGTAAAATATCTCATCACCTAGGCCTTGTTCACCATAGATAACAATAGTTTTATCTTTAGATCCATCCCATCTTGGCTCATCACCATAAACTAATTCTTTTCTGAACTTACCGCCTAGTGACTTATCCCATTCTTTCCAGCCTTCTACCCATTGGCCTTTAGCTAAATAACTATGAGCTAAATTTAATTGTGCGTGTAATTCATTTGGGTCACATTCTAAAGCCATCTTAGCTGACTTTTCTGCATCATCCCAACGTGACATTTGGACCAATGATGCTGAAGCATTAGAGTATGCCATAGCATAGTTAGGGTCTAATTCTGCTGACTTTAAAAAGTATTTAATAGCATCATCAAAGTTATCCATTTCGTGACATGCACGACCTAGAGAAGTCCATAATGCTTTGTTACCTGGCTGTTCTTGTAATGCTCTACGGAAGTACTGGTATGCAAATGCAGGTTTATCACCCATTAACCAAATGTATCCAGCAAAGTTTAATGTCGCTGCATCATTAGGATACATCATTAACATTTCGTTTATAAGTGGCATTGCTAAGTCATACTTTTCCTTAGTGATAAGGTCATGTATGGCTAATTGTACGTTTCTTAATTCGTCTTTATCCACATTTAACACCTGATAATTCTCTCATCTCTTTTAATACTTCAGATAACTTTTGAGTCATTAATACTCTGCAAGATGAAATGTATATAGGATGAAATTCTTTATCACCATCTGACACTTCAGTATAGTCTAAATAGTCTTCAAAAAAAGACTTAACTAATTCTTTTAGTCTTGCTTCTTTATCCACGTTTTGTAGTCAATTTCAAGTATGGATAGTTTTCGTTTATTTCTTTTATAAGTTCTTTAGTTTGGTTAGGGTTATATATATCTATACCCTTTTGCTTTAACTGCATTTCCACTACTGGAGGAATGCTAGCAAAATGCGCCCATTCTTGTTTAACGCCTTTGTCCCAAATGTCTGGGTTATCTCTTGCTTCTTTAATTTTGTCTAACATGCCACTCAAGTCTTGAGTAGAAGTTAGGTAGTATGTATCTTTAGCTGGGTCATAGTCAAAATATTGACTTACACCTGTTACGCTATTGTGATCAAATAATATTGGCATAATAAATACAAAGAGGGAGAATTAACTCCCTCCATTGTATCATAACTAGTTACTAAGCACCAACGTTTTGTACTTTAGCATGTGCATCTGGGTTTTGAACCACTAATGCGTACTCTGCTGTGAGTAACCATTTTGTTGAATCACCAGTCTTAGCAAGTTCTTCTTTGCTTAATGGACGTAGTGAAGCTAAACCAACATAACCAGGATCAATACAGAGAACTGCTGCATCTCTCATGAAACGGTCAAGTTTAACTGTGTGGTTACCGAAGTCAGAAACGTAAACGTCTGCTGCGCCAGTAATTGTAGCTTGTGCCTTAACTTGTACGTCTACAAACTTAGTAGCAATACCTGCAAAGCCTGAGAAACGTGCTTTGTTAGTTGCTGACATAAGAATTGTTGATGGCTCGCCACCGTCTGTCCAAGCTAATTGTAAAGCTGACTTCAAGTCTGCTTCAATGAATGTTACTGCAGTACCATCTGTAGGAGCTGCAACTGTTCCATTTGAGAAGCCAGGTGTTGTACCTGCTGTAGAACCTGTTGCTAATACTCGGTTAGTGATCCAAGACTCAATACCTGCTGATGTACGAGCTGTTGCTGCGCCACCTGCTGAAGAAGCTTGGTTACGTACTAAAGCATATTCCATATCACGTTTCATTTCTTTACCAGCTTTCATGAGTTGGTAAGCAACTTCAGACTTACGGCCGTATTTACGTACTACGTCGTATGTGTTAGAAATTTGAACTGTTTTGCGTGAAATTTGAGTGTAGTTACCTAATACTGTTGTAGCAGGTAATGTTGCGAATGAAGCGTCATCACCTTCAACGTTTGCATTAGTTGCTGCTGCAGCTAGTGCGTCTGTTTGCCATTGGTGATAGGTCTGGCCGGCGGTCATGCGCTTTGCCATTGATAATAATGGTGTATCTTCTGGAGAAATATCAAAGATAATATCTTCGAATGACTCCGCTATACCTTTACCGGTGTAGCTATTGGTTGCTGATGTTGCCATGATATTTTTTTCCTTTGTAAATTAGATCATTTGTTCGATAAGTTTTTGTGCTGCGTCTGACTTACCTGTCTTACGTAATTGCTCACGTAAGTTACGTACGTTAGACGTAGCTTCCGCTTTTGTATCTTTAG
>Ga0315904_10013040_pt1 | contig 10446 bp, 5 predicted proteins | sample LakEriMetagenome_6_FD_203529 | JGI IMG/M metagenome (GOLD analysis project Ga0315904, IMG submission 203529) | Freshwater fungal communities from buoy surface, Lake Erie, Ohio, United States - Buoy 12 MA120 | ecosystem: Environmental > Aquatic > Freshwater > Lake | place: USA: Lake Erie, Ohio... | reverse complement strand
CCATGGAAATACGATCGGTCGCCGCCTTTTGCGGCTCTAAGAATGGCAACGATCCGGCCTTTGTGAATGACGCCAGACGATTGGGTGAACAACTCGCTGAAAACGGCATCAAGGTGGTATATGGTGGCGGTAGTGCCGGATTGATGGGAAGTGTAGCAGATGGCGCATTGAACAAACAAGGTACCGTCATCGGTATTTTACCCAAGCTGATGGTAGAGTGGGAAGTGGCGCATCGAAAACTGACCGAATTGATCATTTGTGACGACATGCACGAGCGTAAGAAAATGATCTACGCCCGATGCGATGCGGCAATCATTTTGCCGGGCGGATTTGGAACATTGGACGAACTGTTTGAGGTATTGACCTGGAATCAGCTCACCATACACGACAAGCTGATCGGCATTTTGAATACGAATGGATTTTACGACCACCTGCTGAACCACCTCACACACATGAAAAAAATCGGGTTTCTATATGAAGGTGCCTACGAAAAGATTCACGTACGAAACACTCCTGAAGAAATGATCAAGTGGCTGACTCAGCGGGAGGAGTTGCCTTGAAAGAGCGGAATCTGTAATCCGCCACGAACGATCGGAATGGTTCGACCGTACGCATCCGTATAGGGTGAGTTGATATCACCTCCTATATCGAACATGACTGCCAGATAATAGAACGGTCGACCACCCCGGCCTTGACGACCCGAGGTATATCCCCCTCCGATCAACGTGCTGAAGGCTCCCACTGAAATTTTTTCCCGGACACCAGCCACCGGAATAAATGTCTGTTGAATCGAATTGCGCTCTATTTGTCCCTGTACAAAAAGAAAACGGACCGGATACAATCGGGCAAATCCCCCGCCACCGAAAAGCGTCTGACGAAGCTTATCGTTCAATACGCCATTGTAATCGCGATAACTAGCGTACGTCGCATTGACCACAACACCCGCATCCAGCCAATTGGTCAAGCTATAACCCAATACGGGAGACCCTCCCACCAAAAACGTGTTTCCAAAAAAAGAGAAAGAAACACTTCCGCCGGTGAACAGATTTTCCTGAAAAGGCCTTTTCTCATCATCTGCACCATCACGAAATTGAGCCAGAGAGCAGAAGCTCATCAGGAATGTCATAACTAAAAGCAAAAAGAATCGCATAACGAAGATTTTACTTTGAGGAAGCTGTTGGAAGAATTTTTCCCGGATTCAGAATTTGGTTCGGATCGAAGGCCTGTTTGACGGATCGCATGAGATCCAGGTTTACCGGCGAAAAAACAATATCCATGAAATCTTTTTGAATCAGCCCAACACCATGTTCCCCACTGATCGTACCGCCCAGGCCATGTACCAATTTGAAAAGATCACGGAGAATCGTTTGTACGCCGACATGACCATAACTATTGGGTACTCCCGGATGATGGATACGAATATGCAGATTGCCATCACCGGCATGCCCATAGCAAACCACCTCAAATCCGTGCTCCGCCCCGAGCTCCTTCACACCCCGGATCAATGCCGGTAGTTCCGCCCTTGGCACCACCGTATCTTCTTCAATCGTATAGCCAACCAATTTAACAGCCTCAGCTACGCGCCGGCGAAGTTTCCAAAGAGCCGCTTTCTGTTGAGCATCATCGGCAAAATAGATCTCACCGATATCATATTGCATGAGCAACGCACCGATGGATTCCATCTCCTGCATCAATACATCAAGATTATTGCCATCCACTTCAATGATCAGGTGCGCAGCTGTATCATCTGTGATCGGCACGATTGCATCGGGCACCATCTTGCTCACGATCTTCAATGCATTGATTTCCATCAACTCGAGTGCACTGGGAACAAATCCGGCCCGAAAGATGGCACTGACGGCTTCTCCAGCCTGCTCCAGATTTCGGAATGGTACCAGCATCAAAAGATCATGCTTCGGAAACGGGATCAATTTTAATACAATCTTCGTTACAATACCCAACGTTCCTTCGCTACCAACCATCAGCTGCGTCAGATTATAGCCGGTAGAATTCTTCAATACATTCGCCCCGGTCCAGATCACTTCTCCGCTGGCCAGGACCACTTCCAGGTTGAGCACATAATCTTTTACAACACCGTATTTGACAGCTTTCGGTCCGCCACTGTTTTCCGCAATATTTCCTCCGATGAAACATGAACCGCGGCTGCTCGGGTCTGGCGGATAAAACAATCCTTTTTCTTTCACGGCATTTTGCAACACTTCAGTAATCACACCGGGTTCAACCGTTACTTGCAGATTTCGTTCATCGATCTCCACGATCCGATTCATCCGCTCCGTCGATAGGGAAACGCCGCCCAGATGCGGCAGTGCGCCCCCACTAAGACCAGTACCAGCCCCTCGGGCGGTGACAGGTATATGTTGCTGATTACAATATTTGAGGATGGATTGTATGGCTTGGGTATCGTTCGGTTTAAGTACAACTTCCGGAGGGAATAACAGATTCTCTGTTTCATCTCGACCATATCGCTGCAGCGATTCTTCATCAACCAGTACAAATTCTGCACCGATTACGGAGCGAAAAAAATCCAGGTCCTCAGACCTAACCAGTTTATATGCCATGTTGGGGAGGTGATAAGTCGATGCAAAAATCGGCAATCTAAGGGGAATTCCGAGACAGATCAGTAGCGAAAAGAAGGGCACATGGATTCACGGCCATTGCCCCGATACCGATCTCGTCGACCTTGCTTGATCAATGAAAGCTCAAAGGCCCCTCTGGCACCATTGAAAGCATTCAAGCCCGATAGCGTAACATCGTAAGAGAAGGTGAATACCAGTTCATTTAAACCGATCCCTACTATTGGAATGATGGATTCGCGGTGACGATAACCGATACCGGCCAGGAGTTCAGTAGCCCCATCCCCGCTGGCATTATACCGACCGATCAGGCTTCCCATGATTTGGGAAGAGCGTGCCTGAAGCGTGTAATAGGCAGATGGACTCAGGATCACCCGATCGTTCAACTTGAAGCTACTATTGAAAAAACCATTGTATCGAACACTCAACCGATTATCGACTCCACCCGTGGAAGCAAAAAAACTTTCACGAGGTCGGTTCACATGCATCACAGAGACCCCGCCATTCAGCCAGACTCGGTCGTTCGGAAAATAAGCATAATTCAATCCGGTCTGCAGATCGAGATAATTGGATTGATTGGTCAGCAACACCGGCGCTCCAGTTTGATGCACATCGAAAAATTGTCCATTCCACTGACTGGGAAAGCTGAGCCCTTGCGTATTGATCTGTTTATTGGACCAACCCACATTGAAACCCAAACTCAACAAACTTCCTTCCCCGAGCATCTGATGATAGGCAACCGCACCATAGGCCTTGGTGGACGTGAGCACACCTGCTCCCGCCACATCTCGCAACAACAAACCACCAAACCCGATCCATCCGTTTGCGTCGGGATTCTGCATAACCTGCATATCCCCGAACAGACTCATGGTTTTGTATGGGAAAGCGGTTACCGATGACCACTGATTTCTGTATTGTGCGCCCATTCGATAGTCACCATCCGGAATGAAGCCCGCATTTGCCGGATTGGTCAGTAGCGGACTGTTCATGAACTGAGAAAAATGCAGATCCTGTGCGTTCGTAGTTGCAGACATGCAAACGAACAGCATGGAAAGAATCTCATATCGTAAGAATCGCATCATCGGATCAGCGTGATGTCTCCTTTTTTATTGACTTCCACGCCATCAAAGAAGGTGGCGCTGAGTGTGTATACATAAACATCCATCGGTTGCATTACACCACTGAATTTTCCGTTCCATCCGATGTTCGGGTCGTTGGTCTCAAATACTTTTTGCCCCCAACGGTTCCAGATCGTGAATTTCATTTGTGAAATACCATATCCTCTAACATACAGGATGCTGTTCGCATCACCTGTCATAGGCGTGAAAGCATTGGGCACATCGATGGCTGGGATGACCAATGCCTGTACCGGCTGACAAATTTGTCGCGGACAACCCAAAGAATTGTATGCGGTCAGACAGGCCTGGAACTGACCTGTAGCACGATACTGATGCGTCACCGGCGCTCTCGAAACCGTCAACAACGAATCGCCATCGCCAAAATCCCAACGGAATCGGACCGCATCGCTGCTGGAATTGTTTGTAAAGGTGGTGGGTGTATTCGCCTGAGGTTGCAAAGGATTAAAGGTAAATGCCGCCGTGGGCGCATCCAATACTCGAATGGTGAAACGTGCCGTATCCGTACCGTTGCAAGTGTTTGCGTTGGTGGTGACCAGCACTACATTATACAGCCCGGGATTATTGTACAAATGAGTGGGACTGGATTGAGTAGAAGTCGATCCATCTCCAAAATCCCAGAAATAACTTTGTGCAGACACTGAATTGTCTGTGAATACAGCATTGTAGGGTCGACATCCCTCCAATGGCGTCGAAAACGAGGCTTTCACATTGGTCGCCACACTAATGGGCACAATCAACGAATCAGGACCGTTACAATAATTCGTATCGACAAGGATCAATTTCACATTATACGAGCCGGGCCCCGGAAAACTATGGAATACGGGTGCGCTGCCAGCTGTAACACGTGGCGATCCATCCCCGAAATCCCACACAAACGACTGACCGGTGAAGGGCCGTGGCGCCGGCGGAACGGAGGTATTATCGAACCGATAATTGAACTGTGTACAAGGGGGCAGTTTGACCGGCTGGAACCCCACCGTTGCTTTCAAGTCACTGACGCGTATCTGCATCCGGGCCGTATCGCGGATATTACAACTGGACGAATCAACCGCCACCAGCATTACGTTATATAAACCAGCAGCCTGATACTGATGCGAAGCGGAAGCTGTAGCCGTGACAAGCTGGGGTGAACCATCACCAAAAATCCACTCATAAAATACTCCGTTCGCGATCGTATCCCGAAAATCAACCGTGAGCGGAACACAACCGGCGGTGTCGCGAGGAACTCCGTTGATGCTGGATTGTACCGATGCGCGAATACCGGCCAAGTCCATATCGATCTTCAGCATGGTCAGGTTACATTGTCCTCCCCCTGTGGCATTATTCGTCGTAGACCAAGCACCAATCGTCGTCGGATAAGTGGGCAACGGCGGCGTACTCAATGCCTTGCAATTCCCACAGATCGCTTGATAGATAACGCCCTCTCGATCAAATCGGCTGGTACCACCATCGACATGGTCGCATCCTTCGCCGGCCCGGTTATTCTCCCCAAAGAAACTGGCAAAGAGTAAGGATTCTGCATTACGCTTGATGACAATGAAATAAAGATCCCTTCCATCGGTCGTTGTTTTGAACGCATTCGGTGTAACAGGCAATCCGGTCGTACCAGCACTGTTGTATCCGTTCGTATTAACAAAGAAGCCACCCCAACCGGATATATAAATATTCTCGCATCTGTCTACCAGAAAAGCAATGGGCGAAATATTAGGGGTGGCCGCACCCGAACCGAAGGCCGTGGAATAAATATAATTGGAGAGGTCAGGTTGCAGTTTGGCAATGAATTGCTTCCCGGTTGGATTGTTATATAATGCATTTCGAATCGGCCAGCTTCCGGTGGTCTGACCCATCACATACGGGAACCCTTTCGTATCGAATTGCACACCGAATACCTGATCGATACCGGATGTTCCGATATAGGTGCTCTTCACTACTGTATTCCCGGCATTAGCGATAATAGCAACGAAGCCATCGATGGTTCCACTCAGGGAAGTTCCTACTGTTCCCGCCTGGGTACCTGGTAGCAAATTAGTGCTCTCGGTTCCACCGCCGACGTAGATGTTGTTGTTGAGTGGATTCAATGACAACACATAGGCGGCATCATTACCGTTTCCGCCGATGTAACTGGCAAATTGTAAAGTCGAAAGATTCGACGACCATTTCATCAGCACTCCGTCTTGAGTATCGCCGCCGAAACTTGTTTGAAAGGCTCCTGCCGTCACGGGAAAGTTATTCGACTGGGTACAAGAAGCCACATAGGCATTACCGGCACCATCCAAAATGATCTCACTTCTTCCATCATCCCCATAATTCCGTTGCAGCGACGTACTACTGCCTCTGACGGTGGAGATGTTCACCCCATCATCTCCTGATCCACCGATCCGACGAGAACCCAGCAAGGCAGTTCCGGCTGCATTCAGTTTTGTCACCACGATATCGAATCCACTCCCCGCGAGTGAGCCATTATTCACTACGGGATAGTTAGAAGAGTTGGTGCGGCCTGCAAGAAACAGATTACCCTGTCCGTCAACCACCAGACTATGTGGCTGGTCTTCTCCATTACCCCCGATGTAGGTTGCATAAACCCGATTCGACCCATCAGGGGTAAGCTTCATGATGCACATTTCAAAGGGACTGTTCACATAGGTTGTCTGATAGGCCCCTGGTGAGGTGGGAAAGGAACCTCCCGTATCGAACACAACACCGCCACCAAAAAAACTTCCATCCGGACCATACGTGGCTGTAAATCCCCAGTTATCATTAGTACTGCCCGTAAAGGAGCAGAATACAATCGATGGATCGATGATAAGCGGCTTCGTGCGATCAAATTGCTTTACCCGAAAACGCACCCGATTGCCGGTAACAACATAGGCAGATCCGATGGTTTGTCGGCCTGCTTCGCTGGCCTGATAGGTATACGGAATAGCCTCATTGAATTCGCCGAGAGAAGTTTCAATTGACAAGGCTTTATTTTTTATTGAAAGCTTGTCCACTCCCTCATAAGAAAGCTCAATCCGATTTGGGTCGCCACCAGGATGAACGATGAGATCGTATTTCAATACGCCTTGGTCGGTATAGTAGCGGAGATCGATGTTGGGATAAATATTGCTGACGGTGATCGCCTGAAAACTGCGGCAGCCACCAGCCCAACGACCAGCATCCGTACCGATGAAATAATTCGTTACCCCGGCCAAGGACTTTTCAGCATTGACGAATGCGTTTTTATCTGCACCGACAAAATCTACATGCCAGGCATGTGATCGGATCGTGAGGGGTGTGTTTTTGGGGATCGAACGACCTTGTGCATCGATGCCATGTTTACGTTCGGCAAGTTTTTGAAGATCATTCGGATCATGCCTTAAAAGAGTAATACCCCCGTTCCGTAAATAAACATATCCGTTGCTGACTTCCCCGCGGTATAGAACTTTCTCGTCCCACTGCCCCTTGTTCTCGATAAATGGGATCGCAGGCTGCGCCGCTACCTGGAGCAGAATAAACAAAAAACAGCCGAGGAGGTATTGATGGCGCATCCGGTATAAATTAAACGAAAAAGGGCAGATAAAGTTGGTAAGAATCTGTTAAGTCAGTGTTGACGGCCATCAGTCTAGGCAATTCGACTCCAGCGAACGGGCCCCACTCGCTGCTGCAGGAACAGACGTAAGCCTGTATGGGCGGGATCGGCAAGCTCCGGATCACGCTCCGCCAGCTCTGCCGCGGCCGCCTGAGCCCTGAGTAGAATATCCCGATCCTGCAGCAGATTCGCCAGTTTCAAGTTCAAAGCGCCGCTCTGTCGGGTGCCCTCAATGTCACCCGGACCTCTTAATTCCAGGTCTTTTTCGGCAATCTCGAAGCCATTATTGGTGGCTGTCATGATCGACATCCGCTCCCTGGCATCTGTACTCAGTTTGGCACCGGTCATCAAAATACAATAACTCTGTTCGGAGCCCCTGCCCACCCGGCCGCGTAACTGATGCAGTTGCGAAAGGCCGAACTTTTCCGAACTCTCGATCATCATCACGGAGGCATTAGGAACATTCACACCCACTTCGATCACCGTAGTGGATACCATGATCTGTGTATCTCCTTCCACGAAGCGACGCATGTTGGTCTCTTTGACATCTGCCGGTTGTTTGCCATGAACCATACTGATCCAGTAGCGGGGTTCGGGATACCAAGACTTCACCTGTTCATATCCTTTCATCAGGTTTTCATAGTCAAGCTTGGCACTTTCTTCGATCAGCGGAAAGATGATATAGACCTGTCTGCCTTTATCGATCTCGGACCGTATGAATTCCATTACCTGGATCCGCTTATTTTCAAACCGATGAACGGTTTTGATCGGTTGACGACCCGGGGGCATTTCATCGATCACGGAATAATCCAGATCACCATAGGCCGTCATAGCTAAGGTGCGAGGGATCGGCGTAGCGGTCATGACCAATACATGAGGGGGCTGTTGTCCTTTCTTTTGTAACTGTGCTCGTTGTGCGACGCCGAAACGATGCTGCTCATCGATGATGGCTAGGCCCAACTTTTTGAATTGAACGACTTCCTCGATCAATGCATGTGTCCCGATCAACATGGAGATTTCTCCCGAAAGCAATCCAGCGAGGATCTTCTTCCGTTCAGCTGATTTAACAGAGCCCGTGAGTAAAGCAACTTTTATCCCGATCTTTTCGAGCAGTGGCCGGATCGTATCATAATGCTGTCTCGAAAGTATTTCCGTTGGGGCCATCAAACAGGCTTGGTGATCGTTGTCAATCGCCAATAACATCACCAGTATAGCCACCATGGTTTTTCCGCTGCCCACATCGCCTTGCAACAAACGATTCATTTGGCGCCCCGTTCCCATATCCGTACGGATCTCTTTGATCACCCGTTTCTGCGCCCCAGTCAATTCAAACGGAAGATGTTCTTTGTAAAAAGAGTTGAATGCGTCGCCCACCCGATCGAATACAATTCCTTTTGAATGGCGATGCCGCTGCAACCGAAGCAGGTTCATTCGAAGTTGTGCTACAAAGAGTTCTTCAAACTTGATGCGCTTGACGGCCGATTCAAATTGGGATGGGTCGGCCGGAAAATGGATCTGCTGAAGCGCTGCCCAACGGGAGATTAGTCCCTCCTGCCGCATCAATGCATCCGGTAAATTTTCCGGCAGGTCGGCCGGTCGTATCTGGGCAAAAAGTTGTCGAGTCAGTTTTCCCAGCGCCTTTCCGCCTAACCCTTTCGCCTTTAATTTTTCGGTGGTGGAGTAGATCGGCTCCAGAAAATTTCGAATAACAGGCTGATCCGGATCGATCCATTCCAACTCTGGGTGAACCATCTGAGGTCGGCCATTAAAAAAACTGACCCTGCCATAAACCAGACAAGGTCTGCCAGTCTGCAAGATCTTCTGTACCCAAGTCAGTCCCTGAAACCAAGTCAATTCCAATTGACCGGTTGCATCTCGCAGTTGTGCCACCAATCGCTTGGCTGATTTTTGTCCGACTACCTCAAATGAGATCAAATTGCCGGACACCTGTGCAAACTCTGATTGCGGATTCAAATCCCGGATGGCATGAAGCCGCGTACGGTCGATGTGCCGAAACGGATAATGTTGCAACAAATCGTGAAAGGTGAACAGGTTCAGCTCTTTCTTCAATATATCAGCACGAAGTGGCCCGACTCCCTTCAGGAATTCGATCGAAGAGGTTAGTATGGAATGATCGACAGCGATGAGCAGTGATTTTTACAAATGTAACAACGAGCTTCCCTACGGCAAGGAAGCGCGCTCGGACTTTTCCCAGGCACTGGGCTGTTTTCCGAAACGATACCGAAACCATCCCCTTATCTGACAATAGTGCATGAACAAAAAATAAAAAGGAGCTTCCAACCAACTGATCCGAACACCTACTTGCTGCAGGCCCCACCCAATCAGCACGGAAGACCAAAACCCACCCAGTATCCAAGCAAAATATGTCAGCAGCGGGACGGATGTCTCAAAGAAAATCAACCCAATCATTCCGAGCAACAACAGGAATAAAAAGATGGGCGCCAGCACCCAACGGAACCACTTGCGAAACATAAACTGCATCGCATAAGGTAGTGACACGGAAAATAAATCCTTCAGCGAATGTCTATCCAAAAATTGATAGGCGCCCGCTGCCATTCGAATTTTTCGCTTCGCCTCTTCGTGAAGGTTGGCAGCCGCTGATTCAGTAGCTATCGCCGAGGGTGCATACGCGATGCGATATCCTTTTCGGATCACCTGCCATGAGATTTCGAGATCATCGAGCAAACAGTCCTGCGGTAAGGATTCAAATAAAAGTGTTCGTATGGCGAATAACTCCCCGGCCCCACCGATGACACTATGCGAGCTTGCATCAGACTGCTTTAGGAAGGATTCATAACGCCAATAAAGCTGTTCGCCCACCGAGCGAGACGAAACACTACGAACACGCTTCTCTCCGGAAACTGCCCCTACCGACTGATCCGTAAATGGGTGCAGAAGATGCTGAAGTGCATCCGCTTTCAACAAGGTGTTAGCGTCTGTAAAAATGACGAGCGGTGTTTTCACTTGCTCCATGGCCCGGTTGATACTACCGGATTTGCCGACTCGGGTGGATTCCGTTATCCAGGTAATTTCGGGAGATAGAGACGATGGAGCATATTCATCTGTGATCACAATGATCTGAAGATCGATCCCACTTCGGTCAAGTGAAAGTGTATTCGATATC
>Ga0315904_10013039_pt1 | contig 10446 bp, 10 predicted proteins | sample LakEriMetagenome_6_FD_203529 | JGI IMG/M metagenome (GOLD analysis project Ga0315904, IMG submission 203529) | Freshwater fungal communities from buoy surface, Lake Erie, Ohio, United States - Buoy 12 MA120 | ecosystem: Environmental > Aquatic > Freshwater > Lake | place: USA: Lake Erie, Ohio... | reverse complement strand
CGTTTGCAAGATCGGCGAAGTTGCTCTTGAGCTGTTCGGCGTATTCCTCGGTGCAGGGCAAGTGCCACGCACGATCGTCGGCGCGAACACCCGAGGCGACGAGTTCCTGAGCCAATGCCTCGTCGTTGGCCATCACACCGGTGTGATGGTGGCCGAGCGCGATGACGCAGGCGCCGGTGAGGGTCGCGAGGTCGATCACCGCTTGAGGCTTGTAACGCCGCGCGTAGTGCAGGGCGTCGCACAGGATGAGCCGTCCTTCGGCATCGGTGTTCAAAATTTCGACCGTGAGACCTGCGGCGCTCGTGACGATGTCACCCGGCTTCGTCGCGCGCCCACTCGGCATGTTCTCGCAGGTGGGTACGAGCGCGACGACGTTGAGCGGCAACTGCAACTCGGCGACCACCGACATGGCGCCGATCACCGCAGCGGCGCCCGACATGTCGAATTTCATTTCGTCCATGCCCGGCGGATCTTTGAGTGAAATGCCGCCCGTGTCGAAGGTGATGCCCTTGCCGACGAGCACGATGGGCGCGCGCGGCGCCCGCGGACCCTTGTATTCCATGACGATGAATCGCGGGGGCTGATCGCTGCCCGCCGTCACCGACAGGAAACAGCCCATCTTCTCGGCGCGAATCTCCGACTCGTCTAGAACGCGAACCTTGATGTCCTTGTGATGCCCGCCAAGCTGGCGCGCCTGATCCGCGAGATAGCTCGGGGTGCACACATTTCCGGGAAGGTTGGCGAGGTTGCGCATGAGGGCGGCACCGTTACCCGAGGCGTCTCCATGCCGAAGGCCGCGACGTGCCGCAGCGGCGCTCGAGGCGCGAACGGGACCGAGCTTGACCCGAGCGAGTTCGGGTGCGGGTGGGCGCTTGCCGGACTTCAGATCGTTGACGCGATAGAGTGCTGCGTGGGTAATCTCGGCCGCCGAGCGCGCGAAGAGATAATCGTCGAGTTCACGATTGGCGGGTCGCGACAGGGCGATCGCCGCGCTCTTGCAGCGGGTACGGGCGAGGGCTCCGATGGCGGCTTGCATGGCCTTCCGCCAGGCTTTGCGCGTGACGTCCGCTTTTCCCTGGCCCACGAGCAATACTCGAGTCGCCTTCATCTTCGGAAAGGCCGGCAACAGCAGGGTATCGCCGAGGCGACCCGGGAAATCCCCTGATTTCAGAAACTTCGAGAGTTTGCCGCCGGACTGGCGATCGACGCCGGCACCCACCGCGGACAAGGTGCCCGATTCGTGCACCCCGATGACGAGGCAGTCGGCCTGAGTCTGGGCTGCGCTACCGGTGAAAATCTCGAATTGCATGCTGACCTCCAAATGGGTGCGTGCCTGCACCACGAACCGCGTGAGTTACCGTAACATTCTATCGTTTTCCCAATCCCGGCGTTCCGGGGAAGCCAGGCCGTGCCGCATATCCTGTCCCGCTACATCCTGAAAGAGACCCTCGGTGCCTGGCTGGGGGTCACCGGGGTGCTGCTGGTCATCCTGTTGACCAATCAACTGGCCTCGGTTTTGGCGCGAGCGGCTGAGCAGGGGTTCCCTCGCGGAGTGGTCCTGGAGCTGGTCGGTTTCGGAACCTTGTCCAATCTCGCCGTCCTCCTGCCCATCGGTCTGTTGCTCGGGGTGGTGGTAGCGCTCGGGCGGCTTTATCACGACGGCGAAATGACGGCAGTGCTCGCATGCGGCGTAGATCGTTGGCGTATCCATGCACCCGTGGTGTTGATCGCGCTCGTCGTGGCGACTCTCGTGGCCTGGCTCACCCTGGTGGGCGCCCCCTCCGCCGCAGCTCGCGTCGAGGCATTGCGTGCGAGCGCCCTCCAAGCCGGAGAGTTCGCGCCGATTACGCCGGGGCGATTTCGGAGTTTCGGTGGCGGCTCGGTCGTTCTCTATGCAAGCTCGGTGTCCGCCGACGGCACGCTCGAGCGTGTCTTCGTGAAGCGCGTCCGGGACGATCGCTACGAAATCGCCGTGGCGGCTCGTGCACGACACGAAGTGTCCGCCGAGGGTGATTTGCATCAACTCACCTTGTTCGACGGTGAGCGCTACGAAGGTCTGCCCGGTTCGCGCGAGTTTCGAATCGTGCGATTCGCGACGAATGTCATCCCAGTTCGAGTCCCGCCGGTCGGTGCGCGATCCGGAGAGCTCGACGCCACCTCCACGTCATCTTTGTTGCAATCCGATGATCCGGCGCTCCGTGCCGAACTGCACTGGCGCATGGCGACCCCGCTGATGGTGTTCGTGCTCGCCATGCTTGCGGTCCCCATGTCTCGGCTTCGACCACGGCAAGGGCGTTATGCGCGGGTATGGCTCGCGATCGTCGTGTACTTCGTCTACTTCAGTCTGGCCTCGGCGGCCAAGGTTTGGATGGCCAAGGGACAAATTCCCGCGGTGCTCGGGCTCTGGTGGGTGCACGCCGTCGTCATCGTGCTGACGCTTTCTTTGATCGTGCTTCCGGATCTTCGTGCCCGTCTCCGTCACCGAGATCTGCCCTCCCTCGCGAGGCCATCATGAGCGCGTTCGGTGTGCTCGATCGGTATGTGCTGCGTAGTGTGCTCACGGGCGTCGGGATGGTCGTGCTCGTGCTGCTGTCGCTGGGCGGGTTGTTTTTGTTGATCGGACAGCAAGACGATATCGGTGTCGGTCGTTACTCGGCGCTCGCGGCCCTGCAATTCGTGTTGCTGAATCTCCCCCAGCAGGGTTGGGAGTTGTTGCCCATCAGCGCGCTCATCGGCGCGCTGATCGGTCTTGGCAATCTGGCTCGCGGCAGCGAGTTGATCATCATGCGTACGGCGGGGCTCTCGGTGTGGAGAGTCGCCCGGCCGGTGGCCGTAGCGGGTTTGCTCTTGGCGCTCTTCGGCGCGCTGGTGGGCGAGGTGATCGCGCCACCCCTCGAGCAGTACGCCCGTCAGCAAAAAGCCTTTGCGAAGTTCAATGATGTCAGTGTCGCCGGGTCCGGAGACGCTTGGGTTCGCGATGGCAATCTGCTCGTCAATGTCGAGCGCCAGACGGGAGAGTCGCAGTTCGGTGGAATGATGGTCTATGAGTTGGCGGAGGATGGTCGTTTGCTCGCCATGGGCCGTGCGGTGAGTGCCAAGGCCGAAAGGGACGGATCGTGGTCTCTCGAGCAGTATGCCGAGACGCGTTTCGGTGCTGAACAAGTCTCGAGCAGTCGTGCGGCGAGGCGTGATCTCGAATCGAACGTCACGGCGGAATTCCTGGGCATTGCAGCATCCTCTCCTTCGCAACTGCCGACCCGGGCCTTGCGGAGCATGATCGTGCACCTCGAAGCCAACTCGCTCGATTCGCGCGAGCCACGCTTCGCCTTCTGGTCTAGGATCGCCCGGACTCTCGCGCCGGTTTTTGCAGTGCTGCTTGCGCTGCCGTTCGTCTTCGGGTCGTTGCGCGCCAGCGGGGCGGGGGCGCGGGTCGCTCTCGGCCTCATTCTAGGAATCGGATTTTTCCTCGTTCAAAGAATGCTCGAAAGCGGTGCCGTCGTGTTCGACGGAAATCCCGCCGTGTTCGCCTGGCTTCCAACCGTGCTGATGGGCGCTGCCGCCATGTTGCTCATTCATCGAACGCGATGAGCACGCCACCGCTCGTCAAACGAACGACGCTTATTGTTCGGGATCTCCGTCGGTCGATCTCGTTTTATCGCGATGTGCTCGGCCTATCTGTCTGGTACGACGATGAAATCATCCTGTCGGGAGTCGGTCTTGCTGCGGGGTCAAAAGGCGACAAGACGAGACTCGTGATCATGAAGGCGGATGATCCGGTCATCGGCATGATCGGTCTGCTCGAATTCATCGAGCCGCGCATGCCTGAGCCCGCGCCTCGAACGAGGCTAGGCATTGGTGATACGGTGTTCGTCATGCAAGGCAAGGACGTCGATCGCGTCCATCGACGAGCCATCGACTTTGGTGCGCGCATCCATGCGGCCCCGCATCGATTCGAGGTGCGCGGAGCCGATGGAAGAATGATCAGCATGACATCGCTCTCGTTGTGGGACCCAGATGATTTTTTCATCGAGTTCAATGAGCGTCATGAGTAAGGAATCCGTGAACGAGACGCCGACCCCCGGGAAGCCGCTCACCGCGCTGGTGTGGGACCTTCCTGTCCGGATCATCCACTGGTCGTTGCTCGCCGCGGTCCTCGGATCGTGGCTCACGCGTGAACTCGAGGGCGACTGGTTCGTGTGGCACACCCGCTTCGGATATGCGGTGCTCGTGCTGGTGGTCACGCGGGTACTTTGGGGTGTCTTCGGTACGAGGCATGCGCAATTCGCGCGGTTCGTCAGAGGGCCGAAGACCGTCCTCGACTATCTTCGCGGTTCGCCTCGGAACTCCGTCGGACACAACCCGCTCGGCGCTTTGATGATTCTTGCGATGTTGGCGATGTTGCTCGTGCAAGCAGTGACGGGGCTATTCGCCAATGACCAAGTATTCGAAACAGGTCCTTTGTTCGGTTACGTCACCATCGAGACCAGCGATCGCCTCACGACACTGCACAAGCAGTTGTTCGACTGGATCGCTGCAGCGATTGCCGTCCACGTCGCCGCGGCGTTTTTTTATCTTTGGATCCGAAGAGAAAACCTGATTCTGCCCATGATAACGGGCCGAAAACCGATCGAGTCGGTCCCGGAAGAGGAGCGCATTTCGAGCTCGAGGCTTTGGCTTGCGATCATCCTGGCGGTGATCGTCGGGGCGGCGCTCGCCTGGGTCGTCCGCTCCGCACCGGAGGCATCGCTCTACGTTTTTTGAGACGACAGAGCGATGCCTCGGATCACGGACTTATTTCTCTGCGCCAAGCTCGCGCAACAAGTCGTCGGCTCGATACACCTTCGAGAGCGCCTCTTTCATGATCGCCGGATGAACGGCGATGGAGCGGTTCTTTGCCGTATCGAACCAGTAGGCGCCCGAGATCGAGTGGATGTTGCCGTCGAACATCAGACCAACCACCTCACCCCGGGCATTGAGTAGGGCGCTACCCGAGTTGCCGCCGACGATGTCGTTGTTGGTCGACAGATTAACCGGCGTCGAAAGATCGAGCGATGCCTTCACTTGTTGCCAGCTATCCGGAATCCGGAAGGGCGGCTGACCGGTTGCGCGATCGAAAGCCGTCGACAGACGCGTGAAGGGATCGACGGGGCGACCTTTTTCAACCCATCCCTGCACCGTTCCGTAATTGAGGCGCAAAGTGAAGGTGGCATCGGGGTAAACATTGGTGCCATACAACTTGAACCGAGCGCGCGCGATTTTTTCTTCGGCTACGCTGATCGGCGCCTCGATTTCGTCCTCGTATTGCTTTCGAAGCGCGCGAGCTTGCGGGTCGATGCTGCGAGCGAGTTGGATGAAGGGATCGTTCGAAGCGGCGATCGCCGCTGCGCCGCCGTTCCACAACGCCAATCTCACCTCCGGATCGCCGAGCTTCGTGCCCGTCACCAAAGATTGCGCCAAGGTATCAGGAGAGTCTTTTGCGAGCAGACTGCGCACGGTCGGGTGGTCGGGACCGAGCCACTCGCGCATGCGCTCGAGACCAAACGACAGCGTCAGTTTTTCGAGCTCAGGGTAAATCGGGACGGGCGCCGCGAGCTGCTGACGGATTCGCGGCAAAGACGCGTCGGTGAATTCACGCAAGCGCTCTGTGTTGGGCTTCTCGCGCTCGGCGGCACCACGTACGAGCGTGCGAGCGAGGCGGAAGTATCGGCTGTTGAAGCCCGCCGCGCCTTCTAGGTAGGTGAGCTCCGTGTCGAGGTTGCGTGCAAAGGCGTTCGCCCGCTCGATGTCCGCCCAAGGATCTCCGATCGAGGCGAGTTCGCGATCAGCGCCGACTTTCGCTCGCAGCTCGGCTTCCTCGCGACGCTTCTGCGCCATCATGTTTTCATCGAGGAGCGCATCGAGTTGCTTGCGGCGCACTTTGATGCCGTTCTCAAGACCGGTGAGCGGATCTTCGACGATGCGTCGGGCGTCATCGCCCGTCTTCGAAAACTGGATGTAACGCCCGCGCAGCTCGTTGCTACGCAGCAGCGAGGGCGGCAGGTCGACCTCCCGCAACTGCTGCAACTGCGCGACGGTCAACAGTCGATCGGTGGAGCCTGGGTGCCCGGACACGAGTACGAACTCTCCGGCTTTCGGACCGTCGAAGTTCACCTTCAGGTGGCGGATCGGTTTGACCGGCTCGCCATTCTCGTAGGCGCGCAGCAACGCCATGTCGAGACACCATCGCGGAAACTGGAAGTTGTCCGGGTCTCCACCGAAGGCCGCGATGCCCGCTTCGGGTGCGAAGACGAGGCGGATGTCGGTGTAGCGCTTGTATTGATAAATGAAATACTGGCCGCCGTTGTAGAGCGTGACGCTCTGGCACTTGTTGCCGGTCGTTTTCTCACAAGCCTGTTCGAGTTCCGTCAAAGTTTTCTTTCGCGCATCGTTGGCGGCGCGGTCATCGAGACCTCGCGTCGCCGCATCGATCTTGCTGGTGACGTTTTCCATGGCGACGAGCACGTCGGCTAATTGAGTCGGACACTTGATCTCGGTTGATTTGCCGCGCGCGACGAAACCTTCGTCGAGGAGGCTTCGGTCCTTCGAAGAATTCTCTGCAAGACAGGCGGCGATGCAGTGGTGATTCGTTAGGATCAGCCCCTCATCCGAAACGAACGAAGCCGTACAACCTGCAAGGCGGACGGTCGACTCGCGAACCCGATCGAGCCAAGGTCCGTCGATCCTCACGCCATGGGATTTCTCCACGGCAGAAGACGGAAAGTTATCGAAGGTCCACATCCCCTCATCGGCGACTGCAGCGCTGCAGGTAAGGGCCATGGCAAAGAATGAGGCGAGAACGCGTTTCATCGGTCACAACTCCGGAATCTTGCTGAAGTCCGGTCATTAAATCACAGCTCGGTCATTTCTGGCGGACGTCCGGGTTTACGCCGAGCCGTGCGCATTTCTGCGGGGCTTTCGCGATTCACAGGCAGACCGCGAAGAGCGGGCTGCGGTCGAATGCGCGAGCCGACATTCCGTCGGTGCCCCCGAGGGAGATTCCAGACATGCTCACTTATCAAGCGCGCCGGCGGCGTAACGCCGGCCAGGGAATGACCGAATACATCATCGTCGTTGCGCTAATCGCGGTCGCGGCCATCGGTGTGTACTCGGCTTTCGGCGATGTCGTCCGTGGTCAAACGGTAGTGGCCGCCGTGGCGCTTTCCGGGAAAACCAACTCTTCCGGCCGGAACTTCGTGAGCGAAGCTCGAGATCGCGCGGACGACGAGGCAGACGAGGCCACCCTCGAGAACTTCGAGAAATGAAAACGCGCCACGGACGAAGCGCGGGAACCCCCTGTCACGCCGAGCGAGCGGCGATCGCAAGGTCGTCCTCCGCTCCCCGTGACACCCGCGGCTTCGTTCGTGGCCCCTGTCGGGTGGGTCATGGCGTCGCATGTGTGCCTTGTCCCCGCAGGTCGATGCGGGGGCAAGCGCTGGCGGTATTGCTTCCTTTGCTTGCCGTGCTTGTCGCAGCGCTTTGGTGGGTGCTCGAGACGGGCGAGGCGGCCGCCGAGAAACAGCGTCTGCGCAACACGGCCGATGCTGCCGCGCTCTCGGCGGCAGTCTGGCAGGCCAAGGTTCTCAATTTCGACGCGTACATGAACCGCGCGATCGTCGCCAACGAAGCGGTGATTGCGCAGTCGGTGAGTCTGCGTGGCTGGTCCTCGTACATGGATCATCTCTTGCCGCGCGCAAGCCTCGTCACCTCGGCCGTTCCTTATCTCGGCACGGCCATGCTCGCTTTGCAGCGGACTTGTTGCCGCTGATTTCGGGCATCCTCGAATTTGCGCAGCTTGCCGCGGCTCGCCAGATTCTCGCAGTCGCGACGTCGGAAGCCGCGCGATCCCTCGCCATCGCCACGATGGATGATCGCTCTCCCCATTTGGACTCAGAGTTCCCGGTGCCGCCCGGGTAGGCCTCGATCCGGTTATCGCTTGCGCGGGGACTCCTTCCCCTTTTCGGCGGATCCTTCGATCAGGCCGCGGACGCCTCGAAGGGTCTCGAGCGTTGGCGGATCGCCGTGACCGAAACGATGCGTCCTGATCGTTTGGTGTGGTCGCTCTCGGAGCGGCTCGTCGAGACGCCGAATGTCGAGATCGGCCGCCTTGAGGTGCGTTACTGCAGGGAACTTTTCTTTGCTCCCGCGAGTTTCGTCTTGCCACCGCTGCTCAGACGGTGGGATGCCGATGTGTTTTCACGCGTGTGTTACAACCAGGGACGTGTCCCGCTGTTCGCCACCGCACCCGTCGGTGTATCGCGCCACCCGTGAGTGGCTAGCCGAGTTTTGCGATTCGATCGAGGTCGGCGGGGGTATCGACGTCGAATGCGGCGCTTGCCATCGGGACGCGCAGCACGTTCGGCGATGCTCGCAGCAGGGCGCTCGCGCCGCGGTCGCCCTCAATTCCATCTATGGCACCGAACCACGCCCGCGGGAGGATGCAGGGCGCGCCAATCAGACGGGATCCCCGATCGTCGACGAATTCCGCGGCCGCCGCCGAGGTGGGATCGGTACACCAGAGGGCGATCAGGCGACGCAGATCCTCTGCCGTCACGAGCGGCTGGTCGACCAAGGTGACGAGCACGCCTCGCGCATCGACGGGTGCTCGCGCGAGGCCGGCTCGCAAGCTCGAGGACTGGCCGCTCGTGAAGTCGCCCTGACGGATGACCTGGCTCGTCGAGAGGTCGAGAGTTTCCGATAGTGCGGCGGCGTCGGCGCCGAGTACGACGGCAAAGTGATCAGCGACCACGGCACGCACGCGCTCGACTGCCAGTTCGAGGAAAGTGCGTCCTTTGAAGCGGGCAAGCGTCTTCGGCGAGCCGAAGCGGCGGGAGCCGCCTGCGGCCAGCACGAGCGCAAACGGCGCGGTCATCTCCGCGCCCCAACGACGTCAACCGCCTCCGGCAGCCTGAAGTGTCGCCTGAGAGGTGACCGATTTCGCCGGCAGACGGGGCGCTTCGTCGAGCACCCAAGCGTTCGTCTCGCGACGAGCCGGGCAGGGGATCGCGAACACCACGTCACCTTTCGCGCGCGCCGCCTTGACGGTCTCGATGTCGAGTTTCCAGCCCCGTGCCTCGAACTCATCGAGTTTGTCGCGGTACTGAAGGATGACCTTGTCGGCAGGCATCATCAATTCTTTGGCGCGCGAGGGCGGCGTGAGCGTCGGCTTGACGTTGTTCATGACCTTGATGTCTTGCGAGGCGATGAACATGTTGCGTTCGTTGATCTTCTTGTCGAGCCAGGCATTGATCTTCGGCTTGATGTACTGACCGATGAATCCCATCTTGCTCTTCTTGAAAAATCCGATATTTCTTTGGTTGAGCAGGAAGACGCGAGTTTTGGTTTCGTCGATCGGCGCCTCGAACATGTACTGATGCATCGCTGTCTTCGGCGAAAAGTTGATGTAGGTCCACATGTGGTTCGGACCATAGGTGCCCGAGCCCGCCTCCATCTTGCCGCCTTCCTTGCGGAACTGCCGCATGATGGGGTTCTTGAGCGGAGGCGCATCGAAGGTCGACAAAAAGCCGTATCCCCACGGATTGTTTTGATGGGGACGCAGCTCGGTCATGAGGTAGGTGTCTTCGCGCTCGCCCTGATAACCGTGAGTGGGGTGCACGTACTCGTTGTGCGCCGGGTCGAGGCCATTCTCGATGGAGCGCTCGTAGTGATAGTTGATATCGAAGGTCACCAATGTGGCGCGCCACTCGTCGGTGCCGTGCTCATCGACCGGCATGATGGGCGGGCGCTGGTCTTCCGGCAGGTCACCGAGAAACGCGAAAACGATGCCGTACTTTTCTTGAACGGGGTACGCGTCCACGCGGGCGCGCGGAGGCGGCTTGGTGGTCTTGCCGATCGAGGGGATGCGCGTGCACACGCCCTCCCGATTGAATCGCCAACCGTGGTAGGGGCACTGCACCGTGCCATCTTCTTTGCACTTGCCGCCCGACAGAGATGCGCCCCGGTGGATGCAGGTGTCGGCGAGGACGGCCGGATTACCAGCCTCGTCGCGGAACACGACGAAATCGTGGGCCAGGATGCGAACCTTTTGCGGAGTCGAACCGAGATCTTCGGCGCGGACGACGGGGTACCAGAAATTGATGAACATCGACTTGACCTCCCTGCCAAACAGGAACGCTGAAATCCGCGCCCTTGTACGATAGTCCAAGGTGGGAGCGTAGTACGGGAAGTCCGAAGCGTCCACTAGTTGGATGGGTGCCGGCGAGGATCGTCGGGGTGTATGTTTCAGGTTGTCACGTCTTATTCGGGTAGGGAGTTCGTCATGTCCGAGGCTGTTGCGACTGAAACCACGAGCCTGGCTCCGCGTCGACCGTTCGAGGGGCGCGAGGAGGAGTTGGGTAAAGCCATTGGGCTCGCCATCCGCACGCTCAAAGATGCGATGCCATACCAGCA
>Ga0315904_10013038_pt1 | contig 10446 bp, 11 predicted proteins | sample LakEriMetagenome_6_FD_203529 | JGI IMG/M metagenome (GOLD analysis project Ga0315904, IMG submission 203529) | Freshwater fungal communities from buoy surface, Lake Erie, Ohio, United States - Buoy 12 MA120 | ecosystem: Environmental > Aquatic > Freshwater > Lake | place: USA: Lake Erie, Ohio... | reverse complement strand
TGGCAAGTAAAGAATACTTTCTCTATAATATGAAAGCAGAGGCATACTGGTCTATGGTGATGATGTATCACAATGTATGCGATTCAATAAGAAGCCCAGAGTCCTCTGGGGAAGGGAAGGCAAGTAATGAGAACTCCTCCTATAAGGTCAAGATAGATAATAGTCTCAAGTTAAAGCCTGTAATGGATGAAATCAGAAGGCTTGCTGAGGATTTGTTTAAAAAGAACGAAATTGCTGAGGCAGATTTTAATGCAGGAAAAATAGAAAGCGATTTTGGCGAAGGTGCTCTTGAGGCAGCATTAAGAGAGGTGAACAATGAAAGTAGTAATAGTAAGGGAAAAGCCAAAGAAAAGGAGGAAGCCTAAAAGAGAGCAGTTTATAGTATTAAGCAGATTTCTATGGGAAACACCTTTAGGACATATAGTACCCATAAGCAAAGCCACCTTTGTTTCCAAAACCCATATAGAGTTCAAAAAGTACATCAAACATATGTATCGTGGCTGCTTTGTGCTTATAAATGAAAGCAAGACACAGTGGATAGTAAAAAGAGTGAAAGATGAAAAGGGCTATTCCGAAGCGGATAAAACAGATAGGAGAAGGAGATTTTATCTACCTCAAAGGGCTTCACGCTACCGCAAAATGGCAAGTGGTGAAGGTGGAAGATGGGAAGGCGTACATGAAAATGGTTAACGAATACAAAGAGTATGTACACCCATCTTTGGAATACGAAATAGGCAAGCCGTTGTTCAAGAAAGGCCTTCGTGCTTTCCCTTATAGCAGCATATTGGAAAGGGACTGGAAGGCATATCAGGCAAAGAAGGAAATGATGTCAATGTTCTATGCTATGGACAGACTCAGCAGAAAGTTGCCTAATATGCAGAACAGCGCAAGGGTTTTACATTGCAAAAGCATTATAGAAAAGTTCATTGCAGAGATGAAGGATGCACTCAGAAAAAAGAATGATGCTTGGAAAGAATACAGAATTAAAGAATAAGCGCATTGAGGAAACAATATGGAATCTCAAATGCATCACTCCTCCCATCCCGGAGGACTTATCTATAATTCCTGGATATAACGACCCTAAAGCCAAATACAAAAGAACCCCAATTCCTGAGTATATGGCAATCGAAAAGAGCCAGATGCAAGCAGACGGCTCAATTCATTACACATCGCTTCAGCAACAGTTTATTAAGGATGAAATTAAGAAAATCTATCACACCGGAGAGTGGGTGTACATCAGAGGAGTTCTGACATGGATAAACCCTTGGATGTATTTTGGCCTTAACTACTGGAGGCCAGCAGTTGAAACAAATGATGGGTTTTTGGAATACAGAGAAAGGCAAAGAAAGATTCTTCATTTCTGCTGGAATGTCTACCACCACCATAAAGAACTTGGAGTTGTTTATTTGAAAGGCCGACAGGAGGGCTTGTCCACATGGGGTCACCTAATTATGTTTTGGCTTGCCACTCGTGCAGAAAGACAGAACATAGGACTTTCCTCTTCAGACCAAAAGCTAGCTGACGAGAACTTTGATGAGCTTATTGCAAAGCCTGTAAATGCTTTACCTATATGGCTCATTCCCGTTCATAGGATGAACAAGAACGAGCTGTTGCTTGTTGAGCCACCAGAGCGTCAATCGAAAACTAAGAAAACTACCAGCGTTTCCAAAGCTCTCGGAGGATCAATAAGGCTTCGTGCCCTAACCAAACGAGGATGGGATGGTAAGCGTCTCAATGGCCTCTTTGCCGATGAAGGCGGTAAGTGGGTGCAAGTGCAAATCAGCAAGTGGTGGAGTAAACAGGTGAGGGCTCTGATGGTGAATGGTCGAAAGAGGGGCTTTGCCTTCTTCCCGACAACAACCGAAGAGGGCGATCAGGGTGGAGCAGAATTCCAAAGGTTTTACGAACAAGCCAATGTAGAAACCAGGCAGGATGGCAAATACCCAACCACTACCAATAAACTGATAAGCCTTTTTCTGCCTGCCTATATGGGCTTGCCGGGATGGACTGATGCCTATGGAAACGACATTGTGGATACTCCTGATGACGAGCAGTGGGAGTGGATGCAAAGGCATGGTCACGATGAACGCATAGGGGCAAAGGAAAAGTTAATGCGTGATCGCCAGCAACTCCTTGAGGCTGGGCTAGATGACCTATATGCTGAGGAGTGCAGGCAGAATCCATTCACGCCATCGGATGCGTTTAATAGCCTTAATGAGCATTGCCCATTTGATGTTACAATCCTTCAGTCGCTTAAACGAAGCGCAGACACAAAAGAGATACAAGACAAAATCCGGATTGGGTATTTCTATTGGCTTGATCCAAAGGAACGAACAGTTGTTGGATGGAAGGAAGATGGGAAGGGACCGGTACAAAGAACCTGGGAGCCGCAAGCGCAGTTTATAAACAGAACCACATCAAGAAGGGGAATAAAAGCCCCCACTAATGGTAAAATAGGCTCTCTTGGAGTTGACCCATATCTAAAGGCTAGCACCAAAACAAAGGGGTCAAGGATGGCTATTACAGGGAAGTTGTACTACAACAAGCCATATGAGGAGCAGAACAGAAAGGAAAGGCTTTTAACCGGGAACAACTTGCCTGGGTACTTTCCCACACCATCCATTTTTCTATCCTTTCTGCATAGAAGCCCCGATATGAATGCTGACTTAGATCAGTTGCTAATGGCTGCCGTGTATTATAGTATGCCTATTGTTATCGAAAATAACACTAGTATTAGTGTAGAAAACTACTTTCACGCAAGAGGGTATGGAGGATTTCTTTTGAGGGAGGCTGAAATATTGAATGAGTCTAGTCCAACGCAGTCACAATGGGATACGGTGGGAATCCATACAGGTGGGGAAGGTCAGGGGTCAGATGTTGTTCGCCGGGGAGCAACATACTTTAATGATTTTTTAAGAGGAGACGCTCTTTATCTTGGAGACCACACCTACAACATCGCAGAAGAGCCAATTCGATATCCATTTTTGAATGGCATCAATGACAATATGCAGTTTGACATTACAGACAGAACCAAGAGTGATGCCACGATGTCTACAATAATGGCTCACTTTTATGAGTTTAACATTAACGAATACAACAACCCATTTTTGCTTACGGATCGCCCCGTGAGCCTTGCTGGAAGGCTTTTCCCAAAGGGAACATTTTTGAGAAAAAGGAATATCTAAAAAAAATTACACCATCATTTTAGAATTTTGTATTTTTGGGCTTCACTAAAAACATTTTTCTCAATGGCACTTCTTCGTTTGATGACCACCACCAACCCACAGACAGCTACTTCTGTAGTGGGAGGTTCTGCTTTTTTCGTTTACAACACAGACCAAATCAACTGGCTCACTTTGGCCTCCAAAACCGGAACAACTGCGTCAAGCGTATTTGACTATCAGTTGAATGGCGGTGGAATTGGTAAAGCCGCTGTTAAGGCTTCTGTAGGAGCAATTGTTGCTGCTGCCGGAGCCTCTACAGTATCAGCCTAATAAGAACAGTCATTGAGACAAGAAAGCCGCCTTCCACGAGAGGGCGGCTATTTGTGTTTTATTTAACATCCTTAAAGTACCCCTCATAGTGTTCTATACCAAGGCAGTTTTCAGTGGAGTGCATTGAAATAGCAAGCATATTCTCTTTATTCCCATCCTTTCCGCTGTCGCTCATCCATAGGGAATCGTGGGGGATGTGATAGCAAACATTGTAAGGCAGTTTGTTTTTTATTCTGTCTGCCCAATAATTATCCCAGGCGGCCCTTCCAAGAAGCAATGGAACGTTAATCAGTTCGGCTATACACTTTGCATTAGGACGGAAAACAAACAGGTCTATGCCTTCGTATTCGGGGGCGGTCCTGATGTTGTCAAATGATAGAAGACCTTCAGTGTATATGTCCACACGCTTTGCGTAACAGGCTTCAAGGTTATGAGTGTCCATGTGCGTCCTGATGATTCCTGTGGCCTCGGGAACAAGGCAAATATCCCGGTTCATAATAATCAATAGGTCGTCAGGGTGAGAGAAACATTGAATACCTTCTGCAAGCATTTCGTTCACCCTTGGCAATCCTTCTGATTGGTGCAGAAGAACAGTGGCATGAATATCATTAGTACATAGCTTACTCCACGAGTACGCAGCAAGGCCATACCTACCAAGTGCGTGAGTTTCATTCACCTGATAATCATTAACAAGAATGTATGTCGTGGCTCTGTTTAAGTCATGGTGCTGCCTTGCAGGAGTGTTTTTAGCAATGCAAGCAATCATTTGAGAGGCATCATGTCCTATCATTTCTTGAGTAAATATGCCTATTGTTGTTGGTTTAGGCGTAGCTTGTACCCAAGGCGCACTACGGCAAACAAGAATATTAGGCTTTTCGCACAAATGATATTGCAGGCTGTCATTCAGGATGTATAAAGTATCCTCTTGATTCATGTCCTCCCAAAGTTTTTTAAACCCATGAGTGTGGGGTTTATAAACTTCAAGAGGTATTCCCAAAGAAGTAAGGGCGTACCGAGTATTAATCAGAATGTTTTTGTTTGTGATTTTGCTTGAGCTGCCATCAAGGGCAATGATTGCTTTTTTATAGGTTTGCATAATATTCTTGAAATGCTTGAAAACTTCTGAATGGAAGAACCAGTTTGGGGTCTTGACCGTCTTGCTGGCAGACAACAACCTTCTTGTCGGGCCACTTCATTGTACACATGGTTTCTGCTCTTGCAGGATTTCTTGCAAAGTCATTCCCAAGTTCAAACACCTTGTGTTGTGGGAACAACTCATAAACAATTTGAGCGAATTGTGTCATACAACAAATAATAGACGGTTGCTTGAGCTGCTTGCACACCATGTAAATATCCCCGAAACGACCAAGAATGACATATACAGGCCACTCTTCGTTTTGTTTTTCTACAACTTCCTCCCAATATTCTATTTGCTCATCAGGGTCTATAAGTCCTGAAGCGACAAGCCCAGGCCATGCTCTTCCCCTATGCGTTCCTCCGTGTTCTCCGCAATTATAAGCACGAGATATGGCAGGGAGGATTTCCTCCATTTCGCCCAAGTGCTTACTAAGAACAACATCCCATGATGTTTCGTGAGAGTCATCCCCTGTTGTCCATGTGGCAAACATTTCTTCCCACCTGTCTTTCCATGTTCCCCATCCCCAACAAGTAAAGTAGTTTTGCCTCATTACTTTCCCATAGTCTTTTTGGTTGATAGGTAGAGGAGGCTGATTGTCATGCCCCCATAGGCCAATGGTATGTACGGAGTGGTCGGTCCTATATTTCTCTGCGGCCCACTCAATGTACTCAAGAGCGTCATCAGAAATGATAATATCATCTTCTATCATCAGAACGAAATCGGGCTTGTCCTCCCAAGCAAGTTCTAATGCCCGTTTCACATTGTAATTGCATCCACGCTTTTGCTCGGCAACATCAGGAATAATGCCAAAGAACTCGTAAATGTTAAACACCTCCTGATTGAAAGAGCCATCTGCGCTACAGTCCATAGCGCAGAATATGCGATGCTTTTCGTGGGAAAACCCCTTTGCTCCAAATATGGCTGCAATTGAACGGCGAGAGTATTCTGGCCTGTTATAGGCTGAAATGGCTATGTTGATTTTCATAACAATTCTTTTTTAGCCCAAATAGAATATCCGTTTCGGAGTGTAAGATTACAGAACAGGCACTCATACTCCTTGTTCTTTCTTAACGCTTGATGAGAGTGATAGTGCTTGATGTCAAGAATGTCATCAAGAATGATGATTTTACTATCACACACCTTTTGGTATTCTACATTTCCTGTGAATGGAGAGCCATCAAGAAGAACCATATCAGGCTTTTCAATTGTGTCAATAATGCCCGTAGGAATGCGCCATTTAGCAATGGAAAGGATTTCGTCTTCATACCACGAGAGCACCGTTTCTAATGAATATTCATTGAGCTGAGTTGGAGTGTTCTTATGAAAGAACTCCACATCTTCCTCGCTCATGTACTCTTCAATAGCAACAGAAGAGCCGTTCAGAGGCTTCACCCAATCAAGCCCCTTGTATCGTGTTACAAGGTTTTCATAACGCAAAGGATTGGCCTCAATGGTGTATAGGGTTTTGTTACGAAGCCCTGACATTCCAATAATCAAAGCCTCTGTACTTCCATCTCCGCTTGATGCCCCCACTTCAAGCACCGTTTTTATTTCGGAGGAAAACATACGAATTGTTGTTATAATTCTGTCGTACAACTCGTCGTTTTTAATTTCTGCGGGTATTGCTATTGCATTATTCATGGCCCAAATGTAAAACAATTCCGTACAATTTCCGCTCTGCACAAAACATTCCTTAAATTGTTTTGCGTAAAAATATGTTGTAACTTGCACCCACTATGACTGTTCTTGAGCGTCTTATCACCACCGTTCTCACCTACCTCAACGCAGCGGGATATTACAAGAGTGCAGAGGAGATACAGAATGCCATTAATGTTGCCCAGCTTGACCTTTACAAAAGGCTGCGTGGGAATATGGCACAATATGCACCGGGAAGGCCGCTTGCTGCCGTGAACCCCGACCAAACCACGGTATCAACGGATGCCCTTGCTGAGTTGTACTACCCAATTGAGTCGCTACCATTTGGCGGCGGTCAGGTAACTGTTTTTTCGGCATCTCTTGCACAAAATTCTAAGGCTATAGATATAGTTCTGTCTTTAGAGGTTTCGTATAATAATGCCCCTACGCAGTTCTATCCTGTAAACATTGTACCGAACAACCAATACTTGATGTTGAAGAACAACCCGGTAGTTCCTCCCATAGAGAGTAGGCCAATAGGCAGATCCATTGCGCTGCTCACCTACGAGGTTCTTCCCATCGTAAACGCAAACACGTTTAGGGCACAAGTTATAACACTACCATCTCCGGCTCAGTTTACATTTGTAGACAATGGCAATCCAATTCCTACAATAGTGGCAGCAGGGCCTTTTAGCTGGACAGAAGACAAGCTTGACAATCTTGTATATGGCACCGTGGCAAATCTAGGATTCAACCTTTCAAATGGTGTTCTTGTTCAGAGCGGTAATGGTATGAATGACAAGATTCTCTAATATGGACTACAACTACATTGCTAATCAAATTGTCCTTATGTTTTCGGCTGGTAGGCCGACTACGGAGGGTATTGATGTCCGGGAGGTGGAGGCTTTGGTAAAACAAGCCGCAGCCAATGTTGGAAGACAAGAATACTTTGAAAACTATAAAGCCGACAACCAGTCAACGGTGAATGGGCAGTGGCTTGTAACATACCAGCTTCCAATAAATAGCACTCCTGACTTCACCGGATATAAATATGTTGCCCTAAGCGAAAACTATCTTCCGCTTCCAAAGAACAGAGGTGTGGTTAGGGTGAGTGTTGCAGATGCGGAGTACAAGGGCAAGAGGCAGCTAGCATTTATAAGTTTTGAAAACTACGAGAATATTCGTGGAGGAAGCACAATAAAGTTTGCCGGTAAGTACTTTTACTCCATATCAGCAAAAAAAATATATATACTTCCAGCCTGCCAGGAATCTATTAAGTTCACATATATTAACATCACTCAGGCTGTTGCAAATGATGCCACCCTAAATGAGGCTCAGGCATTGCTTATAATTAATCAGGTGATGCCGCTGATGATACAGCGTTATGGTCGCAAGGCAGATATGGTGACGGACGAAAACCCTAATGTAGTTTAATAATATGTTGACACAGACAGTAGATGAAATAGTTGGGGTGGTGATTGAGGAAATGGAACTGCCTGCCAACCAGCAGTTCAGAATGCAATCCTTTGCCCTTGACTTCATCCGGGCAATGCAAAAAGATGTAAAAACCCTTATTCCGGATAGAGATAAAACTCAATTTTATGAGCTGCCGCATGTAGGCTATAATGTTGTCAGGCTTCCTAGCGACTACTTTGACTATGTAAGCATAGGAACTCAGGTGGGGAGGTATATTAAAGGCCTTGCAATAAACAATAGGCTTACAGATCACAAGCGTCAACCAGACCTTGCACCGGTGATACAAACCACAATGGATAATGTGTGGTATTGGGGAGGCCTGTATGGGTATGGAATGGGATGGGGCACAAGCGGTGCAATTGATGCCTACGGGAATGGAGGAGACTATGGAGATGTCACAGTAGACATTGACAGAAGGCTTTTAATAACATCCCCAACATTCAGATTTCGGAACATAACATTAAGATACTACACAAACTGCATCACACCATCCGGAGAAACAATAGTTCATCCCTGGTTTATTTTGGCTTTAAAATACTGGCTTAATTATAGGTATTGGTTTCTCAAGGGAGACCCAAGAGCCCAGATGGCAAAGATGGAGTATGAGAATGAGTATATGTTTGCTCTAAATAGTAAGTATAGAACCAAGATACCTACTATAGTGAAGACAATGGAGAGAATCAGAGGCTATAGACACGGATAATAATACAATGGTACAGCAAGCATCGGGAGCAACGCCCCAGGAAACAGCGGGAACTATATCCAAAACCATTCTTAAAAATGAAATGCTCCCTTTGCTTCTTAATGAGCAAAAGAGAGCCGACAGAGCATATTTATTAGGGGAGCAAGCGAAAAGGAAAGCAGCAGCGGAGGCTGCTAAAAAAGCAGAGGAAGAAGCTAAGTATGTTCCCGACTTTAAAGTTGGGTATGGAGGGCTATACAAGACAGCAACAAAGTCTGAGGCTGACAAGCTCACAAATGAAGCCTATGCTGTGGTGAAGGATCAGACAATCCCACGCTATGAGGCAAAACGAAAGGTGGGGGAGAACAATGCTAAAATAGAATTCCTTAATCAGAAAGACAAGCAACTTGAGCAGGAGTACAATGCCATTAATTCTGACATTAATAAAAACGAATTCTTTACTGTACCAGCAACAGCTCCATACACCTTTGCTGAATCGCAGACAACTCCTTGGCAGCCTAGTGATGTATATAGGCAACATGTTTTAAACCAAGCGGAGTATGTAGACTTTGACAAAATAGGCAAGCAGGGGGAGAATTACAAGATTGTAAGTTATAACATTGAGGAGCCTAATGCTAGAAGCGGTGAAAAGATAACAGTAAGTAAGCTATTTGACTATGAACTTCGGGATGACCCAAGTGATATTTATGGCAACAAAAAAGTTGCTGTGATTACAGGCGTTAATGGAGCTGAAGCGCAGGAACTCATAGCTAGCAATTCAAAACTAAAGCATGCCTATGATGTGTGGGTGAAGACTGAGGCAGATAAAAAAGTAGTAAATACTGGCATGGCTCAGGTTGATGCAGAAAATGAGGCTGCAAAAGAGTTTATGAACAAAGCTTTTGCTAAATATGGCAAAATAGAATATGGCAAATACCATACCCCAATACCAAAAACTCCAAGTGGGCCAAGAGAACCAAAAGCGCAACCTGGCACAAAAACACTTGCCGGGCCTAGGGACAGAGAGTTTTATGGTGGAAAAGTGGCTCGTAGCGTAGGCGGCTCAAGTGATGAGCAGTACACATTAAAATCTAAACAGCCAATAAAAAGCGGCACTAAAATCTATCTGATTGGCGGTACGGATAAGGATGTTTTAAAGGATTTGGTTGAAGGTGGATATTTAGCAGCATCAAGTGATGGATCATATGCAACCAAAAAACAGGGTCAATACGAGTACGCTATTCCGACAAGACTTAGTTTTGCAAAGCAGGACATCACATACAAAAACTCTGCTAATCAAATAGTGAAAATTAAGAAGGGTAGTGAGATACATCCCGATGATTTTAGAGAGATAAGTGCGGCATACAGAGGAAAGCCAAATCCAATAGAGACAATAAATGGATATGAATCTGAGTATGAAATAAACAATCAAAAGGTATATGGCTTTGTGCCTGAAGCCTATGGCTCATCTATTAAAACTGAAATAGGCAAAATAAAATAGCAAAATGATACAGCAGGACGAAAACCCTAGGAAAAAGCTATATAGCGCACTAGTATCATCATCCACAAATGAGAAGGTTAGGAACAACATCAAGAAAATGTCCTTTCAGACATTTGACAAAAATCTTGATGATGATAAGTTTGTAGACAATCTGTTTTTTGATTTGTCCGCAAACAAGGTTGTTATTGATCCTAAGAATAGGCAGGCAAACGAGAACATTTTTGACTTTATTGATACATATGTAAAAGTCCCTGCCGCCAAAGCCGCTGCTCCTGTTGCCAAGCCTGCTGCCGCTCCTGTAGCTGCTCCTGTTGCCGAAAAGGCAAAGCCCGTTGAAGCGAATGGTAAAAACTATGCCTTTGTAGGACAGCCACAAACTGGCGAGATGGACGTTATGGTTGTAGACGGGAAGTCAATAGGCGTTCCTCAAGGAATGACTATGGTTCCCGAAGGAGAGGAGATTCCCGAAGTGGAATACGAGGGCAAGATGCTTCCTGAAGTAACAGCCACTCCAGCCCCC
>Ga0315904_10013036_pt1 | contig 10447 bp, 16 predicted proteins | sample LakEriMetagenome_6_FD_203529 | JGI IMG/M metagenome (GOLD analysis project Ga0315904, IMG submission 203529) | Freshwater fungal communities from buoy surface, Lake Erie, Ohio, United States - Buoy 12 MA120 | ecosystem: Environmental > Aquatic > Freshwater > Lake | place: USA: Lake Erie, Ohio... | reverse complement strand
CGAACAAGCCCCTGGAGTGGACAGGCTGCCGTCTATTCTGCTTCAATAGCAATAGCTTCTTGCCTGCCACTCAGGGGTGGCGTTCGAAGGATCGGGGGGAAGGGCGAAGGCATCGACGTGGATTCGAGGAGCTTGGCAGTAAGTGTACGGTATGCGACACAATCATTTGGACAGTCGATTGTCCTCTCAGATGCTTGAGGACATGATCCTTCTCAACGGCTCTGATCTGAGCTAAGTTAAGGATTGATCCTGGGTACAGACATGACTAAAGCATCCGCCTACACAGCTGTGATTCGACAGGATGGAGCTTGGTGGATTGGCTGGGTGGAAGAGGTTCCTGGCGTGAATGCTCAAGAGCAGAATCGCGAAGCGCTTCTGGAATCACTAAGAGAGGTTCTGCGCGAGGCACTGGAATTCAACCGTCAGGATGCCTTGGATGCTGCAGGTCCAGGAGCTGAGGAGCTGGCCTTGCTCCTATGAAGCGTAGAGATCTGCTTCGCTATCTCAGCAGCTATGGCTGTGAGCGGCTGAGAGAAGGTGGCAACCATTCATGGTGGTGGAACCCATCACGAAATCTTCGTAGCTCGATTCCACGCCATACTGAAATCAAGGAATTACTTGTACGGAAAATCTGCAAGGACCTTGGGCTGCCTCCGCCATGACTTACGTTATGGGTGATTCATTCGGCGACAGTCTGCATGAGTTGCCTACAGGGACGCGACACTTCGAACAAGCCCCTCGAGTGGACAGGCCACCACCAACTCTTCGCTACTCCACCCAAGCTCCCTGCCTGCCACTCAGGGGCAGCGCTATAGCCGCGCCCAAACGCCAAGTCACACTCTTGCATCTGCGTAGCCCAGGGGCTACACTGGTGGAATGGAGGTCTTCTCTACTCATGAGTACCAGTCTTGGATTAACGCCCTCAAAGACGTGGCAGGGAGATCTCGTGTCCTTATGCGTGTTGACCGCCTCATTCATGGCAACCCTGGTCTTCACCGAAATCTCAATGAAGGGGTGTCTGAATTGAAAATAGATGCTGGCCCTGGATACAGAGTCTATTACAGCCTTCGTGGCGATCAGCTTCTTTTGCTCTTAGCCGGTGGCAACAAGGCAACTCAGAATAAAGATATTGAAAAGCACTGATGCTCAACCGTTTACTCAAGGACTTCCCTCAATGACACAAGCACAGTTGCCAGCCAACTCTAAATCCGGCAAGCTTACTCGTTATGATGTCGTAGACCATCTTCGTTCGCCTGAAGAGATGGCGGCCTATCTTGACGCATGGTTTGAAGAATTCCCTGATGATGTTTCTGGAATAGCGCGAGTAGTTGGGGATATTGCACGAGCCAAGGGCATGACACAGGTGGCTCAGGATGCAGGCTTAAGCCGAGAGAGCTTGTATCGCGCTTTGAGTGAAGAGGGTAATCCGAGCCTTGCAACGATTCTGAAAGTACTTGGAGCTGTAGGACTAAAGCTGTCTGTGGGTGTGGCCCCTAGGAACTGCTAACCAGCCCTTCGAGTGGCCCGGCCGCCACCAGCGCTCTGCTCAGCCACCCCAAACTTCCTGCCTGCCACTCAGTGGCAGCGTTAGGCCGAATCAGACGACCTGGCGACATGCCCCGTTGTTCTGCCGTTCTTCTATAGCCGCTGGATGGCCTTGCCAAGGTCGTGCTGCGATGACCAGCACACACCTCAGCTCTCAGCCATCCGCCCCTCGCCATGGAAGCGGCGCGGTACCCTCTGCCCTCGGCTGCCCATGAAGGACAGCACGATCACGATCGTGCCGCACAGCCGTCTCATTCAGAAATTTGCATTCTGGCCGGTAACGGGCTGCTGCGTTTCGACCGCTCGCTGCTGATGTCTGTGGAAATTGACGCTGCGATCGACGGCAGCAAGTGCTTCACAGCGCCGGCTTGAGGTCCGTATGGCTGAAGTCGTTGCCGACAAACACCAACGCAACCTGCAGGCACTCCGCTAACGCATAGGAAAAGCAATCGACAAAGTTGAGGCCACTGGGATGACGACCCCTCCCGAAGCGCTGAAATGCAGACGCGGAGGCATCGGCCAGCTCCTGATCCCAAGCCACAGAGAGGATGGCCTGGCGCTCAAGAAACCCCTGCGCCCGCTCTTAGCCCGTCTCGCCCAGCTTCACCAGCGCCACCAGCAGGAATTCCGTGCGGGTGGGAGCTGCGACGGCTGGTTGCGTCGCCTCGCAGAGACGCTCCAGGATCTCGTCACAGCTGGGTTCCCGCATCAGCACGGCCAGCACGGCACTGGTGTCGACGGCCAGGTCGATCAGCGGGCCGGCCAGAAACAGCTGGCACTGGGTGCGGGACGTGCTGCTACGAGAAGACGCCCATCGCTACCGAGAGAACAACGGCGTCCAGATCCTGGCCACTCTCAGGAGCCTGGCCATCTATGCCCTGAGACTCGAAGGGATCTGGTCGATCACCGAGGGGATCGCCGCCCTGTAGGCGTCAGCCTTCTGCGTAGACGCAATCTTCTCGAAGAGAAGCAGGAGATGCCGAGCACCGCCACCGGCAGCAGGAACCACTGCGGGTAACGGACCCGCGGCGGTAGCGACCGTCCGGGATGGCCTTGAGCAAGCTGATCAGGTCATCCGGTGTGGCCTGAGCGGCTGCGGCAGAAGGGGGGGCGGGCATTGGAAGCACGGAATCCCGCCGACCGAATCAAATGCTGGCAGCCTCGCCAAGGCCTGCTGGGACAGACTTTCAGGCAACCATGGGGATTGAGTCGATCAAGAGCCTGATCCGCCAACCTGCGAATCCGCCTGAGCGGATGACTCGCCGGGATCCGCTCCTCGATCGACATAGGAGAACAAGGAGTCGCTGCGCTCCTGTTGGCCTCGCATCAACGATTGGACAGCTGCCCAACTTTGGCGGAGGGAGCCGAGTAATTCAGCGAACTCCTAGGTCTGTGCCCCGGCCATCGTCGTCGGTGAGCCTAGGAGTTTGCAGAAAAACCAGCCCGTGGGCCAGTTTTCCACAGCCTTGAGCTTATTTCTGGCTCCCAAAGCCGTATCGACGCTGATCAAGCCCGCAAACAGCCCGATTTCGGCATCGTTGGCCTGGCTGCAAGGCATTGGTTGTTCTCGTTTGGGCATACCTCTGGGCAACAGGCTGTTCATGCCGCCTCCATCACGGGCTTGAGCAGGTTGCCCAGGCGGATCAGGTTGTAGGCGATCACGTGCAGGCCAAACACGGCACTGACTTTGTCCTGGCCGCGCAGTTTGAACTGGCGCAGTCCCCCGAATGCCTTGATCCAACCAAACACCTTCTCGATCCCCCGGCGGGCATTGATCGACTTGGCGTAGCCCACGTGGCGGGTGGTGCGGCCATCGATCGCTGAACCGCCGCTGCGGGCGGTGTTCTGCGCCACATGAGGAGTGACACCCAGCCGCCTCATCTCAGCCACGAACCCTTTCGTGTCGTAGTTCTTGTCAGCGCCGATGGTCTTCTGGTGGGCACCGCTGAGGTCTGCTGCCATCTCCTTGGCGGCATCCCGCTCACCGGTGCCCGTGGCTTGTGTGACGCGGCAATCGACGATCAGGTCATGACGGTTGTCCATCAGGACGTGTCCCCGGTAGCTCAGCTGGGCTGGATGGGCATTGGATTTGCGGGCCAGCAAAGCATCTGGATCGGTGCTGGAGCGGTGGGTCTCGTTGCTGAGCTTGATACCGCGAAAGTCGCCCTTGGCTCTTTTCTTTCCCTCTTTGGGAGCACCGAATCCTTCGCCAGGTCCAGTGGGTGGAGGCGGAGGGTCCTCCTGGCCATCGATCCGTTTCAAGGAAGCGTGTGACGCCCAGGCCTGCAGCAATGTGCCATCGACAGAGAAGTGCTCGTCACTGAGCAGCGGTTTGACCTCGGGAGCACCCATCAACTTCTCCAGGAACAGCCCCATGACGGCGTCATTGAGGAGCCGGTCACGGTTTTTGGTGAACGTGGTGGGATGCCAGATCGCATCGTCGGGGCTCAGTCCGACAAACCAGCGGAACAACAGGTTGTAGTGGAGCTGCTCCAGCAGCAAGCGTTCGGAGCGGATCCCATAGAAGGCCTGCAACAGCGAGGCCAGCAACAGCTGCTCCGGGGGAACCGATGGACGGCCTTCCAGGGCATACAGCCTGCAGAAGGTGGGATTGAGTCGATCAAGAGCCTGATCCGCCAACCTGCGAATCCGCCTGAGCGGGTGACTCGCCGGGATCCGCTCCTCGATCGAGACATAGGAGAACAAGGAGCCGCTGCGCTCCTGTTGGCCTCGCATCAACGATTGAACAGCTGCCCAATTTTGGCAGAGGGAGCCGGGTTTTTCAGCGAACTCCTAGAGATCAGGCTGGCGGGGAGCTGATCCAGCTGCCGCGGCGGAGCATCCCGGCGTCGGTGCGCAAGGCGTCTCGGAAGAAACCCGAGGTGCGGGCGGCATCGAGGCGCTTGCGGTACACCGTGTCCGGTTCCCTCTCGCCCTTGGGAAGGTCGTGCTCCTTGCGGCTGCTGCCGTCATGGCCAGCGAGCAGGGCCCAGCAGTCGGCCGTGATCTGGAGGTAGGGCTGAAGCGCGATTAGGCTGGGGTATGCCTGTCAGTGGGCACACGGCGCATTCGCTTGCGGGGAGACAGCATGAAGCACGGAAAGCCGGAGTGGCTACAAGCTTTTGCCAGCGCGAGTCCGACAGGGGGGCCAGAGTTGTGTAGCCGAATGAACAGGTGGTTTGCGGACCCGGGAAGCCATTGGATAATGGGTCAAGAAAAACCATGATGGTCATGATTCCCAAAGTCTTGAGGAGAATCCTGCTGGGAGCAGGACTGCTCGTGATGGCCCAGAGCATGGCGATCGGCGCACAAGCAGCAGAAAAGGCAAAGCCAATGGCGCCCAACTATGAAATAGTTGACCTCCAGAAATCTGGCCTTGCCAATATCCGCGATAAGGATCCTAAAATGGTGTCCATTCGAGCATTCAGTTTTTATAAAGGGGGCTTTGTGGAGGAAGGGTTTGGACGCGAAGTCATTAGCTTGACATTCTCAGATTCCAGACGCCAAGCCCACATGATTCATGCGATGCATGGGCTCGCGGATGATTCGCTCAGCAGCTATCGCTATGTAGCAATTCTTGTGCTTGATGGTGAGCTGTGGCGGCTGAAGCAGGCTAGAAAGCAATGGACCTGCAAACCGGGTCGAGGCCACCAGGAATGGTCCGCCCAACTATGTCGCTGAGAACCCGGCAGCAGGCCTGGGGCATAGACAAGGTGCAGGACGTTAAAGGTTTGCAACGCGCTTCCCGACAAGCCTGAACCCCGATAACTTGTTAGAAGCCATACGCCCTGCGGCCATGAATCAGCAAAGATCGTTTTTCTATTCGCTCTCCTGTTGTGCTATGTTCCCCTCGGGTCAAGCAATCGCACAAGACCTCAAAATTCAACCTTGCAGCTTTAATGGGGGTAGATGGATACAAACCCGATCTGTACGCCAAGGCAAGGGATTTAGGCTCGATTGGTCGGACGGACCCATAATGACCTATACATTGGCCTCGGGGGACAGCGCAGTCATCCACTATTTCGAATCACTTGGAGGCCGATGGCGTTACAGTGCTTCAACGGTGAACAATGGATTTACGCTATACAATCCAAAAACCGGCAATAAGATTGTATGCGATCAAGCCAATGCAAGCAACACATTTGATACACGCAAACCATCGCAGTGCTTTTCAGCTCAAAAGGAAGTTTTCACCGGTGATGGTTCATCTCTTGGCTACTATCGTGCCCACGCAAGCCTTATGGAAACCGCTGGATCAGCTCTCGTTTCGTTTTCTGTTACGATGCCCGACACTGATCAGGTTCTAGATGGGAATGAAATCAAGGCCACCCGCGTTTCACCGACGGCGTACAAATTCCGATTCGTCGATGGCTGGGGAAATTCCAGCAAGGGTCTATTGGCAATTTCAGGTAAGCGTGCTAAGTTAACTCTTGAAGTCGAAAAATATGGTTCCCCTTCCAATATTACTCGCAACTATGGGGAAACAAATCTGAATAGCAGTTCTTGCAAATAGGGAATAATGACCCGAGCAAATTTTGTAAATCTCATGAGGTTTCACCCCATGTTGTTCCGATTTGCCATTGTGATTGCCGCCCTTGTCATGGCGCCCGGACATGCTGAAGCGGCTGTCCCCTCTTTTCAGGACTCTCTCTCTGGCGCAGTCCTGTGCAAGCGCGATCCCTTGGCCACCGTGCGCGCCATAGCTGGATCTAAATCCAGTACGTTTGAACGAGGGATAGCCACCTCGACGTTTGGTGAAGCCGAGATGGAGAAGAATATTCTCATCTTGCGTCAACCTATTGTGATTGCTGGGGCACGCACTTCATCGATCATTCTTTCCCTCGACAGCAGTTCCTACTTCAACTTCTCTGGATTTGTGTACGGGATCTTCGAAGGTGATTTCAAAAGCGTTGTCAAGGAATTGGGTCTACGCGCCGTTCCCGCTACCTCGGAAGTAAGGATCGGAAAGTATCAAAGACCTCTTGTCGGGCAAAATACGTCATGTCCTAAGACCATCGGTCTGACTCCTCTCGCTGAGAAAGGCAAATTTCTACTTGGCTGTGGCTGGTGCAATGGTCGCTAATCTGAGACCTGATGATTAGATCTAATCGCGACAATGCCTTCACCCCTGATTCTCCTGCTGCTGCTTCCTTCATTTGCTCTGATCATGCTTGTCGCATTAGCGACAGGTTTCTTCTTCTTCGATCCGCCACGTAGCATGGCATCCATGCTGCTGATCTTTCCATATTATGGTAGCGTCGTCGCAAGTGTCATGATGCTTAGTGCGGGCTGGCTATGCGCAGCCGGAGGCGGAATGAAGTGGACGCGACTCAATAGGCCCGTGCTTTTTGTCGCTTGGTTTTTGTTGATGATGGTAATGACGAAGGTTGGGCTCCATGTATTTCTCCTGTGGTTCGAAGGTTCTGTCGGGGTTTCCCGCGTCGCCCTTCTGATGGGCGGCATCGTTGCACCGATCACTTGCCAAGTCCTATTGCTAACCTCTGCCTTCATCAAGAGGGCCTATCTACAGCTAGGTGAACGTTCCTATATGCGAGTAGTAATCTCGCTTGCAGTAGCGATGGTTGTCAGCTTAGCTATTGGTGCGACGACACTGTTGATCAAGACTTCCTCTGCTCCATGATTCCAGATGTTAGGCAGTCGAAAGAGTCATCATCTTCAAGGTCGAGGACCGTCTTGACATAGAGAAAGACGAAGGCGAGTGACTTTAACCTTGTCGGATCATTTATGCCAAGCTGGTCAGTAGCCGCTTCCCGGATGCCATCAGCAATGGCCATCAGTCGCTGGTCGATAATTGATGCCTCAATATTCATTGACACAAATCGCGTCTTTTGGGCATTCTAGCATTGGCGTTTGGCCAACGGCGATGGTGCGCCACTTCCGTTGATCTCCTTGCGCATTTCTCTCGCCAAAGGCTAAGTTCTAAATGCAGAGTTTAGAAGACTTGGTTGAGTTTAGTCGCCAGATCTCTGGCCACTTCTAATCTTGAGCGTTAGCCTCAAGCCACCCGATCCGCGGCGCCCCAGGCACGGTACCGCTTCGCACGAGGAACTCCTTGCAGAATCTGCTATTGTTTCATGTGAACAAGCCGTTGCTCTTCTGGAAGCTGCGCACAAGAACTTTGCCGTCGATGCGTCTGCTGCTTGACGAATGCGTACTCGCAACCCACGTACGTCTGTGCACAGCACTCGGATCTGATCAAGTGCCCACGGTTCCGGAACATAGACGGGCGATGCTGTTGCGGGCCAAGCATGCCGTACAACTATAGTTCCACAACAGCTGCCAGGTCTCCCCGCCTGGGGCATTCCTGCTGATCGGTCCGCAAACCACTCAGCTCATGGGGCTCGGGCTAAGGCGCACCAGAGTGCATCCGGAAGCCAAACCCCAACCCCCTCGCAACCTCACCAGCACATAGTGCTCAACCCGGATGGGCGCCAGCATCCACACTCCCGCCCGCCTCGCCTGTCCCCTGGCGGATGCCGCCGCGTTCTGTACCTTGAAGCCAGCGTTCTCCTACCCGATGCCCCCGTGCCGCCCCCTTGGCTCCCTCCTCCTGCTTGGCAGCCTGCTGAGCGGGCTGGCGTTTCCGGCCCTGGCCTCCGATCCGGCGGCGTGGAGGGAGTACGGGCAGAAGGTACAGAGCCGCTGCCTGGCCGCCAGTTCGCTCAAGGGGGCCAAGCCCCTGGGTGAGCGGCTCGACATGCCTGCACCGGCCGGCGATGGCTTGATGATCAACCTCTTACTCCTGGAGGGAGTCGCGCCCCAGCCCTTCCGCAAGGGCGCCCGCGTGCGAGAGCTTTGCATGTACGACCAACGCAGCGGCCAGGCGCGGGTGGCGGAGGCCGACGCGTTGTTTGCGCCCCGCAAGAACTGAGGCCGGCCGGATGTGCCTACCTGATCTGGTCGCGCCCGGGCGGCGGCGATCAATCGGCGCCCGCAGCGCCTTGGGCGGGTGGCTGGTGCTTGCCAGCCTCGCCGGTCCCGTTCCAGCCGGCGCGGTGCCAGCCGTTGTGCCAGCGATTGCGCCAGCACCAGCACCTGCGCTCGCTCCAGCGTCGCCCCCAGCCGCCGCCGACTCCAGCTGCCAGGCGGCCAACACAACCCTGGCGATGCAGGAGTGCCTTGCACGCCTGCTGCAGCGGGCGGACCAGGATTTGGAGCGTTACCTCGCTCGGGCCTTGCGGCGCCTGAGCGCTGCGCAGGATCGGCGGCCTAGCTCCTCCTCAGGGGTCGCCTCCTCAGGGGCCGCCTCCGACGGAGCCTCCTCCGCCGGAGCCGCCTCCGAGCTGGCGGCCAGCCAACACGACTGGCGGCGCTTTCGCGATCGCTATTGCCAGGCGGTGTGGAGCTCCTGGAGCGGTGGCACGATTCGCGGCCCCAAGTTGCTCGAATGCCGGCTCACCCTGGCCCGCGAGCGCCAGCGGCGCCTCTGGGCCGACTTCCTCTCCTTTCCAGATGGCACCCCGCCGCTGTTGCCCGAGCCGCCGTCCTCCCCCAGCGACTCCCGGCCTTGAATCCAGGGCCTTGACGCCAGGGCCTGGCGGCTGGCGGAAGGCGGTCAGCCCCGGGCTCGGCGCGGCCGGCCTGCCGCGCCGATCTCCATGGGCCTGCGGTTGAGGCTTGTGCGCTGAGCGCTCAGCTGCGGCCGTCGCCCGATTGGCCAGCCGCATCGGCCCCGGGCTCCAGCTGGCTCAAGCGGGCATCGAGCTCTTGCACGGCCCGGATCAGCACCGGCAGCAAGCCGGTGTAGTCGAGCCCCAGCTCCCCGGCCGTACCCACCTCCGCCACCAGCTCCGGCAACACCTGGCGCACCTCCTGGGCAAGCAAGCCCAGCTGGCGGCCAGGGACCGCGGCGCCTCCCGGGCTGCCCGCGGCCTCCAGCGACGGGTCGATCCGCCGCTGGCTGGCCTTGGGGGCCTGGTGCAAATCCGCGTTCGGCGCCTGGGGAGTGCTGGCGTTCTCTTGCGGCTGACGCCAGTGATAGGCCCGCGGCTCCAGCTGGCGCAGCTCAGCGAGGCCGTAGGGAAGGGCGCTGATCGCGCATTTCAAGCGGGCATCGGAGCGGCTGATCCAGCTGCCGCCGCTGCTCAACCGCACCAGCTCCTGGCCCTGCCCATCGACGAAGCGATGCGGGAAGGCGGGGTCGCTGCCGCCATACACCTGGGGCCCATGGCTGGAGATCAGCTCCTGCCGCGGTGCGCTGACGCGCCGCAGGCCATTCGCCAACAAGGCATCGAGCACAGTGCCGTTGGGGGCCACCCGGTAGGGCTCCACCACGCTCTGCGCATCCACGCTGTTGTCCACCACCAGGCAGTCGCTGGCGCTCGCCTCCACCACGATGCCGCTGGTATAGCGATGGGCCGCATCGCTGCCGGCGATCGTGTTGCCGGAGATCAGGCAGCCGCGGCTGGCGCCCGAAATGCGAATGCCGGTGTCCAGCTTGGGCTGGCGCTCGAAGAACGACGTTCCCCCATGCACGCTGCAGCCGCTCACCACGCAGCCGCCGCAATCCTGCAGCTCGACGCCAACGCTGTTGTTGAACAGCGTCAGGCCGCTGATCGTGCTGTTGCGGCAGCGCTCCAGCCGCAGGCCCTGGCTGGGGGTGCCATCGCCCGCCACCCCCAGCACCTGGATCCCGCCCGCCACCGCCAGGCCCGCGCAGTTCCTGGCGTCGATCGCGGCGCCAGCGCCGCGGCTCGGCACGGTGTAGCCCCCCAAGATGCTCACGGCCGCCGGGCCGCTCAGATCCCGCAGGGCAATGGCGTGGCGGTGGAAACGATCCACCAGGGGCCGCCGGATGTGGATGTTCCAGTTGTAGTCGCCGGTGGCCGATTCGATCAGCCAGCCATAGTCGCAAGTGGCGGTTTCGCAGCGGTCGAAATAC
>Ga0315904_10013035_pt1 | contig 10447 bp, 7 predicted proteins | sample LakEriMetagenome_6_FD_203529 | JGI IMG/M metagenome (GOLD analysis project Ga0315904, IMG submission 203529) | Freshwater fungal communities from buoy surface, Lake Erie, Ohio, United States - Buoy 12 MA120 | ecosystem: Environmental > Aquatic > Freshwater > Lake | place: USA: Lake Erie, Ohio... | reverse complement strand
GATTGCCCAAGGGCAGCCGACGGGCTTCAGGAGCCGCATGGGCTGTGGCCAGGAAGGCCAGCACGCCGCTGCCCACGTTGGCGCCCAGCACCAGGCCCAGCGCGCCCGTCAGCGGCAGGATGCCCGAAGCCGCAAGCGTGGCCGTGAGCAGCACGATCGCCAGGCTGGAGTACGACAGCACCGTGAGTGCGGCGCCCACCACAATGTCCAGCAGCACCTCGTTAGGCAGCGCCGCCAGCAGTGCGCGCACAGCGGGGGACTCGGTCAGCGGCCGCGTGGAAGCCACGATGAGTTGCAGCGCCAGGGTGATCAGCCCCAAGCCAATGAGCACCCGTCCCACGCGGCCGCCCACACCGTTCTGGCGCGAAATGAACATCACCACGCCCACAAAAATGAGCAGCGGCGACAACCAGGACAGGTCGAACGAGTACACCACCACCATCAACGCCGTGCCCACGTCGGCCCCCAGCATCACGGCCAGCGCCGCGCTGGTAGCCACCAGCCCCTTGCCCGCGAACGACGCCAGGATCAGGCAGGTGGCGGTGCTGGACTGCACCAGGCTGGTGACGCCAATGCCGGCCACGAAGGTGCCGGCCCGGTTGCTGAAGCTGCGCCCGAGCACCGTGCGCAGGTTCTCCCCCAGCACCCGCAACATGCCGGTGCGCACGATGTGCGTGCCCCACACCAACAGGGCAATGGCGGCCAGCAGGTTGAGCAGGTGGGTCACGCTGGGCTCAGCTCCCGCATGAGCGACGGGTCAATGTGCATGGGGCGCACCACGGGAACTTGAAACCCAACTCAGACCCACGGCAGCGAGTAGGTCTTGACGTTGGTGAAGCTCTTCATCGCCTCCTGAACGCCTTCCTTGTAGCCCAGGCCGGAGTCCTTGATGCCGCCAAACGGCGTGAGCTCCAGGCGGTAGCCCGGCACCTCGCGCACGTTGACCGTGCCCACGTTCAGCTCACTGACGAAGCGGGTGATGTAGTCCATGCGGTTGGTGCAGACCGCAGACGACAGGCCATAGGCCGTGCCGTTGCTGATGCGGATGGCCTCGTCGATGTTGGCGAAGGTCACGATGGGGGAGACCGGCCCGAAGGTCTCCTCCTTGACCACCATCATGTCGGGGCGCACGCGGTCGATCACGGTGGGCGCGAACAGGGCGCCCTCGCGCTTGTGGCCCGCCAGCAGACGTGCGCCTTGCGCGATCGCCTCGTTCACCCGCTGTTCGAAGAGCCTGGCCGCGGCCTCATCGATGACGGTGCCCATCTCCACCTTCGGGTTGGACGGGTCGCCATAGCTCCAGGCGCGGGTCTTGTCCACCACCAAGTCGGTGAACCGCTGGGCCACCGCCTCGTGAACGAGCATGCGCTTGACAGCCGTGCAGCGCTGGCCGGAGTTCTTGTACGAACCCTGCACCGCCAGCGTGGAGGCCTCGTCCAGATCAGCGTCTTCCATCACGATGATGGGGTCGTTGCCACCCAACTCCAGCACGATGCGACGGTAGCCGGCCTTGGCGGCGATGTACTTGCCGATCGGCACGCCGCCAGTAAAAGTGACCAGATCGACAGCGGGGTTCGTGATCAGTTCGTCGGCAATCTCGGCCGGGTCACCGGTGACCACGCTGAGCATTTCGCCAGGCAACCCCGCCTCGTACAGGATGTCGGCAAACAGGTAGGCCGACAGCGGCACCTTCTCAGAGGGCTTGAGCACCATGCGGTTGTTGGTGGCCACCGAGGGCACCACCTTGTGCGCCACCTGGTTCATGGGGTGGTTGAAGGGGGTGATAGCGGTGATCACGCCCAGCAGCGGATCGCGCTGCGTGTAGACGCGGCGCTTGCGTCCGTGCGGCGTGATGTCGCAGGAGAAGATCTGCCCGTCATCGCGCAGGCACTCGTTGGCGCCGAACATCAGCACATCGGCCACGCGCCCGGCCTCGTAGGTGCTGTCCTTCATCGACAGGCCGCACTCGGCAGTGATGAGCGCCGCGATCTGAGGCACCCGCTCGCGCACGAGGGCCGCCGCCTTGTTCAGGATGTTGGCGCGCTCGAAGCGGCTCAGACGCGCCTTGTAGGCCTGCGCAATGCGGAAGGCCTCGCGCACCTGCTCCAGGCTCGCCTTGGGCACGGTGCCCACCACCTCGTTGGTGAAGGGGTTGAGGACTTCGATGTGGCGGTCACAAGCCACTTTCTGGCCGGCGATGCGCAATTGCTCTTGGATCATGGGTGGGGTTTTCTGAAGTGGAGGTTGCTGCTGGGCGTCGAGCGAGGCGGCGCTCACTGCGCCTGGTTCAGCGCCAGGTCAAATGCGTCGAAGTTGCGCCAGCGCCGCTGCGGGTCCAGACCCTCGATGCGGCGGTTCAGGATCAGAGGCACACGCTGCTCGGAGATGCCGCCATGTGAGCGCAGCGGCACCTCCAGGGCCGTCAGGTCATGGCGCGAGGCCGCGGTACCGATGACCACCGAGCGCTCGGAGACGACCACCAGGTCGCCGATGCGGTCGGCCGGCAGCTCGAAGCGCTCGGCCGCCTGCTCGCGCGTGAGCACCACCTCGATGCCACGCAAGCCCGACAGGCGCTGCGCCGTGGCGGCTGCATCGCAGCCCGGGGGCAGGTACACGGTCGCAAAAGAGCCCAAGGCGCCGTGGTGCACGACATAGGGGTCGGTGATGGGCAGGATGACACGGGCCGCCGCAGCACCCAACCAGCCGTCCAGCACGTCCTGCAGGTAGATGACGTCCGGCTGCGCATCCATGCGCACCTTCGCGTTCATGCCGTGGTCGGCCGTCAGGGCGATCACGCAGCCCATGGCGTCGAGTTCGCCCAGGTAGCGGTCCATCATGGCGTAGAAAGCGTTGGCCCCGTCGTCACCCGGCGCATGCTTGTGCTGGATGTAGTCCGTGGTGCTCAGGTACATCACGTCCGGGCGACGGGTCTTCATGATCTGCACGCCGGCGGCGAACACGAATTCCGACAGGCCCGCGCTGTACACATCGGGCACGCCCATGCCCACCAGGTCCAGCACGCCGGTGATGCCGTTGTCCGCCTCGGTCACAGCGTCGGCCTTCTCGGAAGAGAAGCAGATGCCCTGCATGCCCTTGCCCAACAACCGGCGCAGCTTGTCCTTGGCCGTCACTACCGCGCAACGCTTGCCCGCATCGGCCAGCGCCGCCAGGATGGTGGGGGCACGCAACCACTTCGGATCGTTCATCATCACCTCGGTGCCCGAGGTGGCATCAAACAGGTAGTTGCCGCAAATGCCGTGCACGCTGGGCGGCGCACCCGTCACGATGCTCAGGTTGTTGGGGTTGGTGAAGGTGGGCACCACGCAGTCGGCCACCAGCCCGGTGCCCTCGGCCAGGGTACGCTTCATCCAAGGCATGTGGCCGCCGAAGGTGGCCTGGGCCAGGTAGTCGGGCTCGCATCCGTCAACGCACACAACGACGGTAGGTGACTGGGGCAGCCGGTAGCGGCGGCCATTGACTTCGATCACTTGCTCAGACACGGGACGACTCCAAAAAAAGAGGGGACTCAGTGGGCGGACTTGACAGCTCGCCCGTCAGTGTTTGCCCACCTGCTGACTGACCATGCGGGCCTTGCTCTCCATGACATGGTCGAACATGGCCCGGCCTGCGGCCTGCCCATCGCCGCAGGCGATGGCCTTGACGATGGCGCGGTGTTCGCCGGCCGACTGAGGCAGCTGTCCGCCTTCGGCCAGATGGGCCAAGTTCATGCGGCGAAACAGGCTCAGCTCCTTGATGAGCTTGCGATAGAGGGCGGTGAGCTTGCGGTTGCCCGCCATCTCCACCAGGCGGTCATGGAACTGCAGGTTCAGCAGGTGGTAGCTGCGCAGGTCAGACGCCTTCACGGCGCGCTCCATCGCATCCACCATGGCCCTCACCTCCTTGAGCTGGGCGGGCGTGATGCGCTGCGCCAGCTGCCGGCCCACCAGCTCATCCATGGCCGCTCGCAGATCGAAGATCTCCATGGCCTCGTCCAGCGGCACATCGCGGACGAACACGCCCCGGTTCTTCTCGGTGCGCACCAGCCCGGCTTCCTCGAGCATGCGAAAGGCCTCGCGCAGCGGCCCGCGCGACACACCGAGGTGAGCCGCGAGCGTCATCTCGGTGAGCTTGGCCCCGGGCTGCAACTCTCCTGAGACGATCATGCGCTCCAACTCCGCTTGCACCAGCGTGGGCAGAGAGCTGGATTGCAGCAAGGCGATCGCGGGCAGGCCCGCACCCGGAGAAGGCAGCCCCGCCGTGGTGGACACAGGGCCGGCTCCAGAGCCCGAAGGCGCCGGCGCGGCGGGGGCGGCCGTCGAAGCGGCGGCACCACTCAGGGTTTTCATGGACACCATTGGAGCGCCGAGATCGCAGATTGTCAACAATCGACAAATCACCGTTGACATCAGGCAATCGCCGATGCACGATGCTGTCCAAACCCCGTTTGTGCGCGAGTTTCTGCGCGAGGAAGGGCTTCACCCATCCATCGCCAGGGCTGTCATCGTGCGGTCATGAAGGGGGTGGCATCCTCCCTGGTTCTCTCCACTTCACTCCCCGAGGAGTCTTCCATGCGACTGTCCCGCCTTTCACTCGTCACCAGCGTTGTGCTCACCCTGCTGTCCGGCGCTGCCCTGGCACAAAAGACCCAGTTGCTGGTCTACACCGCGCTGGAGACCGACCAGCTCAAGGCCTACCAGGAGGGCTTCAACAAGGTGGAGCCCAACATCGAGATCAAGTGGGTACGGGACTCCACGGGCGTGATCACCGCCAAGCTGCTGGCCGAGAAAGGCAACCCGCAGGCCGACGCCATCATGGGCGTGGCGGCCTCCAGCCTCGCTCTGCTGGACAAGAACGGCATGCTGGAGCCCTACAAGCCGTTGAACTTCGACGCTCTGATGAGCCAGTACAAGGACAAGAAGAACCCGCCCGCCTGGTTTGGCATGGACGTGTGGGGCGCCACCATCTGCTTCAACACGGTGGAAGCGCAGAAGCGCAACATCCCCAAGCCCGAAACCTGGAAGGATCTGCTCAAGCCGGCCTACAAGGGTCAGGTGGTGATGCCCAATCCGGCATCTTCGGGCACGGGCTTCTTCGATGTGACCGCATGGCTCACGCTGTGGGGTGACGATAACGGAAAGGGCGGCGGCTGGAAGTACATGGACGGCCTGCACGAGAACATCGCGCAGTACACCCACTCCGGCTCCAAGCCCTGCAACATGGCCGCCGCCGGCGAGTACGTGGTGGGCATCTCCTTTGAATACCGCGCCAACGCCAACAAGGCCAAGGGCGCGCCCATCGACCTGGTGTTCCCCAAGGAAGGCCTGGGCTGGGACCTGGAAGCCTTTGCCATCCACAAGGGCACCAAGAAGTTGGACGCTGCCAAGAAGTTGGCTGACTGGGCCTCTTCCAAGGACGCGATGAAGCTCTACGGCAAGAACTTCGCCATCACGGCGCAGCCGGGCGTGGCCGAACCTCTGGCCAACGTGCCCAAGGACTACGAGGCGCGCCTGGTCAAGATGGACTTCGCCACCGTGGCCGCCAACCGTGAGCGGGTGCTGGCCGAGTGGACCAAGCGTTACGACGCCAAGTCCGAGAAGCGCCGTTAAGACGTGCCCTCGTTTCTCAAGCTCGAGGGCATCGAGAAGCGCTTCGGCACGTTCACCGCTCTGAAGGGCGTCGATCTTGAGATCGAGCAGGGGGAGTTTGTCTGCTTCCTCGGCCCTTCAGGCTGTGGCAAGACCACGCTGCTGCGCATCATTGCAGGGCTGGAAGCCCAGAGCGCCGGTCGCATTGAGCAGGCGGGCAAGGACATCTCTCGCCTGCCGCCGTCGGCCCGTGACTACGGCATCGTCTTCCAGTCGTACGCCCTGTTCCCCAATCTGACGGTGGCCGACAACGTGGCCTACGGGCTGGTGAACCGCAAGGTGCCGAAGGCCCAGGTGCAGCAGCGGGTGGAGGAGTTGGTCCGGTTGGTGGGCCTGCCCGGCAGTGAGGGCAAGGTGCCCTCGCAGTTGTCTGGCGGGCAGCAGCAACGCATTGCCCTGGCCCGCGCCCTGGCCACGTCGCCAGGCCTGCTGCTGCTGGACGAACCACTCTCGGCTCTGGACGCCATCGTGAGAGTGCACCTGCGCCAGGAGATCCGCAGCCTGCAGCGCACGCTGGGGGTGACCACCATCATGGTGACCCACGACCAGGAAGAGGCCCTGTCAGTCGCTGACCGCATCGTGGTCATGAACCACGGCGTGATCGAGCAGGTGGGCACGCCTGAACAGGTCTACCGGGAACCGGCCAGCCCGTTCGTGGCGGACTTCGTGGGCCGGGTGAACGTGTTGTCTGGCCAGGCCGATGGTGAAGGCCACCTGCGTGTGGGCGATGCCGTGCTCGAGGTCGCATCGGCGCCTGGGCAGGCGCTGACGCGGGGAGGGGATATCAAGGTCTACCTGCGCCCGGAGGACGTGCTGGCCCAGCCCCTGCCGCAGAGTGGGACGGCGCAGCAGGCCTTCGAGCCGGGCGCCTCCAATGTCTTGCCGGCTCGCATCGACAAGATCGAGTTCCTGGGCGCTTATTGCCTGGCCCGCGTGTCCAGCGCCAGGCTGGGCGAGCAAGGGCTCACCACCGTCTTGTCCGTGAACTTCCTGGCCGAGCACGGTCTGGGTGTTGGCAGTGCACTAGCGATGCGCCTGTTGCCGGAGCGCATCAGGTGTTTCGAGCAGTGAACACGCACCGGACTACCGAACTGAACTGCAGGCGCCGCGGGCGGGGGTACGCGTGACCAGCCTGATCACCAACAGGGCACCCGGCCTCGAGGTGCGGCTGCAATCCACCCTGAGTGATCGCGTGGCCTGGGTGGCGCTGGGTCTCGTCGCCCTGCTGCTGCTGGCCTTCCTCGCCGCGCCGCTGCTGGCCATCCTGGCGCAATCGGTGCAAAGCGGTGAGGGACGCTTCGTCGGGCTGGGCAACTTCGTCAGCTATGCCCAGTCGCCCGCGTTGCTGCAGTCGCTGTGGAACAGCCTGTGGGTGTCGACCCTGGTCACGGTGGTCGCGGTGCCCACCGCTTTCGTGTTCGCCTATGCACTGACACGCAGCTGCATGCCGGCCAAGCCGTTGTTCCGGGGCATTTCGCTCATTCCGCTGCTGGCCCCGACGCTGCTGCCGGCCATCTCGCTGATCTACTGGTTCGGCAACCAGGGGGTGTTGAAGCATTGGCTGGTGGCCCTCGGGTTTGACGAGATCTACGGCGCACCGGGCATCGTGCTGGCCGAGATCTTTGCTGTCTTCCCGCACGCCTTGATGATCCTGGTGACGGCGCTGACCGCTGCGGATGCGCGGCTGTACGAGGCGGCAGATGCCCTGGGTACCTCGGCCCTGCGCAAGTTCATGACCATCACGCTGCCCGGTGCCAAGTACGGCCTGATCAGCGCCAGCCTGGTGGTGTTCACGCTGGTGATGACGGACTTCGGCGTGCCCAAGGTGATTGGCGGCAACTTCAATGTGCTGGCCACCGACGTCTTCAAGCTCGTGATCGGCCAACAGGACTTCCAGCGCGGCGCGGTGGTGGCGCTGCTGCTGCTGGCACCTGCCGTGCTGACCTTCGCGGTAGACCACCTGGTGCAGCGCAAGCAGATGGCCATGCTGAGCGCCCGCGCCGTGCCGCTGCGACCCAAGCGCGCCCCGCTGTTTGACGCCCTGATGACGGGCTATTGCGTGCTGGTGGCGCTGCTGATGCTGGCGGTGCTGGGCATGACGGTGTTCGCGTCGTTCGCCAGTTTCTGGCCCTACAACCTCGCGCCCAGCCTGCAGCACTACAAGATGGGGCTGTTCGACGCCGAGTTCGGCGAAGGCTTTGCCAACAGTCTGACGATGGCCGCGGGCACGGCGCTGTTCGGCACAGCCCTGGTGTTCATCGGCGCCTACCTGCTGGAGAAGACCCCCGGCCCGGCGCCGCTGCGCGCGGGCGTGCGGTTGTTGGCGATGTTGCCCATGGCGGTGCCGGGGCTGGTGCTGGGCCTGGGCTACATCTTCTTCTTCAACGAACCCGCCAACCCGCTGAACAGCCTGTACCACACGATGACACTGCTAACGCTGTGCACCATCGTTCACTTCTACACCACGGGGCATTTGACGGCCGTGACGGCGCTGAAGGCGATGGACGCGGAGTTCGAATCAGTCTCGGCGTCGCTGAAAGTGCCGTTCTGGACCACGTTGCGTCGGGTGACGCTGCCCATCTGCACGCCGGCTCTCGTGGACATTGCGCGCTACTTCTTCGTCAACGCGATGACCACCGTGTCGGCGGTGGTCTTCTTGTACTCGCCCGAGACCAAGGTGGCCTCGATCGCCATCCTGAATCTGGACGAAGCCGGCGAGACCGGTGCGGCCGCGGCTTGCGCGGTGATGATCGTCGCGGCTTCAGCGGTGGCCACCACGCTGTTCTGGCTGCTGTCGCGGCTGGTGGAAAAGAAGACGCAAGCGTGGAAGCGGGGGACGTGAGGCCAGCTTCGCCTGCAACCGCTGCGAGGCGAGAGGCGGTGTGCCGCGGCGCTTCGGCGGGTCGGCCGGCCCGTTGGGCCGGCTGCCCTGCGGTGCTCGGGGTTGAGGCCCCGCCGTCGAACTCGCTTCGCGCCCTTCGGGCGCTGCGCTCAGACAGCGACGGCGAATCAGTTGACGAAGCGCGCTGCGCGCGCAGGCCCCAACCCCTGCGCTCCTCTGCGACCCTCAGGCGCGCCGCAACACACCACCTCCCGCCTCGCGGGATGTTGGCAGCCTCGATGGTGAAACAACGTATGCCTGGGTTGACTCAGGCAGACCACATCTGACAAGAGAAGCTCTCATGGACCGCGACCGTATCCTCCTGACCCCCGGCCCGCTCACCACCACGCTGCGCACCAAGCTGGCGATGCTCAAGGACTGGGGCTCCTGGGACGCCGACTTCAATGCCGTCACCGCCAGCGTGCGAAGCCGTCTGCTGGACATCGTGCACGGCCAGGACACCCATGTGGTCGTGCCCCTGCAAGGCAGCGGGACCTTCAGCGTGGAAGCCGCGGTGGCCACCGTGGTGCCGCGCGACGGCCATGTGCTGGTGCCCGACAACGGCGCCTACTGCAAGCGCGCGGCCAAGCTGTCTCAGATGATGGGGCGCAAGGCCACGCTGATGCCCGTGCCCGAAGACCGGCCCGTCGATGCCGCGGCCGTCGAAGCCCAGCTGCAGGCCGACCCCAGCATCACCCACGTCATCCTGATCCACTGCGAAACCGGCACGGGCGTGGAAAACCCGCTGGTCGCAGTAGCGCAGGTATGCGAACGGCATGGCAAGGGCCTGATCGTGGACGCCATGAGCAGCTTTGCCGCCCTGCCCATCGACGCCCGCTCCACGCGCTTCGACGCGCTGATTGCCGCCAGCGGCAAGTGCCTGGAGGGCGTGCCCGGCATGGGCTTCGTCTTCATCCGCAAGGCCATCCTGGACGCCTGCGCCGGCAACAGCCAGAGCCTGGCCATGGACCTGCACGACCAGCATGTCTACATGGGCAAGACCGGACAGTGGCGGTTCACGCCGCCAACCCACGTGGTGGTGGCGCTGTCCGAGGCCATCACCCAGTTCGTCGAAGAAGGTGGCCAGCCGGCACGCCTGGCGCGCTATACACGGAACTACCAAGCCCTGACCGAGGGCATGGCGGCACTCGGCTTCAAGCCCTTCCTGGACCCTGCCGTCCAGGCGCCCATCATCGTCACCTTCCACGCCCCGGCGCACCCCGCCTACGACTTCAAGCGCTTCTACGAAGCCGCCAAGGCCCGCGGGTTCCTTCTCTACCCGGGCAAACTCACGCAGGTGGAGACTATCCGGGTCGGATGCATCGGCGCCCTCGGGCCCAACGAGATGCGCCAGGCCGTCAACGCCGTGCGCGAGACACTCGCCGAGATGGGCATCCCGGACGGCACGCCAGCGGTCTGACATGCCCCGTTTCTGCTGCAGATACTTGCCCACCCCACAGCAGGCGCCTTCACCCACTCCGACAGCACACGCCGTCACCCGCAAGACGCTGCACCGTCAAGCCACCACCTCAAGGAGCCCCTGATGGCCACCCGCAATCCCAAGGAACACCCCGCCCTGGCCGAAGTGCGCAAGTCGGGCGCGCAGAAGGTCAAGGTGGCCGTGAGCGACATCGACGGCATCCTGCGCGGCAAGTACCTGCACATCGACAAGTTCATGGGCGCCGCCCAACCCGCGCCGGGCGGTGGCTTCGGTTTCTGCGACGTGGTGTTCGGCTGGGATTCGCACGACGTCTGCTACGACAACACCCAGGTCACCGGCTGGCACCACGGCTTCCCTGATGCACTGGCGCGGCTGGATCTGGGCACGGCGCGGCGCGTGCCCTGGGACGGCGGGGTGCCCTTCTTCCTGGGCGAATTCGTCAACGCCGAGGGCGGGCCCTTTGCCGTGTGCCCGCGGCAG
>Ga0315904_10013033_pt1 | contig 10448 bp, 7 predicted proteins | sample LakEriMetagenome_6_FD_203529 | JGI IMG/M metagenome (GOLD analysis project Ga0315904, IMG submission 203529) | Freshwater fungal communities from buoy surface, Lake Erie, Ohio, United States - Buoy 12 MA120 | ecosystem: Environmental > Aquatic > Freshwater > Lake | place: USA: Lake Erie, Ohio... | reverse complement strand
AGCCATCGGGGCAAGCCCAGGACCGCCACTGCTTGCCATAGACTGGTCCGAGTTCTCCTTCTTCATCCGCCCACTCGTCCCAGATGGTCACGCGATGATCGCGAAGGTATTGAATATTGGTTTCGCCGCGCAGGAACCAAAACAGCTCGTGCGCGATATGGCGAAAAGGGAGTTTCTTGGTGGTCAGGAGCGGGAACCCGTCCTGGAGCGAGAATCGCATTTGGGCCCCGAACACGCTCTTGGTGCCCGTGCCCGTGCGGTCCCCTTTGATATCGCCCGATTCGAGGATGCGCTGCAGAAGGTCGAGGTATTGTTGTTCCATCGCGTTTTCCAGCTGGAGGATTGCATGCCATCAACGAGTGTAAACGATTCGCGATGGCTTTCCCAGACTGTTGGCGACGTCCATTGGACACTGAGGTGGCCCAGCGCGCAGCGAGCGACAGCTTCCTTGAGTTGTCCCTCGCTCACGAAAAAGCCAAAACCGCAACCTCAGTCTCCCGAATGGATCTCGATCTGGCGCGAGGTTGCCTTCGGAATCTTGGGGACCCGAAGATGAAGGACCCCATGCTTGAGTTCCGCGGAGATTTTTTCTCCGTCGATCTGTTTGGGGAGGCGAATGCTGCGTGCAAATTTTCCGAGTGTGCGTTCACCTCGGTGGACGACCGCGTTTTCGGCAAGCGGGGTTGCAGCGCGCGAGGCGCACACATGCAATTTATCTTCGAGCAATTCGACCTTCAGGCCGTCGCTTGCGACTCCCGGCAGATCGAGAAACAGGCTGAAGCCGTTCTCATCTTCGACGATATCCAACGGGGGAGCGTAGGTCACCTCCGACGGCTTTTCGCAGGCTGTGTTGCTGCAGCCTTTTTGGTTGAGGACGTTCTCGACGATGTTTTCCATTTCGCTCGCGAAATCTTGCAAAGCGGTGGGCAACTGACGAATCTGGAAAGGAAAAGGAGCCATAGCGTTACACCCTCTCGGTTCAAAGGCCTCGACCCCGGTGCTCGACAGTCGTCTGTCATTGTGACAGCACCCGAATTCGACGGGAAATCCTAAGATGCAATCCGCGTGCCAAATCGTTTTCCAGGGCTTCCCTGATTGACATGCGCCCGCACAATCCGAACAATTCGGCGTTTGAGGGAACGTTTGGGGCGGTAGGAAGCCGCATTTTCTTTTTCTAGCAATGGTCTCACTATTTTGCTTTTCAAGAAAACGCTGTGGATCGCAAGTGGATCGTTTGCAGCGATCGTGGCGGTCGTGTGGTTGGCCGTGCGTCCCGCCGACACACCCGTTTCGGATCGAGCCATAGAGCCGACCGACCCGGTCACTCATGCTGCTGGAAAAACCTGGAATCCGCCGGCTCCTCTTCAGTCCGCGCGGGCGATGAAGTACCTGGAGCAGCTGTGCGCGATCGGATCGCGGACGACTGGGACGCCAGGCATGGTCCAGCAGCAACAACTGCTTCAGGCGCATTTTGAAAAACTGGGGGGCAACATTGTCTGGCAAACCTTCCAGCATCGGCATCCCAAGACCGGTGAACCGGTCGAAGTGAAGAACCTGATCGTACAGTGGCACCCGGACCGCAAGGAACGGGTGGTCTTGTGTTCGCACTACGACACGCGTCCCTACCCGGATCTCGACCCCAAGAATCGTTTCGGTCTGTTCGTCGGCGCGAACGACGGAGCCAGCAGCACCGCGGCGCTGATGGAACTGGGGCATGCGATGAAGGACAAGTCCATCACGATCGGCGTCGACTTTGTTTTTTTTGATGCCGAGGAACTCGTCTACGGCGATCAAAACGGGGAGTTCTTTGTCGGGTCGACGTACTTTTCCCAACAATATGTAGCGGAGCCTCCGCCCTATCGTTATCGCGCCGGGATTTTGCTCGATATGATCGGCGACAAAAATTTGCAGATCTACTACGACGAAGTCGGATTTCGATACGCGCCCCAGATTGCTCGCGAGGTTTGGGAGATCGCGAAAGGGCTCGGGATCAAGGAGTTCACGCCCCGGGTGGTCCATGCGGTCCGCGATGATCACTTGCCGATGAACGAAATCGCGAAGATCCCCACCATCGACATCATCGACTTTGATTATCCGACCTCCAGCACGCGGGTGCGAGGCTACTGGCACACCATGGCCGACACCCCCGACAAGTGCTCGGGAGATTCCATCACGAAGGTGCTCGCGGCCGTCTTGGAGTGGCTCAAGCGGCAGAAATCATGAACGGCGGAGCTGAGGTCGGACCAGCTCTCGAGGTCGTGCAGGTGCGGCATTGCTACGGCCCCGCGACCGTGCTCGATAACGTTTCATTGCGCGCAGCGCCAGGCGAATGGTTGGTGCTCCTCGGGGAGAGCGGTAGCGGGAAATCGACCCTGCTTCGGATCATCGCTGGCCTGGAGCGCCCGACATCGGGACAAATCTTCCTGCTTGGCGAGGACCGATCCACGTGCCCGGCGTGCAACCGACCGGTTGCCTGGATGTCGCAGTCGGCGGGTTGCTACGAACACCTGAGCGTCGCGGAGAATCTGGCGATCGCCCAGCGACTGATTCCTCGGAACGTCCAGGCAGCGGGAATCGATATCGGCGCGTGGAGGGATGAATTGATCGATCGCCTGGGTTTGGCCCGTCTGCTCGCTCGAAAACCGTCGGCCATTTCCGGCGGGGAGCGACAGCGGACCGCGATCGCCCGCGCCCTGCTGAGTATGCGTCCGATCCTGCTGCTCGATGAACCCTTGGCGCACTTGAACGAATCGATGCGGGAGGAAATCGGAGGCCAGCTTCGCGAATGGACGCGGAGATTGGGTATGACCGTTCTGGTTGTGACCCACGATTCGCTCGAGGCTGCCCAACTCGCTGACCGCATGGCCCTTTTGGTCGCTGGCAGGATTGAACAAATCGATGCACCGAAGTTGGTTGTGGAGAAACCTGCATCGGAAAAAGCCGCTGCTTTATTAGCTCGGGCTCGCCGGTTCGGGAGATAGGGAGTCTCTGACGGGTGGAGCGTCCGCGGTTGCTTGGTCTCTGACCGCCAATGGGAGCGACACGCGCACCTCGGTCCCCTGGCCTAATTGGCTCTCGATTTCCAGTTTTCCGCCCATTCTTTCAACGATGCTTTGGACGATATGCAGTCCGAGTCCGGTTCCACGGGGTGTCTGCGAGGGATCGCGACCGGAGTTGCTGCGAAAAAAGCGACGTCCGATTTTTGGAAGATCCTCCGAAGAGATTCCGATTCCCGTATCGCGCACGCACAGCGTGCATCGTTTCACGGCATCGTCGCGGAGCAGCGAGATATCGATGCTTCCCCCGGCCGGCGTGTACTTGATCGCGTTGTCGAGCAGATTGTGAATAACAAACCGCAAATGCTCGGGATTGGCATACACCGTGCAATGATCCAATCGCGAAAAACCAATCTGCAGATCCCCGGCACTGGCGAGGACTTCATAGAAATCGCTCGATTTGGAGATCAATTCTTCCCAATCCACTTGATTGCGAACCATCTGCTGGCGATCCGATTTGGCATCGCTGAGCAAGAGCAATTGATTGACGAGACGTTTGAGGTACTCGCATTCCGACAGCACACGACGCAGCATTTCGCTCGACTTGCCATCCGGGATTCGGCCCGCGACCACTTCGACATTGCTGATGATCGCGGTCAAGGGGGAACGCAGTTGATGGGCAGAATTGGCGATCCAGTCTTCGTTTTCGCGAAGCTGGGATCGCACCTTGACCAACAGCGCGTTAAGCGTCTCCGCCAACCCATCGATTTCGTCGCCGTTTTCACTGCGAGCAATTAAGCGCTCCGACTCGATCGCAATCCCGCGGGTCGTTTCGGTCAACCGCATCAACGGTCTAAGCAACCAGGACGCGAGTAGCATCGCCAGGATTGGCGCTCCCAGAAACATGGGCTGCAAAGCGCTGAGAAGCCATCCATCGAATTTCGAGATTGTCGTTTTTACCAGGTAGTCCGAGCAACCGACTTGCAACAAAGCAACGCTTTCCGGATCTTCGATCAACTCGTCATCGGTCTGGTCCATCTTCAGTACAACTCTTTCCTGAATGAACCGATACTCCTCTCGGACCTGGACCGTTTGCGGGTCCACGATCGACGAGGAGGGAGGATTGGGCGGCGACGTGATCGATTCCCAGATCGGCACCCCTTTGGGATCGAGTATTCGGATGAACAATCGATGCAGCGGGTGGATCGCTACTCGACGATTCCAGTTCTCGGTCTTCCTAACGGAAAACGGCACCGCTTCTTGGAGCAGGATTCTTCGGAAATCCTTGAAGTCGTCGGTCAGTTCGATATCGGACTGCCGGATCAATAGATTTTGAAACGACGAGCGACAAATCCATCCGACCAGAACGCCGGTAATCCATATGAATACGGTGATGATCAGCGCGGTGCGATGTCGCAGGGTGAGTCGTTGCCAGAATCGCTTCACGATGCTTGCTCCCTACTATCCCGCGCTACGGAAAACCGCAGCAAGTCGATTAGGTGTTTTCCGCGTCGCTTTCGGTTTCGATCGTTTCGCGATGGGCGGGGACCGTCTCGGAGAGGATGTACCCGCGACCTCTCAGGGTGTGAATCAACGGTTTGTCGAAACCTTTATCGACTTTGCTCCGAAGGCGATTGATATGGACCTCGATCACGTTGGTTTCGCTTTCCCAATTGGTGTCCCACAGATGATGATAAAGCATCTTGCGGGTCAGGATTTGATTTTCGTGCCTGATGAACAACTCCAGCAGGGAAATCTCGGTCGGCGAAAGTTTCAACTCCTTGTTGTCTCGAAACGCGCGGCGCGTGGTCAACTCCATTCGCAGTGGTCCGAAGGTCAGCACATCCCCCACAATCTTGCGCCCGCGGCGAGTGATCGCGACCAGACGAGCATGCAACTCTTTCATTTCGAACGGTTTGACGAGGTAGTCGTCCGCCCCCTCATGGAGGCCCGCCACACGATTCTCAGTCGCTCCCAACGCGCTGAGAATCAAAATCGGTGTCTGGTCGCGACTGGCGCGCACCGACTTGAGAACGTCCATTCCTGACTCATTCCCCAGCATGAGATCCAGGACCACGGCATCCGGTTTGCGGGTCTTTACCGCATCGATCGCATCGCGAACATTCGAAACGACATCCGCCTGGATGCCTTCATCCGACAATCCCTCACGGATCGCATCCGAGAGGGCGGGATCATCTTCGACGACAAGAACTTTTCGAGGCATGATACTTTTCGGCAAACGAAAAAAGGAATGGGGGTTACGTCCGAGGATTCGTGGTGCTGGCCGATTGCAACAGCGCGGCCGTGTAGCCGATCAGATCACCTCGATGGTGGGCGTGTTCCATCATGGGTCGGAAATCCCCCGCTGCTTGCGCGAGCTCCAGCAACGACGGAGCGATTCCAAAGGGACGCATGCCTTGAGGCATCCAACGCATCAAAAACGAAGCGGATTCCGAAGGCCGGCCCACCCGCGCCAGCAGATCTGCATAGGTTTCGATTGCGACCGTCCCATGTTCCTGCGGATCGAGCGTCTCAGCCTTCTGCCGAAACAATCGAAGCGCACCGTCGACTTGTTCCCCGAGCAAAGCTCGGAACCAAGCCAAACTCATCGGATACAAATCCGCAAACGGCTCATCGCTTGAATACTGATACTGCGCGTGCAATTGCCGACCATATTCCGCTAAATCGGCGGCAAGCCCGAGGACCCGCCGATCGTCCAGCACGCGCGCGAATCGGACCGTGGAGGCCAAATGCGTCGTATCTAAATGATAGGTCCCATCCCGAAGCAGGCCAGGGTGCAACCCAAGCCAATCGACAATCTTTCCTTCCACGGGGGGGATCAAATCGGGTTTCCGTCGCTTCAGATCGGCGATCAGATTGGCCAGGAGTTCCCCATGCACGTGTTCGACCAGGGCTCCAACCGCCTCCTGCTGCTCCTTGCGCCCGCGCATGGCCACCACCGAGTCGAGCATGGTGATCGTGTTGCACGTCCCCCGCATTTTCAGGCTCAGGCGGGTCCCTTGTCCCACATCAACCCCTTCATGAACATACAGACTCAGGAGCAAATCGAGGTTCTCCTGGTTGGGCTCGATCGCGGACATCGCCTTGGCGGCAAGGGCATTGTCGCCGACCGCGCGCAGAAACATCCAACCCTCTTGAATCCGACCCGATCGCATCAATCCCTCCCCCACCTCGCGGCAGGCATCGAGCAACCTTCGATCCAGTTCGTCCTGGATCTCGTTCGGGATCCCACCTGGGGTAGAGGTCTCGGGAACAAGCCCATCGACCTGGACCGCCGGCAACCCCAACTCCAGACGATGCAGCATTTTGCGGGCTTCGAACAACTCGTTGAACCGATGGAGCGATCGGAAATGATCGACCAGGATCCGGGCGGCTTCCAACGGCCCCCGTTCGTTCGCGGTCGCGGTCAGTTGCTCCAGGATTTTCATATCGTTTTGCATGGATGCGCTATAGGATTGCAAGAGGATTACGAGGTTGTTCGAGCGTTCCCCGCGTCACTCCGACACGGTTCTCCGCCTTCAAGGATCGCCATACGGCGCTGCCATCGATTCGACCATCGACCAAATCCCGATACAACCGAACCAAACGTTCGACTTCCCCCTGGGGAGCATCCCGAAGAATCTCCACCCGGAAGTCGCAAACTCCCATGCTCGACAAAACGGGCACCACTTCCGCACCGCTCTGCGCATTTCCATTGTAGAGAGTATTTCGACAGCCGACATCGGCGTGCAGGACATGCTCGACCCCCACACGGTCCCGCAACCGCACGTCGTGCTGATCGCAAGGCCGACCGCAGTTGCTCTTGTTCGTACCAGGGGACAACACGGTGCAAAACACGCAATGCTCCATATGAAACATCGGCATGTGCTGGTGCACTACGACCTCGGTCCATGCCCCCGGCATCGGGCCGATCAACTCGAGCAACTGATCCCGGTTCAAATCGTAGGAGGCGGTAATGCGCCGCGCCCCCTGCTCGATCAACCACTGCGCAGATAACGGATTGGTAACATTGAGGGAGAAATCCGCGACGCTTGGAATTCCTTGCTCGCGAGCGAATCGCAGGGCCGCCAGGTTGCGCACCAGCCAACCGTCCGCCCCATGCTTGGCCAAAGCTCGAAACAAACCCACCTCGCCCGCCTTCTGAATCCGCAACGTGGCCAAGTAGATTTCGGCAGCTGCTCGTCTCGCTTCGGCGACCGCCGTCCGGTATTCCCGGATATCGTGGAATTCGACATAGACATGTTTCTGCCCAGCCGCCAGCACATGTTCCAATTGGTTCATGCTGCGGCACAAGACGCGCAGTCGCCTTCCCGCGACTCTCCCTTCGTCGGGATTTTCGAATGGTGTCGATCGGGTCGCGACCACTGCGGCGAGCATGCGGTGTGCGACGCCGGGAGCGCGGATTTCCCGGTCCGCAGGAGCGGTTCTCGCATGATCAACCGCATCCACCATCGCCTTGCGAATCTCACCCAGCACACTCAACGGGACCATCGGCTCTCCTTCGATCGCGACCTCGCAGGTTGCCAGTTGGTACGGGGTGTGACCCAATCGTCCCAGTTGCTTCCGCAGGTCGTCTGGTTGGAGCGGATGCTTTTGGGCTTGCTGGGGCACATGGGAGTGTTCGAGTTGGACCGCGTGGTTTTGTTCGCGAAGACCTTCCCGCGATTCGACCCACGCCACGCGCAGCGCAATCGGTTGGCCTGTTGCGATGGTTCCTGAGACATGCAAGGCGAGACGACGTTCGAAGTGTTCCTGGGAAAAGGTTGCTCGCCAACGTCTGGTCAACTGGGGCGCATCGGTCTGCCAGATGGCCTGGCCTTCGTAGACCTCGGCATCTTTCATCAAGCCGCGTTGGAATTCGAGCTCTACTCGTCCTGATGCGGATTGTTCGACAGGACGATGCCGGTCGTAGATCTGAAAGATCCGACCGCCGACTTCGCGGCCAGCGGAACGATCGCCGGCGAGAACGATTCCGTCTCCTTTGGCGAGCGGGACGCTGAGCTCGACCACCAGGCGTTCCCCTTTCTTTCGAAGCACTTTGCCCGCCAGCACGCCGCGTTTGGCGCTGCTGCGACCCGGGACCAGACGTTTGTGATTGCAGCCTTCGAGCCAACCCGGAGAAAACCCTCGGGAGAAACTGAGCTCCATCTCCCGCTGAGCTTCTGGGGTGAACCGTACCCTATGACCTTGCATGGCCGAGTCGATGGCTTGTCGATAGTGCCGGACGATATTGGCGACATACTCGGGCGACTTCAATCGCCCCTCAATCTTCAACGAGCAGACTCCGGCATCGATGAGATCGGGGATGTGTTCGTAGGCGGCCAGGTCTTGGGGCGAGAGGAGATACTTGACTTCCCCCAAATCGATGTCCCGTCCGTCCTGAATCAGTTGGTAATCCAACCGGCAAGCCTGCGCGCACTGGCCTCGATTCGCGCTTCTCCCTCCGAGGGACTCGCTGGTCAGACATTGTCCGCTGTAGGCCACGCACAACGCTCCATGGACAAATGTTTCGACCGGCATGCTGGTCGCTGCAGTGATCTTGCGTATCTCGTCGAGCGAGCACTCGCGCGCCAGAACCACGCGATCGATGCCGAGCGATTCGATAGCCGCAATCGTCTCCGCAGAGACCATCGTCATCTGGGTACTGGCGTGAACGCTCAGCGAGGGACAGATCTCATGAATCAATCGGACAGCTCCGAGATCCTGCACCAGTACCGCGTCCACTCCGGCATCGGCCAAGCGGGCGACGTTTTGCTCCAAAGAAGGAAGCTCGTCGGTGAAGACCAGGGTGTTGAGAGTCACGAATCCGGACATTCCCCGACGATGCAGGTTCTGCATCAGGCGGGGCAAATCATCGAGTGCGAAATTGGTCGCACGGGCCCGCGCATTGAACCCGGTCTCGAGACCGAAATAGATTGCATCCGCTCCGTTTTCGATGGCGGCATGCACGCATTCCCAATTTCCCGCCGGGGCCAGCAGCTCGGGCGCCGACCGACCGGAGGAGGTTAAGTTGTCCATCTTATCCCAAGCTCAAGATGCCGCTCGCATCCCCAAAGTTGCCTTGATCGACCCCGGCGTAATCGAGCATCGTTCGGAACAGGTTGTTCAGCGGCGTGTACTGCGGAAACTCCAGGATCTTGCCAGTCGTCAAGTTGCGCGCTGCGCGGCCTGCGAGCAAGACCGGCAAATCATGGTGATCATGCCGATTGCCATCGCAGATAGCTCCCCCGTAGAGAATCATCGAGTGGTCGAGCAGATTCCCCTCCCCATCGGGAGTCTCCCGCAATCGCTTCACGAAGTATGCAAACTGCTCGGAGTAGTAGCGATCGATCTTGGCGATCTTGGCGATGTTGTCCTGGTTGTTCTCATGGTGCGAAATCTGGTGATGTCCATCCTTCACTTCGATCATCGGGAACGTTCGGTTGCTACCTTCGTTGGCCAGCATGAAGGTCGCGATGCGGGTGGTGTCGGTTTGAAACGCGAGCAACATCAAGTCATACATCAGACGAATATGCTCGGTGATATCGCTCGGTTTTTCGGTCGGTTCGGCGGTTCCCGCGGGCAATGCAACCGGGGTAGCGCACTTGGTGATCCGCTGCTCGATTTCGCGAACGCTAGTGAAGTATTCGTCGAGCTTGCGGGCGTCTTCGCTCGCCACGTGTCCGAGGAGGTGCTTCCGTTGATCGTTGACGAAATCGAGAATGCTCGCCTTCATGCCTCGATCCTTGCCGCTTCCTCCTCCCGTGGCGCCAAACAATCGGTCGAAGGCATTCTTGGGCTTGATCTCCTTGCCGGTCGGAAGGGACTCGGACCTCCAGGAAATATTGTTGGAGTACGCACAGGAATATCCCGAATCGCACGCTCCGGCGTCGCGCCCCTCTTCGGTTCCGAGTTCGATGGATGCCAGACGCGTGTTGCGGCCATAGGTATCGGCGGCGATTTGGTCGACGCTGCGACCGGCGCGAATCTTGGAACCCGCTGTCTTGTAGGGATGCGCACCCGTCAAAAAGACCGCAGCGCTCCGCGCGTGGTCGCCTGGGCCGTCGCCTAGCGATTGGCCATTGACCTGAGCCAAGCCTTTCAGCACGTTGATATCATTGCGGCACTCGGCCAACGGCTCCAGACTCGGGGAGAGGGTCCAGTCAGTCCCGGTCCCGGTCGGAAACCAACGTTCGGCGTTGGTGCCATTGGGGAAAAAGATCCAGGCCAAACGAAGCGGGGTGGCGGACTGAGGAGCGACCTGCGCTGCGGTTGCCAGTGGCTTCATGACGCTTAGCAGCGGAAGTGCGAGACTCGCTCCGGCACCTCGAAGCACGGTCCGCCGGTCGATGCGGGCGCGACGATCCAAGCGTCCCATCGGAACTTCGGTCGCTGGCTGCATTGGATCAGGGTGGGATTGGCTCATCGGTACGCTCGCTTCGGGATAGGGTG
>Ga0315904_10013032_pt1 | contig 10448 bp, 4 predicted proteins | sample LakEriMetagenome_6_FD_203529 | JGI IMG/M metagenome (GOLD analysis project Ga0315904, IMG submission 203529) | Freshwater fungal communities from buoy surface, Lake Erie, Ohio, United States - Buoy 12 MA120 | ecosystem: Environmental > Aquatic > Freshwater > Lake | place: USA: Lake Erie, Ohio... | reverse complement strand
CTACGCCATCGTCGTAGTTCTCAATGGTCTTGCCGCCAAGCTCAGAAGCGTTGGCCGGGTCATAGACCATGAACACGACATCAGGCTCGCCGTTGTTGTACTTGGCGAACGTCGCCTTGTCCCAGCCTTCAGGGCTGTACTCGTCATTCCATTTGACGCGAGCAACAACCTTGAAGCCGTTGTCTGCATACAGCTCAGGGAGAACAGTGTCGAAGGCATCAAGCCGCTGTCCGCCCTGATCCACAGCAAGCTGCAGCATGGCGTTGGCAGATCCCTTCTGTCCGCTGAACACAGAGACAATGTCATTGCCCTTGAGAGCAAAGCCTGACTTGCCGTCCTCAGAGATGAACAGGCGCATGTTGGCGTAGTCGGCCTCGTCGTAGACGTAGACCGCGGCACCGAACTTGCTGTTGTTCTTCGAGTCTTGGATGGCCTGACGGAACAAGGGCGCTCCGCCATCCAGCTCGTACATGGTGGGAGCCGGCTTTCCTACGGCTCCAAGTGCGTTCTTGAAAGTAATGACCGGCTTGTATTCAGCCTTGGCGTCATTACTCAGAACCCGAATGCGTCGGCCATCTCCTGCGCTTCGGCTCTTGTAAGACCCTTGTGCCGCTGCACTGCTCTGTCGATACCGCTTAACGACTTCGGAGACGAGGAGTCGCTCACGCTCTCTTGCGGTGAGCTGGCGGCCTGCTCTTTCTGCAGCATCAGGCTGTTCAACTTGTCCGACAACTCCAGCATCTTCGGCTTCGAGAGGCTGGCCAGCCACTCGTTGTGCGCCTCTTGATCCAGATTCGGCTGCTGCGCTGAGTTCTCTTCCACTGTATCCCTCCTTCTCAAGGATTTTACGGATTGCACCGGCATAGTCTTGGCTCGTTACACGAAGCTTCACGCCAAACGACTTGTACAACTCCTGCTCTGGATACCAGACAAGAGCCTGCATAGAAGCCGGCGGGATACGCTCGCCGACAACACCCTCAACAAGGGATACTGTCTGACGAACAATGTCACGTAGGTTGCGCCTCTCAGACCCGCTCGAAGGTGCATCCTTCGGCTTGTCGAGGGACTTTAGCATGTTGGCCGCGTTATTGACTAGCGATGACTTGACGCGAGTCTTGTTGTCGTAGGCCTTGCGATTGACCTTGAAGTCACGCTCATGCGCACGGGTAACAAGTCGAGCCAAAGTAACAGCTGCGTCATCGTCTGTTGCCGCGTTCTGCACAAGGTCTGCGCTGAACAGCCGGCTGCCAGCCATGTTGCGGGAGTTGATGAAAATTCCGTTGAGGCCTTCAACAGCAAACGCTGCACGGAACTTGTCTCGCTGCGAGGCAAACAGCTTGGCGTCGAAAGCGCGAAGCTTGCCTATCAAGCGGCCAATGGTTCGCATGAACCACATGTCGATCGTGACAGGCTCGAAGTTGCCAGAGAGATTCGAGTAGAAGCCGAAGCCGATCTTCGGGCCGAACACAGACGAGCCAAGGATCTTCTCGTCAGCAAGTTCGTCGATGTTGAAGCCGACTGCATTCAACTCAGACGCAACGAAGTCAGTCTCAAGGAAGCGAGAGAATCGCTCCATGCCCATCTTTTCCATGAGCGTATTGGCAAGCTGGAAGTTGCTCACCATCGCGCCGCCGTTCTTGCCCTGCCCCTTGAGCGGGAAGGTGCCGTTCTTTCTGTACTCACCGTACACCTGCATGGCGAACTTGAGGTTGTCCTCTACGTTCAGGCCTTGCGAAGTGATGGCAACAGACAGACGGAATGCGGTCTGCGCTTCCTTGTCTGTGGAAAGCTCAGGAAACTTGAGCGATGCCATAGCGAGAGTGCGACGGATGGTCTTGTCATACCACTCCTTAGCGCCACCGCCGGCACGAACAGCCGCAACAACTTCAGCGGCAAGCATCTTCGCAACAGTCTTGCGATCGCTCTCGCTGTCGAGGTCGAGCTGTCCAAGAGTGCCTTCTCGACGGGCACGCTCAATCTCAAGAACAGTGTTGGTCAGTCCGCCAACAACTGGTGTGTTGAACTGATCCTCGCCGGACTTGCCGGTCTGGTACTTGAGAGACGTGGCCTCAGAAAGTTCTGCGTTGAGGCCAACATCTTCAGCAACACTGTCGGCGAAGTCGGGGTCTACCGCAGGACGCTTGCGCGAGAACTGCGGCAGATCTCTGATGACTTCCTCGTCGGCTACTTCTTCCGGCTGCGGCCTGCCTTCTGCAGCGCGATCGCGACCGCCTGCTTCTGCGCCTTCGGCTTGCTCGACGGGCGGCTGCTCCCGATCTTGCCGGACTTCTCGTACTTGTTCATCAGCTCGCTCACGTTGCGGCTCACGACGCTCTTCGACTTTCCTTTCTTCAACGGCACGACGCTCTCCTATGTTGGTTGCCGGGGCTTCGTAGGTGCCGTCCTCCTGAACAGCACCCGCTGCCTTGACGACAGCATCTCGATAGTTCTTTGCGACATCGATCATCTCTGCGCGTGGCAGGCCAGTGACGGCCATGAACCGAACGAGACGAGCGTCGGCTGATTCACGGTCAGACTTGCTCAGCGTTTTTGCGGCCTTCTTCAGCTTAGCGCCAAGCTCGAACAGATCCTTGTCGAGGTCAGCGGCAAAGGTGACAAAGCGGCGGCCCTTCTGGCCAATGTTGACCTGAGCCTGCCGTGAAGGCGGAACCTTCGGTGGGCCAAGCTCCGCCGGTTTGGGTGCATTTGGGTCTAGTGATGTGCCGACCAAGAACGGATTGACCGCTGGCGCTGGGCGAGTAACGGCTGCGGCAGCCTGCACTGCGGCTTGCTGGTCTGCGGCGACCTGCTGAGCAGCCTGTTGTCGTGCCGTGATCCACTGCTGGAACGCTTGTTGAGCAGCCTGACGCACGGCCAGCGCATCCTTGCGGCTCTGGACGACCATCGGCTGGTAGCCCTGAAGCGCACTCAGGATACGGTCGATGATCTTGTTCAGCGCATCGAGGAACCCCTGAGCGGAAGTCTGATCGCCAGCTGCGTCGAACACTTCCTGCCAGAACTTCGGATCAGTCGATTGCTCGCCGACCATCTCAGCCACCAGCTCTGAGTTGAACTCAGCGTCGTTAGCAACTTCCTTGCGAAGCTGGTTCTGGAACTTCTTGCTGACCTTCGCCTTGGCGAGTGTTATCAGCTGCTGATAAAGCTGCGGGTACTGAGTCTCCAGAACGTGGGTCAGCTCGTGGCCCAGCGTGTTCAGGAAGCTGTAGTTGTTCGCGTCGAGCAGGATGGCATTCGTGCCGGCAATGCGTGCGCCGTTGATGGCGACCAGCTCGCGGCCCTTGTTGGTCTTGACCTTGCCGCCCTTCGGCAGGCTGGCCCACACCACGTCCACCCCGAACGCATCCTTGATGACGGAGGCGATCTTGGTGCGCACCGGGTCAACCGGCGCTTCGGGGATGACAACCTTCTCCCCTTCTGGGAGGCTAAACTTTTCCCCGATCTGGTCGCTCGCCAGCTGCATGAGGGGGCTGACGGGAGGCGTAGTGATCCCTGTCGGGACTCGATACACCGCCCCAGCTTGGACGCCGGACAACCCGTTCTGTGTCGCCACACGGGTCGCCTCCGCCCTCTGGGCGACTTCCTCGACGGGGATACCCAGAGCCTCAGATACCTTGGAAGTCAGCTGACGCGCCGTCTCCGTCAGCTCAGGCGTCTTTGCAGGGCGACGATTCAGCTTGCCAAGAACATACAGCTCCTTGTCGGTAGGCGACTCGAAGGCGGCGAAGCGTGTGTCATCCGGCCCGAAGTTTTCGGTGACGGAGTTATCCACAGTAAGGCCTTCGGGCAGCTCAGTCGTGGCCAGAGCCTGCTCTGCAGCACGGGCGGCAGCTTCGGCATCGATCTCGACGAGCTGCTGCTTGAGGTCTGCAGTCGAGATAATTCCCGCACCCTCTGTCTCTGCGGGAGCAGCTGTTACTGGTGCAGCGGCAACAGCAGGGGCCGGAGCCGTAACTCCTTGATCCGTAACGACAGGGGTAACAGCTGTTCCAGCAGGCTCAACAGTCGGTGCTGCAGCTTGCGCGTCAGAAACAACAGTTGTGCTAGGCTGTGAAACAGTAGTTGTTTCGGCTGTGGCTGCGGGTTCTCCAACAGGTGCCACCGGGGTCGGTTGCGCTTCTGCAGTTGTGGGGCCGGCAGAAGGCTCCTTCCGGAGCGCGGTGGCAATCTCCCTAACAGCCTGAGTTGTTGCGCCAAGTCCGCCGCCAACGATCATGCCCTCAAGTACGTTAGCCGCAAGGTCGTTGACGTTTACGCCAGCCTTGGTGCCAGCTGTTCCGCCAAGGTACGCAGCGGCTTCTTCTACGCCCTCAGTTCCAGCCTGAACGCCAGTCTCTTGGAGGGTTCGCGGAATCGACAAGCCCTCGCCTTCAGGAAGTTTCTTGAAGATGCGGTTAGTGGCAAAACGCTCGAACATAGTTTCGACAGCGGCAACGCCAGCGGCGGTGGCAACGTCACCAACCGTAGCTTCTTCAAGAGTTTTCTGATCGTTCTTGAGGCGCTCATTCAAAACTTCGTTTGTTCTGGCAGCGGCATAGACTGGAGGAGCAAGGGCGGCGACAGCCATGTCAGGAATTGAGGTTATGACTCGCTCGCCAATGAAAGGAATGATATTCAGGATGTTATCGCCGATATCCTTCATCTGAGTGCTTGGTGAATACCCAACGTCATTGCCCCAATCTCGAAGCCCATCGGCCCACTTCTGAAGAGTTGGCGCAACCGACTTGATCGCAATGCCAATGCCTGAGATTGCCGGATTGAAACTAGAAATAGGAGCAGCTACGCCGGCTCTCTTTGTCGCTTCAACAGCCTCACCGGCAATAGTCGGGAATCTAGTGGCAATGTAATCAAAAGGATTGGTTGTCGTCGGCTGCTCAGCAGCGGCTTCTTCAGGCGTTGTCTCAGGCGGAATAGCAGCGCGAGTGGGAGCCTTGAACAGGAAGCTAGTGTCGATAGACGACGGCTGAGTGCCTGTGATCAGCTGGTCATCCTGCTGTGCGGCGGCATCCTGTATCGCAGCGGCTCGTTTCTCAGGCTGAGTCGATCCGGTCTGCTTAAACAGGAATGAAGTATCAATGGCCATCTAAGCCTCCGGATTATTCAGCTGAAGCGTCTTGAGTCGTATCCATTGCAGACGATCTTTCTGCAGCGCCTCGACCAAACTGCGATCGCAGCTGAGCTTGGCCTGCGTCTGAGTTCACAAATTCGCGAACCTTTTCTGCCAAGAACTGCTGCTCGAACAGATTGTAAAGATTCGGCTGTCGAATGTTTACACCCTGATCTTTAGCAGCATTTCGCATGGCCTGAACAAACGCAGGATCTGTGCGAAGAGAGGATACAAGTGAGATGGCAAAGTCAGTCGCCTGCTTGCCGTTAGCTCCAGCGTCCCTAGCGCCGTCAACAGCATTGCGGAGGATCTCTTGACCTTGCGGCATAACAGGAGCGTTTGTATCAGTCGGCCCCTTCATGGTGGAGTAAAGCTTAGGAAGATCCTTCAGCTTCACCTCTTGCGATCCAGCATCAAGCGCAGCAGCGCGTGAGCCGGCAAGTCTTGTCTGGCCGCGAACAAGGTTAGTTTTTGCTTCAAGATTTTCAAGCGTTGCAGAGGTGACTTTCTCTTCACGCTTGGTTTTCTGAATGTTCTCAAACGCATTGATGCCAAGCGCGGAGAAGATGTCCCCAAGAGGGCGCGAGAAAGACTGCCCGTTAGCGCCAACTGCCTCGATCTTCGCGGAGTTGTCCACGAGTGAACCGGTGATCTTGACGCTGTTGGGATCAAGGTTGAGCTTCTTGGCAAGGAAGCCAAGAGACTTTGCATCTCGACCGTCAGTCAGGAACAGGTTAAGCGCGGCATCAGAGACACCAGACTTATCCAGATACCCGGCGTATTCCGCAGACGCCTTCATGTCGGCAGGCGACATCAGGCCGTTGTTCATGAGAATGCGGGTGTACCCAGAGTGATACCGCAGTTGACGCTCGCGGCCTTCGGGGGAGCTGTCATAAATGTCGTGCTGCTTTCTGACAGTCTGCGTAGGAGCAGCTTGCCCCGGAACGGCCTGAGCAGGGACAGTTTCGTCGTAACCGAAAACGCCATCCATCAGCTGCCGGATTTCTCCAACTGCCTTTTCCTGCTTATCACGCTGCTCGCGCCTGTACTGACGCTCTTCCTCTGCAGAGGCAAGCTGCGACATGCTGATAGCCTGCTGTCTTTTCTGCTCAGATCGGCGGAGGTTAAGCTCCTGCTGCTGCTGGAGACCCTTGACGAGACCTTCTGCGAAGCTTGCCATGATTAACCCTTCCTCAGAGCTTTGCGCCGACGCCCTTTGCGTACGGGTGTGTGGTACTTCTGAACCATGTTGTCGAAGAACTCTTTGCCCTTCTCTCGTACGACATCGGCGGGGATGATGTACTCGCCATTGCTCAGCTTGATTGGCGTGCCGTCAGAAGTATTCAGAGCCTGAACGCTGTCCGACGTTCCAGTGCCGGGGCCAGAGATCTTTCCGCCTGAGCCGTACTCGTTCTTACTGGCGTCACTGATCACATCGTCTACCTGACCGCCGTCGGCAGCTCCGGGCATGAAGTACCCCATAGCCATACCGCCAAGCTGGCCAAGTGCGCCGGCCAATCCAGCGTTTTGCTGACTGTAGGCGAGCTGGTTCTGGTAGCCCTGATTCAGAAGGTTGCCGGCACCTTGGATGCCGCCCATCTGACCCTGCAGTCCGCCCATCGCACCTTGGAAGCCAGCATACATCGGGGCGTTCTGCTGCTGCACAAGCGCACCCGTTGCGCCGCCGGCCTGTATTCCAGTGCCGATCGCCGACAGCTGCTGAGCAGGAAGGCCGCGGCCCATCGCTGCTGCGTTGTACCGCAGGCGGGTGGAGTACTCTTCGCCAGCCATGCGACCGGCGGTCTTGGCACCAGCAGTTGCAGCGGCTCCGCGAATCGCGAACTCGTCGTTCAGTGCGGCGAATCGAGCGGCATTCGGGTTCACACCCATGCGCGTCAGATTCCGCACTGCGGCGCTTCTCTGCTGAGCGAGCGATTGCTCGACATCGGCAGCAGCGCGGCCTGCAAAGATGTCGCCGCGATCCATTGCAGAAGCACGCTGCGCTTCCTCAACGAGGCTGTCCTCAAGGGCGCGGTACTTCAGGCGCTCCTTAGCGGCATCCTTCGCCATGTCCATCGCAAGCTGCTGTCCCTGCAGGTTGGAGGATACGAGCTGCTGGTATAGCGGCATCGTCTCCTGATACCGCTGCTGACCGAAGGCAAGCTGCTGCTGGCCAAGTGCTGCCATTTTGTCACCGACATCACGCATCGCGTTTGCAAGCGGCGTGAAGTCCGGCGGCGGGGGCGCGTCACTGCACATGTGTTACTCCTGAAGGATCTTAGTTAATTGATTGCCAGTGTGGTCATAGCCAAGGTGTTGCAACAGCCTGCCAACTTCGTTGACTTCCTTGACTGTCACACGTATCTCCGTCACCCCCATGTTCAAGAGAACATCTTCAACGTAGCGGATGAGGCGAATCCCGAGCCGACCTTTGCGGTATTCGGGCAGAATGAAAATGGTGTCTTCCTCAGCAACCCACTTCTGGGTGTGAGTACTCTTCGACAAGTACATCATGCAGTTGCCAATCAACCGGCCAGCAACTCGCACAGTGAACAGCATGAAGCGGCCCTGCGCCTCAGCGTTGCACATGTACTCGTAGTTAGGATTGAGAGCGATTCCGTGTCGATAGGATTCCGTTTCTGCCCAGTGCTGGGCGTGAACTGGCTTGATCTCATCCAAGCAGTCCTTCAGGAACTCGACGTTGATAACTGCATCCCCATAATCTTCAGCAGGGATGTCCGCGATATTGATGTACTCATCGCTGTTACCGGATACCGATAACAGGATGCCAAGCGCAAGCTCCTCAGTAAGCACGTTCCCAATGTTCTGATGAAGGACGCTTGCTAGGTCTTTCATTTAGGGTACTTCTGCTTTACAGCCATGACCTTTGCTTTCATTTCATCCATCGCCGCGCCGCCTTTCCAGATGGCGTCAAGCTGGTCTTCGAGAGTCGGGTACGCTTTCTTTCGGCTGTACCAGTAAGGCAGGTCGGCTACCTTCACGACGTACTCTCTTACAACGTCTCCATCAAGGCGCTTTTCAAGCCGATGCGTGATCGGATTGAAGCCTTCAACTCTGGCCGGAACAAAGGGAAGCCAGTTCCCATGCTCTCCGGGGACGCTCTGCGGAGAGCTTGCCTCGCCATTTTCCCCCCATAGTATGTACATCAGCGAATACCCATAACTACTGCATTGATGGATTCTATATGTATAGCATTGGCAGATTGCGCCCAGACCTTTACGCGGAATGAGCGAGGCTGCTTGGTGATTCCTGAGCCTGCGAAGATGACCACGCTGCTCATGTCGTAGGCGTCCCACAGGGTGTAGGCCATAGACGTGTACGTGCCAACCTGACCGGCGGCCAAAGTGGATCTGGTTCTTGTGTAATTCACGCCAAGTGGGGCGTACTCCTGAGAGACGTAAACTATGGTCTGTGTGCCGGTAAACGAAACGCTTGTTACGGTGCCAGCAGCGCCTTCGTTTGAAGTAATCGTGTCGCCAATGTCTATGTCCAAAGAGCCGCTAAACGTCAGCGACCATCCCCACTGGTAATACCCCAGTTCACCATCGAACTGAAGATCAAGTGTCTGTGACACTGGGGTCAGTGGCCCTATTGCAGGGGTAGAAGTTCCGTCTCCAACACGAGCAGACTCAATGCGCATGTATAGGCCTACAGGCGCGTAGTACGCATCAATCACGTTGACTTGAATGTACGGATAGTGGCCTTCCGGATGCGAAGAGGCCGGCAGGTACACAGTCATGTATGTGTTATCAGATGACGTTGGAACGAATCCGGACGGAGTCACACGAGATGTTATGAATTTCGTGACGTCGCCCGTCAGCTTGGAGACGTTCAGGTTCGCAATCTTCGCGCCATCGATGTTGGCGTTGGTGGCAATAAGCTGGTTCGTGATAGCGCCGCCGCTGATGGTAAGAAGGCCGCCGCTAGACGTCAGTGTGTTTGCATCCAAAGTAAGCTGGTTTGCCGTGATGTAAAGCCCAGTCTCTGGATTAGGGACGATCTTAGATGCGACTATTGACGTGATCTGCGCACTAGTAATCTGCGCATTCTCAATCATTGCAGTCGTAATCGTGCCGGTTTTTATGATGGCTGTATTTAGGTATGTAACCCCGCCTTCAACAATAAACGGGAACGAGTTTGTCGGCGTTCCGGATGCAGAGTTCGCAATGCGGAATGACGACGCAACAAACGTCGCTATGCCATTGACAATAGACAGCGTTGGATTCTGCGCAGTGAACCCGATGACATTGCCTAAACCATCAGTCTGCACGCTGGTGCTTCCGCCGGCATAAAGCTCAGTGCCGTAAGTCTTTGCGCCATTGATGCCGACAACTGCGTTGATGTATCCGGTAGTAATCTTGTTGGCAGTGAGAGTGGCAATCTTGGCAGACGAAATAGATGCGTTTTGTATGAAAGCGCTCTTTATGTAAACGCCAGCTGGAACGTCTTGGCTTCCGGACGTATACGCAAAAGGAACAGTGTCAACAGAAGGCGAGTTAGTCAGGTTGTTGGCGGTGCTTGCAGGGTCAACGATCGCGAACTTGTCTGCGCGGATAATGAATGCCGATGTCGGTGTGCCGTTGACTGCAGTGCTAGACAGCCCGAAGCCGGACACATGCCCGTTATTGTCGATCTTTACTGAATACTGGCCAAACAGATCATTATTGGTGTTGCGCTGTGCTACGAATCTCTGCTCAAGCGCAACTGATGAAAGCCCGTCAGAGACGTGAACCTGCTTTACGGCAGAGGCGAATGGTATGCCTACGTTCCATGTAAGCAGGTTTCCGGGGTTCGCGGCGTTCCACGTCGCAACGTCAGTCGAGTTACGAATTATCCCGTTGTTGTCGAACACTTCTCCGTTGGAGTTTCGCGTTGCATAGCCGATCTTCGTCTGCTCGACGTTGACCACGGCTGCAGCAGTCTGAGGAATTCTTGCGTCCGCAGTAAGAACCCAAGCTGATCCGTCCCATCTGTAGGCGGTGTTGTTACCGCCGTTAGGGTCTGTGTTGAACCAGATGTCGCCTGTTACCAGAGCACCTGTTGGTGCTGTTGTCTGACGGAAGGTTCTATTCTTACTGTCGACTTTGGTCTCGACAGAGACCATCCTTGTGGCAAGACCAGTAGGCCCGTTTACCGCAGTATCTAGGCTGTTGTAGGTCTCCTGAAGCGAGCTGACGTTTGAGGTCAGCGTTCCAATTCGAGCGTCAGTTGTTTCAACCCAAGCGCTGCCAGTCCAGCGGTACATCTTGTTTGCACTGACTACTGCGCCTGATGGAATGCTTGTATCAATCCATAGGTCGCC
>Ga0315904_10013028_pt1 | contig 10449 bp, 5 predicted proteins | sample LakEriMetagenome_6_FD_203529 | JGI IMG/M metagenome (GOLD analysis project Ga0315904, IMG submission 203529) | Freshwater fungal communities from buoy surface, Lake Erie, Ohio, United States - Buoy 12 MA120 | ecosystem: Environmental > Aquatic > Freshwater > Lake | place: USA: Lake Erie, Ohio... | reverse complement strand
AAGTTTGGTAAGTGGCGAAATCTCAGCCGATTGAGCCCTTTAATTTCACAAGTTGGTATTATCCGTTGCAATAGTCATGAGAACTTATCTATTCCTTATTACGCTTGTCTTTGGGGCAATCAGCCTAGAAGCGCAGCCACCAATAGCTCTATACGACAACACTCGTTTGTATCGGGAGGCCTTGGAGCTTTTCGACCATGAAAAATATGTCGCCGCTAAGGAAAAGTTTCAGGAATATATCGTTCTGGAAAAGGACCCTCAACATGCTTTGCGCATCAACTCGGAATACTACAGCGGAATTTGTGCGCTATATCTGTTGCATAAAGATGCAGAATACCAGCTCGAACAATTTGTGATAGAACACCCCGACTCCCCATGGAAGTTGAGAGCTTTTTTTGAATTGGCCACATTCAACTACCAGAAGAAACAATACAAAAAGGCACTGGAGTGGTTTGAGCAAGTAGACGAACGTGATCTCAGCACACAAGACAAGAATGAGATGCGATACAAGCGAGGCCACAGCTTATTTGAAACAGGCGACGTCAGCTCAGCAAGGCAAGACTTCTTTGAAGTAAAGCAGGTGGAAAGCGAATATCAAAAAGCCGCCATTTACTACTACAGCCATATTGCCTATGAGCAAAACGACCTTCAGGTTGCATTAGACGGTTTCAAACAACTCGAAAACGATGACGCTTTCAAGAGCCTTGTCCCCTACTACATTACCTACATCTACTACAAACAAAAAAACTTTGACGAAGTACTGAAGTATGGACCGGGTGTGCTTCAGCAAGCAGAGGGCAATTCAACCAAGCGTGTTCCTGAAATATCTCGCATCATCGGTGACAGTCACTGCATGAAAAAGCAATATGCCGAAGCCATTCCGTATCTAGAAGCCTATCACAAAGCGGCTACAGAAAAAGACATAACGCGCGAGGATCATTATCAGCTGGCATACGCATACCACCGCAGTTCACAGTGGGAAAAGGCTGTAGCAGAGTATAAAAAATGTACGGAAGGGAAAGATGAACTTCATCAAAAAGCTTCTTATAACCTGGGCGAATGCTACTTGAAAATCGATCAAAAAGAATATGCACGAAATGCATTCTCAGAAGCTGCCGACATGTCGGTGAATGCAGAGATTCAGGAAGACGCACTTTTCAACTATTCAAAGCTGGCCTTTGAGCTGTCCTACAATCCATTTCACGAGGCTATCACAGCGTTTGAGGACTACCTCAACAAATACCCCAACAGCAAGCGACGCGACGAAGCCTATGAGTTTTTGCTAAACGTCTACATGCGCACACGCAACTATGACAAGGCGCTTGCATCACTTGATAAAATTCAGAATAAGGACAACCGCGTTAAAGAGGCCTATCAAGTTGTTGCCTACAACAGAGCAGTTGAGCTTTACCAAGCAGAAAAATTTGCAGATGCAGAAAAGTACTTCGACCGCGTATCAACCTATCCTGTAAACCCTACGGTTACTGCCGATGCCAAATTCTGGAAGGCAGAAATCAGCTATCGCCAATCTGATTTCAACAAATCCGTGCAGCGCTATAGTGCTTTCATCATTGAGCCCGGAGCATACAACTCAGAATTCTACGGCATCGCTCATTACAATCAGGGATATGCCTATTTCAAACTAGCCAATGCGGAAGAAAACGACGAAACTGCAATGGCCTGGTACAACAGTGCAAATACTGCATTTCGCAAATACATTGACGGAAGCCAAAGCAAGGAAACTAAAAAAGAAAGTGACGCATGCGCAAGGGCTGGCGATTGCTTCTATGTGGCCAAAAATTACACACAGGCTGTTCTCTATTACGATAAATCAATAGCTCTTAATAAAACAGGTTCGGAATACGCGCTTTACCAAAAAGCAATGTGCTATGGTTACGATGGCCAGCCTGAAAAAAAATCGTGGGTTCTCAAAAATCTCATTACCGAAAGCCCGAACTCTAAGTTCGAAATTGACGCGAAATATGAAATCGCCAAGACTTACTTGCAGCAAGACAGACTCGGCGAGGCAAAGCCTTACTTCACTGACATTCTAAAAAACCATGCAACATCGGTATATGCAAAAATGAGCATGCGCGATATGTGCCTTGTGCATGTGAAAGAAGGCAATGAACAACAAGTAAAAGAGTCATGGACCGCCATTAAAAATAAATACGGTAAAGACCCTGTTGTGTGTGATGCCTATCAAATTTGCAAATCAATTCTTATTGAAGATTCAGAATTCCAAAACGATGCGGTAACAATCTGCGGCGCCAGTAAGAATGACCTGGAAGAAGACGTTTACCGCAAAGCGGTGAGCTATGTTCAGGATGGAGATTGCGCCACGGGAATAACAAAACTCACCGACTATCTTACCAAGTTCCAGCCGGCATATCATGCTGTCGACGCGAGTTATTTCCTGGCGAATTGTTACTACGACAAAAATGATTTGAATAAAGCTCTTGAATACTGCAACTACATTATTGGAGCAGGCAGCAGCAATTACCGAGAAGAATGCCTTGTGATGGCTGCTACTATCTCTTACAACAACAAAGACTATTCACAGGCACTCACTCATTACCGCGATCTTGAACAGGTTGCTATCTCAAAAAACAATGCACTCGAAGCACAAATAGGCCTCATGCGTTGCAATTACTATTTGAATGAATTCACCGAAGCCAAAATGTACGCCGATAAGGTGCTCGCCAACGACGCAACTCCGGAAGATATCCGATATACGGCGCTACTCTGGCGAGGACGCATTTTGCATGTAAATGGAAGTTATGATGAGGCAATCAATGACTTGAAAGAAGTAGTTAAACGCGGCGGAACTGCAGGCGCAGAAAGTAAATACCTCATTGCAAGTTCATACTACTCGCAAGAAGAATTCAAAGCTGCGGAAGCAGAGATTTTTCATCTAATTGAAAAGTTCTCTGCTTTCGATGAATGGAAGTTTAAAGGGTTCCTCTTGTTGATCGATGTCTACATTTCACTCAAGGACTATTTCCAGGCACGAGCCACTATCAATGCAATCCTAGAAAACGTAACAGAATCATGGGTTATCGACGCGGCAAACGCGAAGAAAACAACACTCGATCAACTCGAAAATCCGGCAAGCAATACGCCTTCCGTAAATGATGTAGAAATTGATCTGAATTCAACACCTGAAAACCAGTAAGCATATCATGAAGCTCCTTCTAATATCACCCATATTCGTACTAACGCTTTTGCTGAGCATTCAGACTTCAGCACAAACCGACACAACGAAAACACTGGAATACGAATTTCAAATCGAGGGCAATCGACGACTCTTTCTGCGCGATGCTAACAAGATAACCGTGTGGCCTCAAACCAAGGACAGCGTAGTCCAGATGACACGCATTCAGTATACAACTTTGCCTACGCCAACAGCCATAACCATAGAACCACGTCTTATTCCGGCAGCCAAAATCAATGTCGACGAAAAACTAGCATATCTATATCGCGGTTATGTTAAAGCAGGCTGGGGAAGCTACAACACAACACCTGTCGACTTTTACTATACAGATGGCAGATCCAAAAAAGGGACCTATGGCGTGCACTATCAATTACTGCGAGGTGATGGTGTCGTTCTGGAAGACGATGATCAGATACCGGATCGATATAGCGACAACCGTGCTGCAGCCTGGGGTAAATACTTCTTTAAGAAAACGCAGCTCATCGGAAAATTCAACTGGGAGCGAAACGTAAATCACTGGTACGGGCTGAACCTGGATAGCACGACCTACACAGGTCCGGATTTCGATAGCCTTATGATTGATCACATGCAACAACGCATGAATACCTTCGGAGGAGGCCTATCTTACTTAAGTTACCAGCGTGACACCGGCGACTTCAACTTTAATGCAGACCTCGGCCTTCGCAATACCAAGGACATCAACAACAATTCAGAAACACACTTCAATGCGCTGGCTCATGGCCGCATGCTTAAGGATAGCACGCTCTACATGGCCGACATAGGTCTTAACTACAACGTATTCGACTTTTTCGGACCTCAATTAAACGGTCGTGATCTTGACTATTATAGCAGTGTTGGATTTGATTCAACCTTCAAGGAAAGAAGTGCCGATAACGCACTTATCAAAGTTGTACCATCGGCCAGCACAACTTGGAAAGGCCTTCGTGCGAAAATTGGGGCCGGCATTTACTTCGATGTCCGTGGCGAACAAAAAGGTCATTTCTACCCTTTGGCAGAAGTAAGCTACAGCATCCTCAAAGGTACCATCGTACCCTTCGCAGGTATAAAAGGGAACATGGAGCCAACAACCTATCTTTCCCTCTACCGACAAAATCCATTCATTCAAAGCTTTCCCAATTTGAAGAACCTCAACAATAAGCTCGATGCCTATGTTGGAATTGGCGGAGCCATTTCACAATCATTAAGCTATAAGGCTGGATTTAACTATCGAAGATTCGGAGATTTCGCCTACTTCATCAACGATAGCATTATTTCACCAAGGAATGACTACTACAACTGGGGCAATGTATTTACAGTGGCTTACGAAGACCTCACCAGCTATAACATTTACGGAGAACTTGCACTTTACGCTGGAGAGAAATGGAAGGCTAATGCACGTGCCGATTTCTTTCAATACACTACTGATTCCTCAAGTCATGCATGGCACCAGCCCAATTTGCGTGTACTCGCTAACGGGCAATACAATTTGAAAAACAAATTCATCATTAGCACTGATATCTTCTACATCGGCTCTCGTTGGGCTAAGTCGAATGTACGCGTATTTGGATATGACGAGATTACAACCGTTACAAAAGGAGGCAGAACATCATATGAGTACAAACTGAAAGGGTTCCTTGACGCCAACTTCAAAGTGGAATACAGATACAACAAACGTCTTTCTGCTTGGGTACAACTCAATAATGCATTTGGACTGAAATATCAGCGCTGGGGCGGTTACCCGGTGCAACAAGTGATGGCAACACTCGGAGCGACTTACGCATTTTAAGGGTGAAGCGCTAAGTATGAGGGAAATGGGGTAAAAAACGCTACCGAGGAACTCTCCTTCCAAAACATAAAACGGGAATCCGGAAACCTAGCGATAACGCTCTAAAATCAAGCGTTTCGAGTTTGAACCAAATTGTGAAAAAATAGCTGTTTTTTCAAGCCTTTCCATGGCCTTTTTGGCTATTATCCGACGTATATTCGTGCACCTCAAAAAAGGGCGCTTTAAGCGGCCTTTCTAGAACTAAATCACCTCAATTCAAATTCGTATTTAAAAGTGGAAGAAAGCACAGTTATGAGCGAAGAAACCAAGTTAGCAACGGGCTATACAGCCGCCAATATTCAGAGTCTGGAAGGAATGGAACACGTGCGGATGCGCCCATCGATGTATATCGGTGATACCGGCGTGCGAGGCCTGCACCATTTAGTGTACGAAGTAGTCGACAACTCTATCGACGAAGCATTGGCGGGTCATTGCGACACCGTTCAAGTAAGCATCAATGAAGATAACTCCATTACGGTTAGTGATAACGGACGTGGTATCCCCACCGATTTGCACGAGAAAGAAAAAGTATCTGCATTACAGGTGGTAATGACCAAAATCGGAGCGGGTGGTAAGTTCGACAAAGGCTCGTACAAGGTTTCCGGTGGTCTTCACGGTGTGGGTGTGAGCTGTGTAAATGCACTTTCCACCCACCTCCACGCTACGGTTTACCGCGATGGTAAAATAACCGAGCAAGAATACAGCATCGGAAAACCATTGTATGCCGCTCGTGAAGTGGGTCCAACCGATAAGCGAGGCACTACAGTCACATTCAAGCCGGATGATTCAATCTTCGACATCACCGAATACAACTACGTAACGCTTGCAACGCGTCTGCGTGAATTATCATTCCTCAATAAAGGAATTAAACTCACTCTCACCGACAAGCGTGAATTGGCAGAAGACGGCACTCCAAAATCCGAAATTTTCTTCTCTGAAAACGGACTGGAAGAATTCGTGAAATTCCTCGATGAAACACGTCCGCCCATCATTCAGAAGATCATTCACATGGAGCGCACCGACGGCGACATTCCCGTTGAAGTGGCTATGATTTACAACGACTCATTCAACGAGAACATTCACTCGTACGTTAACAATATCAATACGCACGAAGGCGGAACTCACCTTAGCGGTTTCCGTCGCGGTTTGACCACTACACTTAAGAATTTCGCTGAAAAAAGTGGACTTCTCGAAAAACTGAAAATCGAAATTTCACCCGATGACTTCCGCGAAGGATTGACGGCTGTTGTTTCAGTGAAGGTTGCAGAACCACAATTTGAAGGTCAAACTAAAACCAAACTAGGAAACAAAGAAGCTGTAGCCCCGGTAAGCCAAGTAGTGAGCGAAATGCTTGAGGCCTATCTCGAGGAAAACCCTGCAGATGCCAAGCAAATCGTTCAGAAAGTAGTGCTTGCCGCTCAAGCGCGACATGCTGCCAAGAAAGCGCGCGAAATGGTACAACGCAAAGGTGTTGGCGGTGGCGGCGGTTTGCCTGGTAAGCTGGCCGACTGTGCCGAGAAAGACCCAAGAAAGTCGGAGCTGTTTCTGGTAGAGGGTGACTCAGCGGGTGGAACTGCTAAGCAAGGTCGCGATCGTAACTTCCAGGCTATTCTTCCGCTGCGAGGTAAAATCCTCAACGTAGAGAAGGCCATGCATCATAAGATTTTCGAAAACGAAGAAATTCGGAACATGTACACCGCACTCGGTGTTACGATTGGTACTGAAGAAGACTCGAAAGCACTCAATCTCGCGAAACTACGCTATCACAAAATCGTGATCATGTGTGATGCCGACATCGACGGTTCACACATCGAAACGCTCATCTTAACGTTCTACTTCCGCCACATGAAAGAACTCATTGAGCGCGGACACATTTACATCGCTACTCCTCCACTCTACCTCGTGAAAAAAGGTAACAAAGCGGAGTATGCATGGAACGACGAACAACGTGATGCTCTCATTCAGGAAATGAAAGGAGCATCAGACTCAAACGTAAACGTACAGCGCTACAAGGGTCTTGGAGAGATGAACGCCGAACAGTTGTGGGAAACCACCATGAATCCGGCTCACCGCACCCTGCGCCAGGTGACCATCGATAATGCCGCTGCATGCGACCATATCTTCTCCATGCTCATGGGCGACGAAGTACCACCGCGCCGTGCGTTCATCGAGGCGAATGCGAAGTATGCGAAGATTGACGCTTAATTAAGGACGAAGGACGAAGGACTAAGAAAAAGGCCCACTTGTAAAATTCCAAGTGGGCCTTTTTGTTTCGTTACCGAATTAACAAACCGGAATCAGTTAGCAAAACATACTCGTCAACTCATCCTTCACCCTTCGTCCTTCGCCCTTCGTCCTTATTTCACAAACTCCCTTCCCTCCACATTCAACACCTTCGTGTATTTCTTCAAAGAACGAAGTGTAATGAAGAGGATGAATGCTATCGCAAGCGCGAACATCCAAAATGGGGTGACCAGTTCTTTCCAGGTCGAGAAACCATAGTGCACATAGTTCTTCATGGCATCGAGCAATGCAAATGAAAGGAAGATGGCGAAGAAGCCGTTGTACTCGCGCTTCATCACATTGCGCATGGAGAATTCAACTCCGGAGGATTTCCACTGTGTTATGCGAGGCCAGAAGGCAGGAACCTTATCCGACCAATCGAGATAGGTTTGGCCAAACTTCTTGCGAAGAAAAAACTCCTCCGCAAACATGATACGCTCGTAATACACCCAGAAGAGCAACGAGCAAACAAGTGTAAACCACCAATTGCCCACATAAATGATAATACCCAGCCACATGAAGAAATTGCCCAGGTAAAGCGGGTGACGCACTATTGAATAAATACCCTTTGTATTGAGTACCTCTGCCACCTGCCCCTCTTTGGTATTGCGTCCGCTGGTGCCCTTGGGCGTATAGCCAATCGTGATGGCGCGAATAAGTTGACCAAACAACGACACGCCGATGCAAACCCACGCCCATGTCGTGTCAAACATCGGCAAATGATAATCGGCTTCAAAAAGAATAACTAAAGCCGCCAGCACATAGAGTACTAAAGGTAAAAAACTTCTCCAGCGAAACAACCAATTGCCGGATCGATCAAATTCTTCAATTAATGCCATACGGCAAAAGTAGCAAGTATTTTGAGCTGTCTAATAGTCGCGTATTAAAGCAACTTTTCCTTCAAAGCTTTACTTACGGCTTCCGCAAGAGAATGCACGTGCAATTTCTCATAAATCTTGCGCACGTGAGCGTTTACGGTATGAAAAGAGATGTTTTCTTTATCGGCTATCATCTTGTATGATAACCCATCAACCAATAACCCTAGCACATTTTTCTCACGCTCCGTGAGGGCGTACTGATTGTTGGTGACAGGCGTTGCCTGAAAGAACTTCAAAACCTTTAAAGCCATATTGGGCGATAACGGAGCGCCTCCTTGAACAACCTCCCGAATGGCCCCGATGATTTTCTCAGGGTCCGACTTTTTAAGTAAATAGCCCGAAGCTCCTGCCTTTATGCTCTCAAACAGGTTGTCATCGTCTTCATACACCGTTTGCATCAGCACCTGTACACTGGGAAACTTCTGCTTAATTTTCTTTACCCCTTCAATGCCATTAACACCCGGCATTTCAATATCCATGAGCACAACATCAGGATTGGTATCACCGACGTTCGTTAGCACGTCCGTGCAATCATCAAACAAACCGACACATTCCATATCGTCATACATCTCCAGCAAATAGCGCAAGCTGTCGCGTCGGTCCTTACTGTCGTCGAAAATGATTACTCGGGTAGCCATAATTAAAAATTTTGTGTGTTAGTTCACGTCACAAATTGAAGCAAACTTAGTTCATCATTCCATCACTAATTCTCGCTATTTGAAAGGAGGCCTTCAACGCTGTGCCGGTTCCGGGTGCACTCTCTATTGTCAAGCTGCCACCAAGTGATTCAGAACGCTGACGCATACTCGCAAGGCCATTGCCTGACTTCGAATTCAACACATCGAATCCACTGCCATTATCACGAATGATCAGTATTAGAAAACCATCTTTTACTTTTAGCTCTAACAGCACATTAGTTGCAGCCGCATATTTGGCAATGTTATTTATTGCTTCCTTGAAAATTAAATAGATGTTTCTCCGAGCTGTCATCGATGGCTGAATTCGTTCCGCCTGCTTATCAATGAAATATTCTACCTCTATGTCGAGAGGAGCCAACACCTCACCTGCTTGCGATTTCATGCGAAAGAGAATGCTCTCCACATTGTCATTTTTCGGGTTAATAGACCATACAATATCACTCATACGATCCATCATCCCTGAGCTACTTTGGTTTATTCGCTCAATCAGTAATTGCGCTTCATGCGGATCATCATTGAACTTTTTACTGGCAGCACCACTGTATATCCGAATGCTGGAAAGCGAAGCCCCTATATCGTCGTGCAAATCAGACGCGATTCGATTACGTTCTTCGGATACGGCCATAATCCGATTCTCCAGCGCCCGTATTTCAAATTCGAGTTCGTTTTTGCGAAGCTGCTCCTTGTGTTCAAGCTTTGAAATTCGTTGTCGCTGACGGTAATAAATAAACACAACAGAAATAAGTATGATCAATAGAACGGATAGGATACCTAAAAAAATGGCAACCGTATTTTGAAGTTCTATCTGCCTGCGCTGAGCTTCATCTTGCTCCTTGGCAAGGACCAATCGCTGGTTTTTCTCATAGTAATCTTTCAATGCGCTTAGCCTCTGGTTCTGTTGCTTATCAATCAGCTTTTTTTGCAGTAATTTCCAGCTTCGCAGCAACTCAGCTCCCTTTTCCGGTTCATTAAATTCAATGCACAAATCGGTTGCTGTTTCCAAAAAATCGGTGCGCGCATAGTCGGTGTTCATTGGATTCTCCAATTCCAATAAACCACGATTCATCCAATTAAAAATCTCATCAGCTCTATTCAAGGCCGCATAAATGCGCATGTTAGTGGTATATAGCGTGAGCACCAAATCGCGATGCCTAGTTGTATCTATCAGCGACAAAGCCAACCTCACACTTTGGCCTGCGCTATCGTACTCCTGTTTTTGTAACCAAGCCTCTGCTAACGTCCAATGCATGATTGCCGTGCCCCGAATCCTATTCAATACAACCGTTTCTTCCATTCCCATGCCCGCATATTTAAAAGCGCTATCGGGCATCTGCAACTTTAGAAAACACTCGGCTGCATTGGCCAAGACCTGATAGCGATAACTCAGATAGTCCAAATGATGGCGCCCTATATGACCTATGGAGTTGCGGAAATAGCCTAACGCAACATCATACTTATCCATACTCATGTACATCAACCCAACGAGATTCTCTGCGTTACCTGTAAGCGTATCATTCTTCAATGATTGTGCTATTTCCAAGCTGCGAAGAG
>Ga0315904_10013026_pt1 | contig 10451 bp, 10 predicted proteins | sample LakEriMetagenome_6_FD_203529 | JGI IMG/M metagenome (GOLD analysis project Ga0315904, IMG submission 203529) | Freshwater fungal communities from buoy surface, Lake Erie, Ohio, United States - Buoy 12 MA120 | ecosystem: Environmental > Aquatic > Freshwater > Lake | place: USA: Lake Erie, Ohio... | reverse complement strand
TTGAGAAAGTTTCAGGATATCCTGGACCAATTCTTCGAGGTGATCGAGAGATTGAGCAGCCTTTTTTAAAAAGTTCTTCCGGACTTTTTCATCCTGATCGGCTCCATCTACCAAGGTATGAATAAACCCTTGGGCAGAAAACAAAGGAGTCTTCAGCTCATGAGACACATTGGCCACAAACTCCCTTCGAAAGTTTTCGGTTTTTTGAAGGTCTTCAATTTCCTGTTCCTTGGTGGCCGTGAACGAAAAAACCTCTTCGTACATGCGCCGCATGGGATTAAACAGACCGGGACGTTCGACCAACAGTACGTCGGGTTGATCACCCTCTTTTTCTTTATCCTTCTTCTTTCTCTTCTTTCTCGTCAACTGGATGATTTTTTTGGCCTCTTTTAGGACAATAAATTCCATAAAGAGCATAACGATCACAAAGGAGCACCAGAAGACAGTCACTCCGGAGGCTAACAACGAAGAATATGGAAAGCCGCTGGATTTACTAAGGATAAACACGGTAGATCCGGAAATGGTTACAGCCACCAACAGAGCAAGCAACCATCCGTCAAAAAAGCCGGCCCTAAATTTCATTGAATTTATACCCTACCCCTTTCACGGTAGAAATATAGTCATCTCCAATCTTCTCGCGCACCTTGCGCACATGGACGTCAACGGTCCGGGCAAGGACATACACATCTGAACCCCAAATGTGGTGGAGAAGGTCATCACGACTAAACACTTTGTTAGGGTGCTGAGCCAGGAAATACAATAGTTCGAATTCTTTTTTTGGCAGATCCACCCGCTGTCCCTTAACGGTAACGGTATAACTGGTTCGGTCGATTTGCAAAGATTTAAACTCTAGTGAATCAGGCTTTAAGGATTCTTTTTTTCCACGCCTCAAAATCGCCTGTATGCGACTGATGAGGGCTCTGGGCTTAATTGGCTTGGTGATGTAATCATCGGCACCAACATCGAACGCAGCCACCTCAGAGTATTCCTCCGAGCGCGCCGTCAGAAACACCATGAAGGTGCCTGTAAGTTCGGGTAGCGTTCGAAGCTGACGGCATGCCTCTACTCCATCCATCCGGGGCATCATGATGTCGAGCAAAACCAAATGGGGGCGAAATTTTTTGGCCACCTCAATTGCCTCAAGGCCGTCAACGGCGGTTTTGACTTCATATCCGGATTTCTCCAGATTGTAACGAAGCAACTCAATGATTGATTCATCGTCGTCTACGGCGAGGATTCTAAACTCCGGTTTGGGCATTTCTTCCTTTTTCTTTATTTCAAAATTACCGGGTTAAACAGGTTCAATAAAGTTATAAACACCATCTTAACAATTTGATAATGTATGAATAAGCGGTCATAGAAAAGGGAACTTTTTCTGATAGAACCGAATCATGAGCAGGATATCTTCGGAGAATTGATCACGGTAGGTTTTGGTAAAATCGGTTTGCATGGCCTGATAACGGATAAAGGACATGAAATAGGCATTATTGGGTAAATGCTTTTGGAAATAGCGGGATGATTTTTGAAGTCCGGTTGTTTTCAGCGTGTCAGCTTGAATAACAATGACACGGATCAGATCAGCTTTAAGTTTAGTTTTGATCGAATCGGGAAAAGAAGTGAATACAGAACTTTTGTATAACGAATCGAGGACATCAGCACCGCGCAACATATGTGACGTCCATTTACGATAATCCTTTTCTTCCTGGTCGTATTCCTTCCACTCGGGCGAATCTTTACCATAGGTATCGATTAAAAATTTCCGCGCACCCTCATCGCCAATAAACGATGCTAAGTTTTCATTAAATGTCGAACTGTCCTTAACGTAAATAGTGGCGTGCGCCATTTCATGAATGATCAGGCTAGCGAGATCGCCCTTTGATCGGGTGAGCATGCTGCTCAAAACAGGGTCCGTAAACCATCCAAGTGTAGACCAGCCACCAGGGTTACGAACGGAAACATCCAGTCCATTTTGCTTCCAGATCAACGCTTCTTCTTTGGCCTTTTCCGGAGAGAAGAACCCTTTATAGGGAACCTTTCCAACGATTGGGAATTCCCATACCTTTTCTTTGAGCTGAAACGGATCGCAAGCCGTTACGACCCATAGAATCTCCTGACCGTGTTGATCGTAGTAAGTCGTATAATTTTTGGTGTCGTTGAGACCGAGGGAATCGATGGCGTATTTTCGAACCTGACCAACAAATTTCAGACGCTCGGAAATGCTATCAGGAGTTGATGGATCGGTGAGCACCTCCGAGATAGGCCGAGCGTTCCATACGATGCGCAGCTGACCAATTCCCTGGGCAGTGGCATAGGACAAAAGGTCTGAAAAGTAGAAAGCAGCACTGGCCAGTACAAGGGTGGTGGTGAGCACTATGGCCGGTGTTTTACGCATAAGGGTACAGGTCAGCAAAGGTACTGATTAACAAAGCGGAAGGTTGGTTTAGCATGATGTCAGCATTAGGACAGAATGTAGAAAAGACCGGATTTGACGGTTTTTTGACTTAAAAAATAAACCGTGAAAATTTTTGATAAATTTTTTAGCATTTTTCATAGAAATATCGGTTTTCATCCTAATTTGCAGCGGTTTCAAAAATACGGCAGGACTAAAAAACTGCTCAAAATGACACCCTTTTACTAATATTTTAATCAAAAAATTATGAGCGACGCAAAAGAAAAATTGAAAGCATTGCAATTGACCATCGATAAACTGGAAAAGACCTATGGTAAGGGTGCCGTAATGAAACTTAGTGATGAGCGCGTTATGGATATACCGGCAATCAGTACTGGTTCACTGGGACTGGATATTGCTTTAGGAATTGGTGGTATTCCGCGCGGTCGGGTTACTGAAATTTATGGTCCTGAATCCTCCGGTAAGACCACCCTTACGATGCATTGCATTGCGGAGGCTCAGAAAAGAGGAGGATTGGCAGCTTTTATAGATGCAGAACACGCCTTCGATAAATCGTATGCTGAGAAGCTTGGAATCGATACAGAAAATCTGCTGATCAGCCAGCCCGATAATGGAGAGCAAGCGCTTGAAATTGCCGATCACCTGATTCGCTCCGGTGCAATTGATATCATTGTCATCGACTCGGTAGCCGCATTGGTTCCTAAGGGTGAACTCGAAGGAGAAATGGGAGACAGCAAAATGGGTCTTCAAGCCCGATTGATGTCCCAGGCCTTGCGTAAGCTTACCGGCACCATCAGTAAGACAGGTTGCGCCTGTATTTTCATTAACCAGTTGCGCGAAAAAATCGGGGTAATGTTCGGTAATCCGGAAACAACAACCGGCGGTAATGCACTAAAGTTCTATGCATCTGTACGTTTAGACATTCGTCGCATCGGTCAAATCAAGGAAGCTGCTGACGATGTAACCGGTAACCGCGTACGGGTTAAAGTGGTAAAAAATAAAGTAGCTCCTCCATTTAAGGTGGTTGAATTCGACATCATGTATGGCAGAGGAATTTCCAAATCCGGAGAGATTGTTGACCTAGGTGTTGAACTTGAGGTAATACAGAAATCAGGTTCATGGTTCTCTTATGAAGGTAACAAGCTTGGTCAAGGCCGTGACGCCGTTAAGCAACTCATTGAGGACAATCCAGAGTTGATGGATCAACTCGAGAAGAAGATTAAAGATAAACTTGCCGGAGCTGAGCCGGTAGAAAAATCATAAGCAACATTCAGTTATCAGTTTTCAGTTGAAACCCAACTGAAAACTGATAATCTTAAAATCCAGAATCTGAAAAGGATTCTATTGTCGAAGCGCAGCTACAGGATCAAGGCGGGCCGCTACCGCAGCCGGAACAATTCCGGATACAATTCCAATAACAGAGGAAACACCCAATCCGAGCACAATATTCTTAAGACTCAGTGCTACGTCCAGGCTCCCCAACGGTATGAAAGTGCATAGGTAAACCAGTAAAAGGCCAGCCAGACCACCAATCAAACTTAGAAATATAGCCTCGAAGAGAAACTGAAAGAGGATAAAGAAATTCATAGCCCCAAGGGATTTCTGAAGACCAATAATGCTGGTACGTTCTTTAACTGAAACAAACATGATGTTGGCAATGCCGAATCCGCCAACCAGAATAGAGAATCCTCCAATTACCCAACCGGCAATTCCTATCACATCAAAAATTCCACCTATCGCTTTGGCTATTGCTTCTGGTCGGTTTAATGAAAAATTATCTTTCTCGTCTGGTCGAAGTCCGCGACGGTTGCGGATGATCCCCCGCAACTCATTCTCTGCTTCAACCATTCCAAAATCCTGATCCAGACCTTTGATACCAATTTCGGACTGAAGTTCGTCCCATCGGCCAGTACCTGTTTGAAAAAGTTTGCGAAAGGTCTGGTAGGGCACAATCACCCGGCTATCGTTACCGGAGCCTCCAAACAAGCCCTGCCCTTCCTCTTTCAATACCCCTATTACTTTGAATTTATTGCTGCGCAATTTGATCTCCTGCCCTAATGGATCAACACCACCTGGAAATAAGGACTCGGCAATTTTAAATCCAATAATAACCACGTTTCGGGAGGCATCAATTTCATCAGGACTGAAATATCTCCCATTGGTAATATCAAAGTTGTATACCTCTTTTGAATCAAAAGAGACACCTAATAAGGACGACTCACCAATTCCATTATTTCCTCTTTTAAAGGTCAGATTTTGTTTTTCGGCCACAATGCTAACCTTAGCCGCATGCACCATGCTAGATTGTAAGTAACGGAATTCGTTATAAGACGGATTGGGTCTTCTCCAGTATTCCCACCATTTGAAAGGACCGTTACCTTCAGGAACAAACGGCCATTTTCCCACATAAATAACGTTAGAGCCTAAAACGCTCAGGCTATTTCGAATATTCTTTTCCAAGGAATCAACGATGGTAAAGACGAAAATGATAGAAAAAATCCCAATCGTAACCCCCAACAAGGAAAGGATGGTCCGAAGGATATTGGATTTGAGAGCACGGCCGGCAAAGCGGAAACTCTCCAGGATAAGGCGAATGGTAATCATTAGGACCGTTTTAACGCAATTTCAATCAATTTGGGTTTCAAAAAAGGATAATTAATGCAAATGTGTACTTTTGCGGCAGATTTTAAGGCCGTAACCTTTAATTCGAGGCAAAGCCCGTAAGCTATGCGAATCCTAAATATCCCCGATTCCCGGGGCTGTCACGATTTCCAGGCAACGCTTTAGGATCACCCAGTTAACCAATCTCACGTAACATTTAACCAGCATTGCCTGATGAAACTTTCTGAATTCAAATTTGAACTTCCCAACAGTCTAATTGCCTCCCACCCTGCCGAAAACCGTGACGAAAGCCGGCTGATGGTGGTCCACAAGGATACCGGTAAAATCGAACATAAAGTTTTTAAGGATATCGTCAACTACTTCGATGACGGTGATGTCATGGTCGGTAATGATACCCTCGTTTTTCCTGCCCGCCTGTATGGCCGTAAAGAAAAAACAGGTGCCAAAATTGAGGTATTTCTGCTCCGCGAACTGAATGCCGAAATGCACTTGTGGGATGTTCTCGTTGACCCGGCCCGAAAAATCCGGGTTGGGAATAAACTTTATTTTGGCGACGGAGATCTGGTGGCAGAAGTTATCGACAATACGACTTCACGGGGACGAACCATTCGTTTCCTGTTCGACGGCGACTCTGAAGCCTTCAGCAAAGTTATCGATCAATTGGGGGAAACGCCTCTTCCAAAGTACATCAAAAGAAAAGTTGAGGCAGCAGACCGCGATCGGTTTCAAACCATCTTTGCTAAAAATAAAGGTGCTGTAAGCGCACCAACGGCCGGACTGCATTTCACAAAACAACTCATCAAAAGACTGCAACTTAAAGGAGTTGAAGTTGGCTACGTTACTTTACACATAGGCCTAGGAACATTCCGACCTGTCGACGTAGAGGATCTGACCAAGCACAAAATGGATTCCGAAAACTTTATTGTAGGAGGCGAGGCAGTTAAACTTGTCAATCAGGCTCTGGATAATAAGAAGCGTGTTTGTGCGATCGGAACTACGGCGATGCGCGCATTGGAGTCGGCCGTTTCCGCTAACAACCGGTTAAAAGAGCGTGAAGGATGGACAGACAAATTCATTTTCCCGCCTTACGATTTCAAGATTTGCAATTCCATGATTACGAACTTTCAACAACCAGAATCGACCTTATTGATGATGGGTTGTGCATTTGGTGGTTACGATCTGATCATGCAGGCCTATCAAACTGCGAAGAAAGAAAAGTATAAGTTTCTCAGCTATGGCGATGCCATGCTGATTATCTAAGCAGCTCATTAACCACTGACCGATTGGTCATGAGAAATCAGGAATATGCCATAATTGTGGCTGGAGGCAAGGGGACACGCATCAAAAGTGTGGTCCCCAAGCAATTCATTCCTTTGCTTGGCGAGCCCATTTTGATGCATACCATCCGGGCCTTTTACAACTACTCTGCCGAAATTAAACTCATACTGGTTCTACCAGAGGACGACTTTGGTTTATGGAAAAACTTGTGCGCAAAACATAATTTTGCAATTCCTTTAACCATCGTTCAAGGTGGAGAAACGCGTTTTCAATCGGTTCGAAATGGTCTGACAATGGTTCCGGAAGAAAGTTTGGTTGCCGTTCATGATGGCGTTCGACCCCTGGTAAGTTCAGACATTATTGGCGCTTCATTTCGGTTAGCGGCCGTGCACGGAACAGCTGTAACGGCCGTTCGACTGAAAGACTCCATTCGTATGACCGATCAGGACACAACAAAAGCAGCAGATCGTTCAAAATACCGATTGATTCAAACGCCTCAGACCTTCAAATCATCTTTGATTAAAGCAGCTTACAAAACCAAAGAGGAATCCAGCATGACCGATGATGCTAGCGTAGCGGAACATGCAGGACACCTGATTTCCTTATTTGAAGGAAGTTACGAGAACATTAAAGTGACCACGGCGGAAGATCTGGTAGTTGCGGAAGCACTCATGTCCGCTCGAAAAAAGTCCGTGTACTAAAAGAACGAATTAATATTCGTCCTCGTTAAAAAAGAAGTCTTCTTTGGTGGGATAATCAGGCCAGATTTCTTCGATACTTTCAAATGGCTGACCATCATCTTCCAGTTCCTGTAGGTTCTCCACGACCTCCAGAGGAGCACCTGTTCTGATCGCGTAATCAATCAGCTCTTCTTTAGTGGCCGGCCAAGGCGCATCCTCCAAGTAGGAGGCAAGTTCAAGTGTCCAATACATAATGTTGCCTGCTTATATTTTTCGCAAAAATAGAATTTAATCAACCATTGTCAAGTCGCGGAACCACCTGAAGTTCAGGTTTGTTTTTATCCTTACCATTGGCCTGCCAATGGCCGAAAAAAGCCATATTTGTCGTCCCAAATCAGCCCAACATGTCAGACGAAAAGATTATTTTCTCAATGTCTGGGGTAAGTAAGATCTACCCCCCATCCAAACAAGTACTAAAAGACATCTATTTATCCTTTTTCTACGGCGCCAAGATTGGCGTACTGGGCTTAAATGGATCAGGTAAATCCTCCCTCCTGCGCATTATTGCAGGTATTGATAAGGAATTTCAGGGTGAAGTGGTTTCAGACATTGGTTATTCCGTGGGGCTTCTGGAGCAGGAACCCCAGTTGGACAGGACCAAAACGGTTAAGGAAATTGTAGAAGAGGGAGTACAGGAAACCATTAACCTGTTAAAAGAATTTGAAGCCATCAACGAAAAGTTTGGTGATCCAGCTGTGATGGAAGACCCGAATGCCATGGAAAAGCTGATCACCCGTCAGGGTGAGGTTCAGGAAAAACTGGATGCCTGTGGTGCATGGGAACTCGATCACAAATTGGAGCGGGCTATGGACGCATTACGTTGTCCTCCACCAGATTCTATGGTGGAGAACCTGTCCGGTGGTGAAAAGCGCCGGGTAGCCTTGTGCCGGCTACTTCTTAAGGAGCCAGACGTACTGTTGTTGGATGAGCCCACCAACCATCTGGACGCCGAATCGGTGCTTTGGCTGGAAGAACACCTGCGTCAATACAAAGGAACCATCATCGCGGTTACCCACGACCGGTATTTCCTCGATAATGTTGCTGGATGGATATTGGAACTTGATCGCGGAGAAGGTATTCCGTGGAAGGGTAATTATTCTTCCTGGTTGGAACAAAAACAAAAGCGTTTAGCGCAGGAAGAGAAATCCGAATCTAAGCGTCAAAAAGCTCTGGAGCGCGAATTGGAATGGGTGCGCATGAATCCTAAAGGCAGGCAGGCCAAAGGAAAAGCTCGTCTCAACAATTATGAGAAGTTACTTGGTCAGGAAACGCGTGAAAAAGAAGAAAAGCTTGAACTCTTTATTCCTGCAGGCCCACGCCTAGGCAATAAAGTGATTGAGGCCCATGGAGTAGCAAAAGGTTTTGGAGACCGCTTGCTTTATGAAAACCTAACGTTTACCCTACCCCCAGCCGGCATTGTAGGGATCATTGGTCCGAACGGTGCAGGAAAGACTACGTTGTTTAAAATGATAACTGGAGTTGAGACACCAGATCAAGGAACCTTTGAAATTGGTGAAACGGTGCGCATTGCCTATGTGGATCAGGGGCACGATGATCTATTGCCGGAGGATACTGTCTGGCAGGCCATAACCGGAGGAAATGAACTTATTGAGCTAGGTGGAAAGCAAATCAACTCCCGCGCATATGTAAGTAAATTCAATTTCAGCGGAACAGATCAGCAGAAAAAAATTAAAGAGCTTTCTGGTGGTATGCGAAACCGCGTGCACCTGGCCATCGCGTTAAAGCAAGGCGGCAATTTGTTATTGCTGGACGAACCTACCAATGATTTAGATGTCAATACCCTGCGTGCACTGGAAGAGGCGCTTGAAAACTTCGGAGGTTGCGCCGTGATCATTTCTCACGACCGCTGGTTCCTGGATCGGGTATGTACACACATTCTGGCCTTTGAAGGCGACTCTCAGGTATTTTGGTTTGAAGGAACCTTCAGTGAATATGAAGAAAACAAGAAGAAACGCTTAGGAGATGTGGAGCCAAAGCGTATTCGATACAAAAAGTTAGTAAAATAAGTTCAGGTCGTGAAGGGTCTGTATACGGTCCTGCTCCTGATTCTATCTAACACCTTCATGACCTTGGCCTGGTATGGTCACCTTCGTTTCAAGGACATGGAATGGAGTAAAAATTTAGGCTTAATCAGCATCATATTCATCAGCTGGTTCATCGCCTTGTTTGAATACATTCTTCAGGTGCCAGCTAACCGATTGGGTTTTCGTGAGCATGGCGGTCCCTTTTCATTAGTTGAACTTAAGGTTTTACAGGAGGTGATCACGCTTACCGTATTCGTGATCTTTTCCCTGGTTTTCTTCAAACATGAAACTTTTCGAGTGAATCACCTCATAGGATTCCTCTTGCTCATCGGAGCAGTGTATTTTATCTTTAAGAAATAATCTGACAAACTCCGATTAAACGCTGAACGATGAAAGTCCTTTACCTCATTCGACATGCCAAATCGAGTTGGGATAACGACCTTCTTACTGACTTTGAGCGGCCACTAAATGAGCGAGGCAAAAAGGATGCTCCCCGAATGGCGAAGCGACTTAAAGAGAAAGAGATCACGCCTGATCTAATGATTAGCAGTCCAGCAAAAAGAGCGATCAAAACCTGCAAAGCTTTTGCAGAAATTCTTGGTTATTAAAGATCAGCTATAAAAGAAGAGCAAAAACTTTACCACGCCAGTCCTGAAACCATTGGTTCCGTCATTCAAGCAACACGGGATAAGTTTGATACCGTTTTGATTTTTGGTCATAATCCTGGCCTGACTGAATTTGCAGAATGGCTTACCGGAGAAAATTTGGTCAATGTACCCACGTGTGGAGTGGTTGGCGTCAAACTAAAAATCAAAACCTGGAAAGAATTAAGCCGTGATAAATCTTCCATGATTCTTTATGATTTTCCAAAGAAGCACCTTCGGAGGGATGGTTTGGATTCGTGAATTTCACAGCTGAGCAATAAGTCCTATTTTTGACAGAACCAATCTAAACCATGGCACGAATCCAGGTGATTTGCATTTTTGTTCTGGTGGCATTGCTGGCAGGCAGTTGTGCCTCTGGTAAGCCCCATGGGCGATTGGACCCCAGAAAAAAAATTCCTTGTCCACAAAAGGACTGCTGATATGCAGCCGATCATTATTGCCATCGACGGTTACTCGGGCTGCGGTAAAAGCAGCACAGCTAAAGCAGTGGCCAAACGTCTTGGCTACATCTATGTCGATTCAGGAGCCATGTATCGTGCCGTTACCCTCTATTTTCTAAACAACGGAATTCAGTTTACCGATACCGTGGCGGTGGAGAAAGCTCTCGGTAATTTATCCATTGCTTTTGCCATTCGACCAGACGGATCTTCAGAAACGTTGCTGAACGGAAAATCCGTAGAAGACCAGATTC
>Ga0315904_10013025_pt1 | contig 10452 bp, 8 predicted proteins | sample LakEriMetagenome_6_FD_203529 | JGI IMG/M metagenome (GOLD analysis project Ga0315904, IMG submission 203529) | Freshwater fungal communities from buoy surface, Lake Erie, Ohio, United States - Buoy 12 MA120 | ecosystem: Environmental > Aquatic > Freshwater > Lake | place: USA: Lake Erie, Ohio... | reverse complement strand
CTGCTCCGCCCCGATCTTGCCCATGGGCTGGATGATGCCGGGCTTGCCGCCGGCACGGCTTTGCTGGCGCAGAGCCTTTCGCGTGTTGCAGGCAGATGAAACCTGCCAAGGATGGCTTGCAGCCCGGCGCAGCGCATGTCATGAATTCGTCAGTCGCGGCGGCACCACTACATCTGGGGGTTCCCGCCGAATAGAGCCCCCGCATGATGTGGCGCCACGCTGGAAGGAGCGAGGCTTGCCAGATGGCGGTACCTTCGCGGGGGCGAATGCCTATCCCGCGCTTGTCCTGAATGCGGATTTCCGCCCGCTTTCCTATTTTCCGCTGTCCATCTGGTCCTGGCAGGATGCCATCAAGGCCGTGTTTCTGGACCGCGTTTCCGTGCTGAATGAATATGATGTGGAAGTGCATTCGCCATCACTCGCGCTGCGCCTGCCGAGCGTGATCGCACTCAAGGAATTCATCCCCGCCGCGCGTCGCCCGGCCTTCACCCGCTTCAATGTTTTCCTGCGCGATCACTTCGAATGCCAATATTGCGGTGATCCCTACCCCACGCCGGATTTGACCTTTGACCATGTGGTCCCGCGTTCACGCGGTGGGCGAACTTCCTGGGATAATGTGGTGACCGCCTGCGGGCCGTGCAATTTGCGGAAAGGCAGCCGCCTGCCGCGCGAATGCGCCATGATCCCGCGCCAGACACCGCGCCAGCCGACAAGCTGGGAATTGCAGGAAAATGGTCGTTCCTTCCCGCCCAATTACCTGCATGAAAGCTGGCGGGATTATTTGTATTGGGACAGCGAATTGGAGAATTAGAGTTTCGCCTATCGCGCCAATGCGCCTTGATTATCGCGGCTGGTGCAAGGGTTGTGTCAGCAACCGATCCAAGCGCTGTTCCTGATCCGCGCGAAACTCAGCGACGCCAATCACCATGCCAAGCTGCCCGGCGGCGGGTTCCGCGCGATAGGTGCCGAACAACCTGTCCCAGCAGGAAAGGCAAAAGCCGAAATCGCTATCGGTTTCCGCCTGCACTTCGGAATGATGCACGCGATGCATATCGGGCGTCACCAGCACCAGGCGCAACGCCCCATCCAGCCAGGCGGGCAAAGCCAGGTTCGCGTGGTTGAACAGGCTGGTCGCGTTTAGCAAAACCTCAAACACCAATACGGCCTCTGCCGGCGCGCCAAGCGCGATCACTGCCGCCATCTTGATCGCCATGGACAGCAGGATTTCGAGCGGATGGAAGCGGAGCCCGGAAGACGCATCCAATTCCGGGTCAGCGTGATGGACGCGGTGCAGGCGCCACAGCAGCGGCACGGCATGAAAGACGCGATGCTGAAAATAGATCAGCAGATCGAGCAGCAGCACCGCCAAAACGCCCGCGAAAAAACTGTTCAACCCCAACCAGCGCAGCAGCCCAAGCCCCTGGCTTTCGGCATAGAGTGCCGCGCCAATGGCCGCAGCAGGGGCCAGCAGCCGCACCAACAAAGACGCAATCACCACGAGCCCGAAATTGGCCGGCCAGCGCCGCCAGGAAAGCCGCTGCGCCCGACGCGGAAAGGCGCGTTCCAGCACCAGCATGGCACAGAGCACACCCAGAAAGGCGGCCAGCCGGATCAGCGGTTCATGGGCCAGCATGGCCAAGGGGGTCCTTTCATCATGATGGCATAGCTTGTGTCGCGCGTCGCGAATTGGAATGCTCATGCCATGATAACACGCATACGCCCAAGCTGATGACCCTTGGCTTCCTGGAATGGTCCGCGCGCCGCGGTGGGTTGCTGCTCGCGCTTGGCATTTTCGCGGGGCTTTTCATCCCGCCCTTGGCTGCGTTGTTTCGCGATGCGGTCACCTTCACGGTCGCAACGCTCATGACAATGGTGCTGCTGCGCGTGGATTTGGCGCAGGTGGTGGCGTATTTGCGACGGCCCGTGCTGGTGGCGCTGCTGGTCGGCTGGATGATGCTGATCTGCCCCATCCTGCTATTCCTGGTGCTGCGCGGCTTTGGCTTTGATGGACCCTTGGTTGCGGGGCTGGTCATCAGCGCCATGGGCTGCGCTGCCACCTCCTCCCCGGCCTTTGCGCGCATGGTGGGGCTGGATGGAGAGATTTCACTGGTGGTCGCCATCATCACCACGCTGATCGTGCCCTTCACTGCGCCGCCGCTGGCGCTTGGGTTGATGGGCATAGATTTGGCGATTTCACTTTCGGCGCTGATGGGCCGGCTGATGCTGGTGGTGGGCCTGCCCTTGTTGATTGCGGTCGCGCTGCGCCGGCTTTTGGGGCCTGTTCGCCTGCAACGCTATGCCGGCGCCCTGGATGGGTCCGTGGTGTGGCTGGTCGTGATTTTCGGCTTTGGCGTGATGGATGGGATGCTGGCCAAAATCACCTCAGACCCTGGCTGGGTGATGGGTGGATTGGCCTTGGCCTTTGCGGCGAATTTCGGCCTGAATGCCGCAACCGCCTTGGTCTTTGCACCCACCGGCAAGAAGCTGGCGCTGACGGCAGGCTTGCTCGGTGGCAATCGCAACATGGCGCTGTTTCTGGCGGTGCTGCCGGCGGCGACGGATGAGCGTATTCTGCTGTTCTTCGCGCTTGGGCAATTCCCGCTTTTCCTGACGCCCTTTCTGTTGCGGCCGATTTATGCGCGCTTCAGGCCAGGATAATTGCGTGCCGTGCTGATGGCACAGGCCACCAGCACGGATCACATTTCAGGCGGCGCGCAGCTTGTCGAGGAAATTGCCAAGCTCGGTCTTGAGGCCTTCGCCTTTCTCGCCAAGCCCATCGGCCATGCGGCGCAGCTCTGTCAGGGCGTCATCGGCAGCGCCAATACCATCCCTGACCTTTTGAATGCGCGCCGTCACCTGGCTTGCATCCTCAGCCGCCACCGCAACGCCTTCGGCAATCTGCTGCGTGGCGAGGCCCTGCTGTTCGACGGCGGATGAAACCTGCGCTGCGATGCTGTCTATTTCATGGACAACCTTCGCAATGCTTTGAATCGCCTTTACCGCACCTTCGGAAGCGGCGCGCATTTCCTGGATTTGGCGGGAAACCGTCTCAGTCGCTTGCGCGGTCTGGGTCGCGAGCATCTTCACCTCACTCGCCACCACCGCGAAGCCGCGCCCCGCATCGCCAGCGCGTGCCGCTTCGATTGTGGCATTGAGTGCGAGAAGATTGGTCTGCTCAGCGATGGAGGAGATCATCCGCACCACATCGCCAACCTTTTCCGCCCCCTTGTCGAGCCCCTGGACAATGGCATCCGTCCGCTCAGCCTCGGCTACGGCACGACGAGCGATGGCGGCGGATTCCTGAACCTGGCGTGAAACTTCTGCAACCGTGACAGAAAGTTCTTCCGCTGCGGCGGCGACCTTGCCCGTTTCCTCACTGGTGCGTTCCGCCGCTGCGGTAATGGCACGCGCTTCATCATTGGTGGTGCGGGTGACAGTGCCAAGTTCGGCCACCGAAGCCTTGGTGGCGTCTGAGGATTGCAAGATTTCGTTTGAAATCACACCAACGCCGCGTTCAAAACTATCGGCCAGGACGCGCTGGGTTTCTTCCTTCTTGGCGCGTGCCGCTTCGCGTTCAGTGGTTTGTGCGGCAGCGGCTTCTTCGGCAGCGCGCAACTTGACCCGCAGATCATTCAGCGCCCGGCCCATTTCGGAAAGCTCATCATGGCCCTGGATGTCAACCTCACCGGCAAGCTTGCCTTCGGCGGTTTCTCGCATGGAAGAACGCAAAACCGCGAGCCGGCCAACCACACCCTTGCGGATCAGCAGCAGGGCCACACCGGCGCTGATGACAATGGCGGCGGCGGAAATCAGCAGCATCAACACGGTCACGCGCCGGACTGCGGCGCGCGCCTCATCGCCTGCCTGCCCCGCGGCAATTTCGGCATCAGCAACAGCCTTGGAAACCGCGGCGTCCAATTGCGTGGCCTGACGGCGCGTGATGCCAAGCGCGCCTTCTGCCTGGTTGATGGCGGTCAATTGCCGCCCACGCATTTCAAACAAGCCATCCTGCCCTTGGCCAAAAGCCGTGAGTACAGCCATCGCGCGTCGCAAGGCCTGCGCCTGATCGCCCGTGCCGAAATCCGCCAAGGCCTTATCGAGCTGTTGGCTTGCCGCAAGCATTCTGTCGCGCAGCGGGATCAGTGCATGTCTATCAGGCGCCTGAGCCGCTTCTGCCAGAAGGCCCGCGATCAGGTTCACATCCGCGCGGCTTTGCATAAAGGCAGAAAGCCGCACCAATTCCTGATCGGTCAGCTTGTTGATGCTTTCTTCCATAGCCTTGGCATCGGGCGCATCCGAAACGCCACGCAGCCCCAAGGTCAGGTCAAAAAATGCCTCATCCGCCTGGGGCGCGATGAGTTCAAGAACCTGACGATGCGCGGCACGCATCTGCCCTACGCGTTCGGCGATGGCAGCAGTCAAGGCAAGGCGAGTTTCCGTGCCTTGCACAAGGCTCGCCAAGGCGGATTTCATCGCCTCCGCACCCTGCTTCAGTTCATTGGCACGATCTCCGCCAAGCGTTGCGGCGACTTCAGCAACAAGTCCTGCCAGGCGCTGCGCTTCGGTGTCCAGCGTGGCGCGGCTGCGGCGCGCTTCTTCGGCGTTATGGCTGGCGGCGAGTTCTGGCGCGGTTGCGGCGATACCCGTGCTGGCGCCGGAAAGCAGCAAGGCGTGGCGTGTTGCCGGCAATTGCTCCTCAGTCACCTGCTTAACCGTTGCCGCGATTTGTGTATTTCCAACAAGCGCAATGCCGGCCGCCGCAATCGTAAGGCCGGCAACCACCCCGAAGGAAAGGTATAGCCTTTTGGCTATACCAATCCGCATGCCCGATTTGGCAAGATCACGAACCACGATGGCTTACCCCTGCGTGCCGGACAAACGCTCCACCGCGCGGAAGCTGCCATCCGCCTGGATGACGGTCAGCCAAACCTTGTCCGACCCCTGGTTCTTCTCAGCCGAAAAGGACAGCGGCATGCCATCAATATCGAAACTATTGGTGCGAATGGTATTCAGCAACGCGTCGCGCGTTGGCGGATTGGGTGCCTTGGTGAGTGCGGCGATTGCAAGGCGCCCAACGGCATACCCTTCGAGCGATACAAAGCCGGGGGTCGCATTGGGAACCGCCGCAGCCAGCGCAGCCCGATAACGCTTCACCATTGGCAGGCTTTCATCGCCGGGGAAGGGCACCACCTGCGTCACCACAACGCCGGCCCCTGCTGCGCCAAGTTCCTGTGCCAGCGCATCGCTGCCAACAAAGGAAATATTGACGAGGGTCGCATTGAGCCGAAGCTGACGCGCGGTCTTGATGAACTCAGCGCAGGGCTTATAGGCGCCAACCATGATCACGGCGTCCGGTCGGCCACGCTGAATGGCAAGGGCAGCGCCACGCACTGCAACTGTATTGCGTTCATAAGTGCCCTCAGCAACCAGCGCCATGTTGCGCTTGGTGAGCGCGCGCTGAACGCCGGCAAGACCGGCGCGACCAAAGGCGTCATCCTGGAAAAGAATTGCGATGCGCGAAGCGCCCAGATCGCGCGTCAAGCGTTCCACCATTTCTTCGGTTTCCTGAAAATAGGAAGCGCGGAGGTTGATGACATTGGCAAGCTTTGCATCACGCAGGAATTCGGCACCGGTGAAGGGGCCTATGAAGGGCACGCCCGCTTCTGCCGCAATCGGCTGCGCCGCTTGGCTGGTCGGCGTACCGACAGGGCCGATCAAGGCAAAGACATTATCTTCAGTGATCAATTGCCTGGTCACGCTGGCAGAACGCGTCGGTTCATAACCATCATCGCGGGCGATCAATTCCAATTTGCGCCCATGCACGCCACCGGCCTTATTCGCTTCATTGAAGGCGGCCAGGATGCCATCGCGCATGCCCGTGCCCAAAGCGGCGGCGGGGCCATCCAAGGGCGCGGCCTGCCCAAATACAATGCGATCATTAAAAATGCCTGATTGAGCCATGACTCGCGAAGCCAGAAGCAGTGCCGGGGTGGCCAGAAGGGCTGAACGCCTTGAAAGCATGGGTTATTCCTTTTCCAACAAGGAAGCCCAAGCTAGCGCCGAGAGATAAAAAAAAAGTCAAAGGGCGGCGCTTTTCTGCGGGAATACCCGTGATATGATCAAAATGTAATGGTTTCTAATTTTGTATGAAGGAACGTACAGGCAAGGCCAGCAAATACCTTTATCTGGCGCGACAACGCTCCACCGCGAGCAACACCCGCTCCGGCGTCGCCGGCAGATCAAGCGCGGTAATCCTCGTTGCGTCGCACAGCGCATTCCACACCGCGGTCGCCAGCATCAGCGGCGGTTCACCGACACCCTTTGATCGGAAAATCGTCGCCGCCCGCGCTGGTGCATTGGCAAGCAAGCGCAGCCTGAAATCCGGCGGCGCGTCGCGGCTGCCGGGGATTTTGTAGGTGGAGGGGCCCAGCGTGCGTTGCCGCCCTTCCTTGTCCCAATAAAGGCTTTCCGTGGTGAGCCAGCCAAGCCCCTGCACAAAACCGCCTTCAATCTGGCCGCGATCAATTGCGGGGTTCAGCGAACGCCCGCAATCCTGCACCAGATCAGCACGAAGCACGCGATGTTCGCCGGTGAGTGTATCCACCACCACTTCAACCACCGCCGCGCCATAGGAGAAATAGAAGAACGGCTCCCCCCGCATGGTCTTCGCATCCCAATGGATGTCGGGCGTGCGATAAAACCCGGTGGCAGAGAGCGAAATGCGCTGCACCCAGCAGCGATGCGCCAGATCGCCGAATTCCATGGCGCGATTATCGCCGGGCTTTGCGACAAAGACGCGACCTTCGGCGAAGCCGATGGCTTCTACCGGCACTTCCCAAAGCCGCGCTGCTTCGGCGGCCATGCGTTCGCGGATGGCGCTTGCTGCCAGATGCGCGGCCCAGCCATTCAAATCGGAACCGGTGGAGGCAGCCGTGGGGGCAGTATTGGGCACCTCCGCCGTGCTGGTTGGCGTAATGCGAATGCGGGAGATCGGCACGCCAAAGGCATCCGCCACCACCTGCGCGATTTTGATATTGAGCCCCTGGCCCATTTCCGTCCCGCCGTGATTGAGCCGGATGGACCCATCCGCGTAAACATGCACCAAGGCGCCGGCCTGATTGAGATGCATCAGGCCAAAGGAAATGCCGAAGGCGAGGACAAAACTGCCAAGCCCTCGGCGCAAAAACGGATGGGCTGCGTTGAAGGCGGCGATTTCCGCGCGCCGCGCTGCCCAGCCGGCATCCGCCATGGCTTCGGCATAAACGCGGCGGATCAAATCACCTTCCAGCGCCTGGCCATAAGGCGCCCTGCTGCCATTCTCGCCACCCGCGAAATTGCGCGCGCGCACCGCTTCCAAATCCTGCCCGGTAGCGGCAGCGACATGGCGCAGCACATCTTCCATCAGCACCACGCCTTGCGGGCCACCAAAGCCGCGAAACGCCGTGTGGCTTACAGTGTTGGTGCGGAGCGCCAGTGCGCGGAGCTTTACCGCCGGCACATCATAACAATTCAGCGCATGCGTCAGGGCGCGAAACACCACGCCGCCGGTTAGATCAAGACTATGCCCGCCATCGGCGGCGAGCATCGCCTCCAGCCCCGTGATGCGCCCTGTCGCGTCAAACCCCGCGTGCCAGCGATACAAAAACGGATGGCGCTTGCCGGTGGCGGCCATATCCGCCTTGCGTGACAGCCGCAGTTTTACCGGCCTCCCGGTAATGCGTGCGGCGAGTGCCGCTGCCGCCGCGACCCATGACGCATTGCTTTCCTTGCCGCCAAAACCACCGCCCATGCGCCGGCAACGCACGGTGATGCGGTTGAAATCGCAACCGAGCACGCGGGCTGCGATATGCTGCACCTCGGTCGGGTGCTGGGTGGAGGAGGTGATGGCGATATCGCCATCCTCACCTGGCAGGGCGATGGCGATCTGGCCTTCAAGATAAAAATGTTCCTGCCCGCCGGCGCGAAATTCGCCGGATGCCTGCATGGGCGCGGCGGCAATGGCGCCCGCCGCATCACCCACCGCGATTTCCTGCGGCGGCAGCAGATAGGCTCCCGCGGCCAAAGCATCCTCTATTGAAAGAATGGCCGGCAGCGCCTCGATTTCCGGCTTCAGCGCCGAAAGTGCCGCCAGCGCTGCATCGCGCGTTGCACCCACCACCAGCGCAATGGGTTGGCCGTGATGGCGAAGCTCGCCATCGGCAAAAAGCGGTTCCACTTCGCGGCCAGAGGGCGAGATATCATTCGCCCCTGGCACATCCTGCGCCGTCAGCACTGCGACAATCCCCGGCATGGCGCGCGCCGCCGCAATATCCAAAGCTCCAAGCCGGCCATGCGCGACGGGCGAGAGCAACAACGCGCCATGCAACATGCCCGGCGCTTCCGGCACATCATCCGCGAAGGGCGCGCGGCCCGTCACATGGCCGAGCGCTGAATCCTGTGCGAGTGCTGCCCCCTGGGCGAGTGGCGCATTCATGACGCGATGAACCGTGGTGCATGCGGCGTGGGCAAAGCCATGATTTCCGCTGCCGCATCTGGCCGCGCTGCGCGCCAATAAAGCCGCAGCATCAGATTGCGCGCGGCGATGCGGCGATATTCGGCTGTGCCGCGCAAATCGTCCATGGGCGTGATGGCGCGCGCCAAAGCCTCACCGGCCGCACGCGCTTGTACTTCGGTGAAGGGCGCGCCTTGCAGCACTGCTTCGGCTTCCGGTGCGCGCGCTGCCATCGGTCCGCAGCCGCCATGGGCGATGCGGGCGCGGGTGATCACCTCACTATCACGTTCCAGCAGCACCGAAAGGCCAATGGCGCTGATATCCTGATCATGGCGGCGGGAGAGTTTCTCGGCGGCGAAAATCGCGCCCGGCGCAGGCCGAGGGATGGAAACGCGCGCAATCACCTCATCACCGCCCAGCGCATTGCGCCGATAGCCGAGCAGGAAATCCTCAACCGCCAGATCGCGCACGCCATCAGGCCCCGCAAGCGTCACCCGCGCGCCAAGCGCCAGCAGGGGCGGGAGCGCATCGCCGATGGGGCTTGCGGTGCCCAAATTACCACCAAGCGTGCCAAGAGCGCGAATTTGGCGAGAGCCCAAGCGCCGCAACAGCCCGGCAAAAGCCGCGAAATCCCGATCATCGCGCATCAGATCAAGCAGCGCTGCGTAGGGTTCTGCGGCACCAACTGAAAGCCCCTCTGGCCCCGCGCTGATGCCGCGCAATTCCGCAACATCACGGAGACATATGATGGCGGCGGGATTGTCGCGGTGTTCCGAAAAGCGCAGGCCAAGGTCCGTGCCACCGGCCAATAACCATGCCCCAGGGTTTTCGCGCCGCAGCTTCAGGGTTTCATCCAGGCTGCGCGGCAGGAAAAAGCGATGCTCGGGCGGGCCAAGGGCGGTCACGTCAGTCACGGGGCAGGACGGCGCGGGTTCCTCCGCCGCCGACAAGACCGCCATCGCATCCAAAATCGGGCGATAACCGGTGCAGCGGCAGAGGTTCCCTGCCAAAGCCTCATGCGCATCACCGCCCATGCGGGCATGGGCGTAAAGCGACATGACAATCCCCGGCGTGCAAAAGCCGCATTGCGTGGCCTCGGCGGCCAGCATCGCGGCCTGCACGGGGTGTGGCGCGCCATTGGGGGCTGAAAGCCCCTCCACACTGCGTAGCGCCAGGCCATGCGCCTGGCCGAGTGTCATCAGGCAGGCATTAACCGGGGCGCGGGCGCCATTGGGTGCCTCAATCACCACCGTGCAGGCGCCGCAATCGCCCTCCGCACAGCCTTCCTTGGTGCCGGTCAGCCCCGCCGCGCGCAGCCAATCAAGCAAGGTCATGGCTGGGGGCGTTTCAGCGGGAAGCTCCCGCAAGGCGCCATTCAGGGTAAAGGTGATGGACATGAACTTTTATTTAGGCTGGATCCGGGTCAGTTGAAACCGGGGGTGACCCTTGCCCTCATTAAAGGCTACTCCCCTTCTTCCAACCTCTCGATATCCTCATCCGAAAAGCCGAAATGGTGGCCGATTTCGTGGATCAGCACGTTCCGCACCAGGCGGAACAAATCCTCCCCGGATTCGACCCATTCCAGCAGGATGGGTTCGCGGAATAGCAGGATGCGGTCTGGTTCTGCCGGCGTGGCGGCGCTGGTTTTTTCGGTCAGCGGCACGCCAAGATAAAGCCCTGTCAGCTCATAGGGGTTTTCGATGCCGAGTTCGCGGAGAATCTCCTCCTCCGCGATGTCATCCACCAGGATGGCGACGCCCTGCAGCAGATCACGGAGCGGCTTCGGGATGGCGGCAAGCGCATCCTCGGCCAATTCGATCAGGTCTTCGGCACTGGGGGGTGTGGTGAAGCGCATCGCGTCCTCATGCGCGCTGCCTTGGCGGGGGGTCAAGTGAGGCGGGTGGGCGGGGCGTGACAGGTCAGGGTTACTGACCTAATATCGCCCCATGGAAGCGCTGTTG
>Ga0315904_10013024_pt1 | contig 10452 bp, 2 predicted proteins | sample LakEriMetagenome_6_FD_203529 | JGI IMG/M metagenome (GOLD analysis project Ga0315904, IMG submission 203529) | Freshwater fungal communities from buoy surface, Lake Erie, Ohio, United States - Buoy 12 MA120 | ecosystem: Environmental > Aquatic > Freshwater > Lake | place: USA: Lake Erie, Ohio... | reverse complement strand
CGAAACGATCCTCAACGGTGCCCATCCCGCCCAGAAGGGCCGAGGATGCCCGATCATCAAAGAACTCGGCAAGATCGTCGAGACCAACAAGAAGTATCGTGGTGAGTATCCGTGGATCAAGTTCAACCCAATCGTGGGCGGAGCGAACATCCACTTCCGAACCACACAGGATCGAGCCAAGGCTCTCCTCGGTAAGGACATGAACGGCATCTCGTTCGACGAAGCAGCGTTCGAGCCTCACCTGCTGATGATCTACCAAGAGGTACTCAACCTCCGACGACTCTCGACTGGCGGACCGCTCCACTTCATTGGAACGCCGACGGAGGGAATCAACGACTACTCCGACCTCTGGGAAAAAGGAAACCCAGAGAACCCAGAGAAGGACGAGAAGTTCATCTCGTTCCGACTCTCGACTAGATCCAACATCGGGTACGGCCTGACGCAAGAGAACTTCGATGACGTTGTTCGACAGCAGGCAGCCTACCTGATCCCACAAAACATTGACGGGTACTTCATCGAAGCCAGGGACTCGTTCTTCTGGTCAGTGTCGGTGCAGTCATCATTTAGGAACGAAGTCGCAGAGCAAGGCCCGAAGCGCCACCATCGGTACGTCCAGGGCGTTGACCCTGGTATTTCACATGACGCAACCTGGGCTATTACTCTCGACATCACGGACCGCCAGCATATTACTGGTACCCGAATCCGCAAGCGCGGAGGCAAGCAGAGCATCTCAGCCGTGGTCAACATGGTGCGAGAGGGTCATCTGCTCTATAACGAAGATGGTGCGTCGGCAACGACCATCGTGGACTCAACTGGATTGGGAGGACGCCTCTTCCAGCAAGAGTTCAGCATCATTAAGCCGATCCGAGGTTTCGACTTCGGCGGCACAAAGTCCAAGAAGGTCGAACTTCTGAACGACCTGAAGGCAGTGATCGATAAGGGTCAGATCAGTTTCCCTGTGGGGGGCGCGTGGGACGAGTTGCGCAGGCAACTTCTCGCGTACAAACTAGACGATAAAAAGTTGGAACAGGACGCAGTGATGGCACTGGCAATCGCCGTGCGACATGCGCTCCGCAACCCAGAGAAGCCCGTGAACGACCCAGTGTTCACATATTTTGGAGTAAGTGACTAATGGCTGAAAAAGTACGAAAGATCCCAGCAGCGTTCGAAGGAACGCGGGCGATCCCAGCGCAGTACACGACAGACCCAGACATCGCGACGCCAGAGCAGATTGCGTCCATTGGTAAGGCGACCGACAAGGCTCGCAAACTTACCAAGGGACAGGTCATCGTCTCTGCGCAGCCAAAGGGCAAGCCAGTCGCCACGTCGCCAGTTGGCACATCCGCCACCCGACGTGCGCTTCGTGCTGCACGACAACTCACCAACACTGGCGTAGCCAACGGCGCAGAGCGCAACATTGCCGATCCATCGATCAGCGTCCGAAACCGCGCAGCGTCCAAGATCCGACCAAACTTCGAGAAACTTACCCTCGGCGAGCAGAACGCCGTCAAGATGCTCGAGTCCTCGCTCACTGGGCGTGCTGAGGACCCACGAGAGAACGAGGAACTCCTCTTACTCCAGGAGATCCTTGGTCGCAAGCAGATGGTCGAGCCAGAGCAGAACCGACTCCGCTCACTCTTCCGACGCATGGACAACCTCTACCACCCAGAGACCATCACCCTCGGTGGTGCTGACCACTGGGCCGAAGATCCAAGCGCACGACTCGCTGGCCGCGCACACGTCTCGGTCAACATTCACCACGCGTATGTGCAGATCCCTGCTGCGATCCAGGCCGTCCGACCAGTCATCAACTACGTTGCGACTGGCCCGACCCCAGAGGAGCGTCAGGTTGCGCAACTCCGAGAGCGACTCTACTTCCGCTGGTGGGAAGCCAACGACATGGACCTCACCCACGAGCATGCCGCGCTACTCAAGGAGTTGTACGGCCACACGGCAGCCAAGGTGTACTGGGACCCAGTTGCAGACCTCCCAAAGGTCTCGATCATCGAGCGCCCAGAGAACCTCTACCTCGGCTTTGGTAACAGCGACTACAACCGCCTAGACTGGGCACTGTACTGCTACGGCATGTCGCCGCAGGCTGTGCAGGAGGATTACGGCGTTGACGTGATCCCAGTCAAGCAGGGCGAGAAGTGGTTCCCGTACACGACACGTGGAACGCACGACGATCCAATCGGCAACGTGTGGATGAACGCCTTCGAGCGCAATCCGCTCCGACGCGAGACCGCGTACGAGCAGATGCAGGTCGAGGTGTACGACTATTGGTACAAGGTGCCGACAAAGCCTGGCCAGGCCCCCCTCGTGTACAACGCGATCTTCGTCGGCAACACGCTGGTGAAGAACGACGCGCACCCAGAGTACCAAGGACAGATCCCATACGTGCATCTTCCAAACGGGAAGATCCCTGGCAGCCCGTACGGCAAGCCAGCCCTCTATGACGCTGAACAACTCCTTCGCGAGAAGGATGAGCGGGTCACTGCCATGGCGCAGATGATCCAATCTGTTGTCGGTGGCCAGATGTGGCAGTTGGTTGGTGCCGAGGCGCCTGACGAAGTTCCTGCCAATGCGCTGCCAAAGCCTGGCCGCGTCGCCACTCCTGGCCCTGGCAACGAACTCCGTGCCATCCAGCCGTTCATTCCTAACTTCCAGATCGAGCAGTACATCCAGCGCGTCGACCGCGAACTCGCAGTCGCCACGGGCTTGAACGACCTGCTCCTTGGTCTGGCTCCGTCGCAGGTGCTTGGTTCGTCACGAGCCATCGCTGCGCTCATCGCCAATTACGAGGCACGACTTGCCCCGAAGCGCAAGGTCTTCTACTCCTGGATGCGCCAGGTCTGGGAGATGTGCGCACGCATCTGGGAAGTCAAGGACCCAGCCGTTCGCGAGGTCATTGGCGGCGAATACCGCATTGACATCGTCGCGCCTGAGTTGACGCCTCGAGACACGCTCGAACTTGCTTCGACCGCGATCAACCTCGTTCAGAACCGCATCTGGAGCGCCGAGCGTGCTATGGATCGCGTGGGCGTGGAAGATCCAGTCGGCGAGAAGGAACTCATCCGAGACGAGCAGACCGACGCTACGATCAACCCTGCCGCAGTCGCAACCATGGCTCAGGTCATGAACATGATGAAGCAGATGCAGATGCAAGAGCAGCAGATGCAGGCACAGATGGGAGCCGCAGGCGACCAGATGGCGCAGGCACAGAACGCTCAGCGTACGCTCAACACGCCAGTGGCTGGTAGCCAGTCACTGAACCAGCCAGAGAACCAGGCCCAGCAGCCGCAGGAGGCCCTCCCAGCCAACGCGGCGGAGCCTGGCGAAGAGAATCTTCTCCCCGCTCCAACGGGGACCAATGAGGTACCCGCCTAATGGCACGACGAGGACGATTCACTAGCCCAAACAGCGGCGGACAGAACCTTAGCGCCCTGATCGTCTCGCTTCTACGCGAGCGCAAGAGCGCAGAGGAGCAGTTGCTGCTTCAGCGATTCCAGCGACGTGAGGTCACCGCCGAAGAGGTGCAGGCCTTCTACGACACCTGGGCGTCGACTTCTGGCTACACCGAAGGCTCGCTCGAGTACGAGCAGTTGAACGACCGCAAGAAGAACGCGTACGACACGGGAATCAAGTACCGCTACGACGACCTGATTGCCGACTTCAATGCCACTGGTGGCAAGAACTACACAGAGTTGATGTCGTTCCTCAACGGCGCTGCTCAGACGGTGAACGATAAGAACACCGCCCAGCAGTATCTCGACCTGCGAAAGAATGTAACAAACAACTTCATCAACGAGGCCTCGAACCAGTTGCAGATGGGCCAGATGACCATCGACGAGTTTAGGACTCAGGTCGATGCTGGCATCAACTCATCCTTCACCAAAGGTTCGAAGGAGTACAACGACGCAAGGTACTCCGCATTTGTTGCTGAGTACAACGGCGAGTACACCAAGTACCAGAACCGAATCAAGGCTGGGAAGAGCGGTGCCTACTCTGGCTTTATTAACTTCCTGAACCAGATGAAGAGCCGAATGTCCAACGAGGGCGTCAGTGGCGAACTTCTTACTAGAATCGATGCCGACATTGTTTCGACCAGGGCATCTGGCGCTTCCGCTGCTGGCGGTGCGCAGATCGACAGGGTACTTAAGTCACAGGGAATCCTTTCTGAACTATATGCAGAAGCCCTTTCGACGAGTGGCATTATGGGCGCAGAGTTGACCGCCGAGGACATTGCCTCTGGAAAGACGTACTCAATCGCCGACATTGCCAATAACCCAGGGGCACTAGAAACCTGGATCACCATGATCGAAAACGGCACTGCCCAGATTGACCCAGAACTTGCAGCAAAGTACGGCATTGATTCGCCAGACGAAATTCGAACCCTTATCGACAAGGAAGTCAGGAGCATCGAGGTCGCTGGCGCTGCGGCGAACCGACTAAATCCTACCGAGAACAATGCTGCCTGGGCATCCCTCAGCAAGACACTGTCCAGAACGATTGGAACCAGAACCCTAGTCGACGACGTCGCAGAGGGAATGAACCAGTACGCGTCAGACCTTCAGAGGGCTGGTGCATCTGGTGACGACATTGCTATTGCGCGAGCAACCAGTGAATGGCAGAAGTTCCTGGCTGGTCAGAAGTCAGCGTATGGAGAACTCCAGGGAGATGCAAACCGAGGCCTTACTGGTCGTCAGGTTCTTGATGAGCAACTTGCAACTTACGGCGTATACGGAACTGCTTTCAAGACGGCATTGTCCAATACCGAGAAGGGAATTGCTGGAAACATTCTTGGCGCTGGCGACCAGACCCTGGAAGACTTCTTCCAAGTACCTGCTGGGTTTAGCGGTGACGGGGTAGTGACATTTGGAGCAACATACTCTAACGGCAGTATCCCAGAAACTCTGACTAACTACAACGAATTGGTCAGCGGGAGAAAGGTTCAGGTAGTTACCAGGAACCCACAGACTGGGGCCGTTACCAAGGTAACAACTGACCCTGTCGCCGTTGGCCCAAGTGGAAGACTTGGCAACACTCAGATTGCAAGCAAGGACGGCGGATACCTTTCGGTCATCACGTACGTAGACGGCCCAGACGGTCAAAGGGTACCAGTTATCCAGTCCATCAAGGCAAGTGGTACAATTCAAACTGCTGCTGGCACGGCAACCACAACGTGGGGATACCAGTACCAGATGGAAAGCGGAAAGGTCATCTACGTCTCGACCACTGGTCAGGCGTATGACGAAAACCCGTTCGACAAGCCACCGAGGCTGCTGGAAGGCGGCGTCTATTTTGTCGAGGGTGGAACCTCTGGCGGCGCTCAGCCGCTAAAGTCAGCGCCATCAGTCGACATCAACTCGGCGCTCAATGGCGCCGATCCCAAGTCGTTTAGCGAACTGTACAAAGTCGCCAATGACCTCAATGCGCTAGTTGGAGAAAACTCCGAGTGGTTGCAGACTCTTGGCGCAGTTGACCGAGCAAACGTTGTTAGCGAGATTGGCCAGATCGAAACGATGGCTAAAGAAGCGCAACTCAAGAGCACGCAAATCCTTCTTCGAAATGCCACCCGACAGGGAGCAGATCCTAACTACATCCGTAGCCTACAGGCACAGATTGTGGAACTCAAGACTGGCGGCGCTCAGGTCACCCAATTCAATCTTGTTCGAGAAAATGCCTCTCGTTACGAAGAGATCGAGCCAGGCCTCTACAGGCTGCGACAGCCAACTGGCGCAGAGGGCAGTGCTGGTGGATACGCTCTTGGGTTTGGTCGGGACTACAATGTCGACGATCAGGGAAGGGAACTTCCAGACGTCGTCGATATTCGAATCGCGGCCCCGAAGCCATCGACGCCTATGGCTGCTGGCCAGGCGAATCCGTTCACGACTGCTCTTGGCGGGACTGCGTTCCTCAATCAGGGCGCTGCTTCGGACACGCTCAACGTCATTGGTGACATTTTCAACTTCTTCAGGAACAAGCCAACAGGTCCAACCAACCTGTCTGGGACAACTGGTACTGGGGCCAGCCTGAACCCAATGAACGACAGGTACCAAGCGCCGATGGCCCCGACAGCCACGGCACCATCAGCAATTGTTCCAGCGGCGACTACGCCGTTTAACGCTGCTGACCCAGAGGCGCGACGTGCGTTGATTGCTCAACAGAGCCAGACAACGCCAACAGTCGCACCGATTAAGCCATTCCGTATCGGAGGTCGCTAATGCCAATTAAGGGTCTAGGACCATCATCGCAGTCTTCGGTTGGCCCGCAGGCTGACGTTCCAACAAGGCCGTTGGGTGGAGCGGGATCAAACCTGTCCACGATGGGCAAGTTCAACCTAGACATTACGAAGCCAGCGGAAAGCCTTGGCGGAACTGCCGAAGGATTTGCTGGTGGAGTGCAGGCTGTCGGTAAGGCTGCGGTCAGCGTCATCGAGAACATTCCCATTGTTGGACTTGTTACTAAGCCAGTAATCGGCGCCGTTGGCGCAATTGCCGATGCGACTGTTGGTCAAGTTGTCAAGGGTATCTCATCTGGCCCAATCGGCAAGGCAGCCAACGACGCTGCTGGGTTTGCTTTCAATGTGGCGACGCTTCCGCTACAGGGTGCGCTCAAGGCGCTTACCATTCCAGGGGAAGAACTCGCCAAGAAGGCTATGGAAGCCCGCATTAAGTCTACCGCCATGGGCAAGAAGGACATCGCAACGTTCCTCTGGTCAGACGCTCCAAAGGATGCCGTTCGTCGGTATAAAGACGGTGAGTCGGCAGAAGATATTGCCGCCGACTACGTCGGCCAGTTCGGTATCGGAGAGGCAAGTAAGGGAGCCTACAGCCAGGATGCGTTGGCTAACTTCCTATGGACCATGTTGCTCGATCCAATCAACATCGTTCCGATCACCAAGCCGTTTACTGTCGGAGCCAAGGCTGCTCGTCTTTCTGCCGCTGGAGTAGATGGACTTAACGCCGCAGCCAAAATCGCCAAGCGAGATGCCTCCGCAGCACTTAAACTAGGAAACAAGGAACTTGGCGCCAAACTACGAGCAGATGCTACTCGATTCGCAGAAGATGCAGTTTTCCTAGAGAAGTACGACTGGGTTGGTAAGATGTACACCGCAACCTGGGGCAAGGTTGCAGATAAGTGGTCACAGGTAACTGGCGGTCGGCTGAGCAAGGAACTTGCGCAGCAGCCAGAGCGAATCGTCGGCGGCAAGGCAACCACTGCAATGCTTGACGAACTCACCGCCACGACTGGAAAGCAGAACGTAGACGAAGCCCTGGGGAACGCCGTCCTAACCACCGTCAATGCGAACAAGGCAGCCGTTGCCGAGACGCTCGTAAGCACGCAGCGCAACGTTTGGCGTGCCTCTAGCCAAAACCTCGTCAAGACCCTATACGCCGCTATTGGAACTGGGTCAAAGGGCGCCGACTCGCTTCTTGCCGTTCAGTACGGCAGCGAGAGAACCATTAAGGATTTCCTCACTGACCTCGGGTACTCCAGCGCAGACCAGGCTCGGATCGTCACCGCTGTGGAGAACGCCTATACCCCAACCGTTAAGTCATTCTATGGCAGCGACGCTGTTGCTAAAGTTTACAGCGAACTGACCGATGTTATGTCCCGAATCGACGTTAAGGCTCGACCAGACTTCTACGTCAATGCCGCAGAGGCGCTTGGTAAGTCTAACCTACGCTATGCCGTTGACGCTGGCGTTGAACTCATTCAGCGAAACAAGTTGAACCTCATCCGCTTTGCAGGAAACGAAACACAGTTCGTTGACTACCTGAGCCGAACGTTGCAGTTTGGTTTCAGGGTTTCCGCCGACAAGGCCCAGGAGATTGCACGAAATCAATGGGCAAAGAACGCTGGAAATACCAGAGACCTTCTGAACCTTCTAGAGACTGGACGCATGGCTGCGTTCGGTCGCTCGATGCGAGAGATTGCGCTGGAGCGTGCCAAGGAGTCCGACGGTCTTGTTGCTATTGAGAAGGCCGCCGCTGGTCGACACGAGGCTGTGGCAAAGGCGTACTTCCCAGAACTTGCAGGCGAAGAAGCGATTGCCGTCGGTAAACTGTTTGACCAGATGGCGATTACCAGCGCGGCTCGAGAGGGCTTGACACCTAACCAGTGGTACGCCAAATACACCTACGGCGTTTCTGGTCTAAGCGAGGCAGACGCTGCCGTATCGCTTGTTGACGAACTCTATAGCAAGGCCGAGTTGACCAAGGCTGCGTTTAGGGATGCCAAGACACCAGCCGAGATCCTCGAGGTTGCCAAGACGATTAAGCCAACCCCGCGAATGATCGCTGCTGGCCTTGGCGACCAGTTGGCAGTCGAGACAGTCGAGACGGCCAAGGGTGCGTTCGCACTTCCTGGCGGCGTTGCTGCGCTTGACGATGCTGCCCCGTACAACATCATCGACGAGGTAATCATTGCCTCCCAGCCAGACGAGGTAGTTGCTGCGCTGCCTGGCGACGTTCGCGTCAAGATGCACGCCAAGATGACTGCGTCCAAGTCCATCGACATGCAGGACACGGCAGCCGTCGTCAACAGAATCATGTTCTCAATGCTTTCGCCTCGACGAAACCTTTCGTCAAATGCAGCGGTGTACCAGATCCTTCGAGTCCGCAACATGGACGACATCAACGCGTTCGTGGCCAAATATGGGGACAGGATTCGCAATGTTGGATCAAAGGGCGAAAACGATTTGGCGCGAGAGATTGCAGCCGACTTCGGCCTAGAGGATAACCTTGGTATTGCATCACAGATCCTGACGGCTGGTCGAGTCATGGTTGCAGCAGCCGAGACCCCAGAGTTCTTTAGACTACTCCCTGGCGAAACAATGCTCCAGTTCGCAGAGCGACTTACGTTGCTCAAGGGCGCTGGGCTTAAGGTCGGCGTCTTCGCTGCGGAGATGATGGACACTGCGGCAATGACCGTTGGTGCCATCGACTCACAGATGTCCATTGCTATTTTCAAGTGGGCAGACACGGTTAAACTTCCAGGCGGCAGGACGCTTGCAGATGAACTCGTCGACGAGATTGACGCAATTGGCACCAAGGAGGCAAAGGAGTTCCTCGGCGGTGGCGTAGACACATATCTGGACGAGAACGGAAAGTACGTAACAGAAGTTCTTCCTGGAATGCGAAAGGTCCTAATCGAACTTCGTGCTGGCAGGGAGCCAAAGGGCATGAATGCCAGCGGCAGCCAGATCCCGATTGGACCAAAGAACATCGCGAAGGCAAACGTCCCACAGGCGACGAAAGACGCTGTATCCCAGTTGCCATCGTGGTCTAAGTCTAAGAGCAGTGCTAACGTCAAGACGCTGACCAACAGTTCATTCGAAATCATGATCAAGTACATGAACAGGATGGCGGACGACTGGGCAGTTGCTGGTCGGGTAGCGGACACTGGCGAAAAGATTGTTTACCCAGGCCTCAACAAGTTGTCTGGCGCCCAGAAGCAGTGGTTCATTTGGGACATTACCCGACAGCAGATCGAGCCTCACTTCTGGCTGCATCGTGGCGTTGATCAGATGGAGAAGCCATCCGTTGAGCAGATCACAAAAGCGCTCAAATCCATCAGGAAGGCTGGCGGCACAAAGCGCACTGAAGGCTTTGCGGGTATTGACCCACGAGTCATGGCTGAGTTCCTCGAGGAGCGCGGCGGTCAGGTACTTGGTAAGGCTAAGTTCTACCGCAACGGAAAGTCAGCAATCGAACTCTTTAAGGGCGCAGACGTTACGACGGCAATCCATGAGATTGGTCACATTGGCCGACGGCATCTCTCCGACGTTGACCAGCAGGTCGTCCTGGAGGTTTACGGCGCCAAGGGTGGCTGGACCACAGAACTCGAAGAGAAGTTTGCCAAGGACTTTACTAACTACATGTACACTGGTCGGGCACCAACGCCTGGCCTAGTCGACCTGTTCAGCAAGATCCGCCAGTTCATGGCAGACCTCTGGTCCAAGGTAAGCAAGACCGAGCAGATTCACCCAGAACTGCGTGACGTCTTTGATCGCATGTTGAGCCACAACGGCCCACAGCCGCTGCCAGATGCAGACACGTGGTCGCGCATTACGCTCATCAGCGAGCGAAGCCTAACCCAGAATGCACGAGACGCCGTTCTCAAGCGCGTTGGCATGATCCTCGGCGAGACCGACGGTAGCGAAACGCTTCGCTCGGTCGATGATGCCACGGTAGATCTGACACAGCGCATCGACGACGGCGTGGTCATCCGTGGCGACGGTGCAACGTTCAACCCGATCCGAAACACGGTCCAGGTTGCTGGCGAAGACTTTGGCTTCATGAACTCACCGTTCCTAAGTCGAAGCGTCGTCCTCAAGGGTGCAGACCGAGAGCGATTCCTTACGGACAAGGCGTTCCAGAAGGAAGTCCTCGGCAAATACCTAAAGAGCAACGAGGATCTACTATCACTCGACAATCACTACATCGG
>Ga0315904_10013023_pt1 | contig 10452 bp, 15 predicted proteins | sample LakEriMetagenome_6_FD_203529 | JGI IMG/M metagenome (GOLD analysis project Ga0315904, IMG submission 203529) | Freshwater fungal communities from buoy surface, Lake Erie, Ohio, United States - Buoy 12 MA120 | ecosystem: Environmental > Aquatic > Freshwater > Lake | place: USA: Lake Erie, Ohio... | reverse complement strand
TGAAGTAGCACCGGTTCAGCACCAGACGCGCCGCCTCGATCCCGTCCTGCAGGCTCATCTCCGGCACCAGGCTTGGCCGGATGCCACTTTGGAGAAACTGCTCGATGATCGACTTGCCCGTCTGCAGGCTCTTGGCCTTCGCGTCGTGCGGCAGGTGCACGTTGCCAACCTTGTACGGCCTGGACTTCACCCAGTCGATGTAGTGCTGGATCGGCTGGTTGTCGTCCTCCATGAACTCCACCACCCGATACCCATCTGGCGTCTCCTGCCAGCCCCACCAGCTGCAGCTGTCGGTGAAGCCCAAGTCGGCCACCAGGTGCACGGGCATGTCGGCCTGCGGCTTGAAGTCGCCAACGCGGCCCAGGCCGTAGATCTCGCTGATCTGCTTGGCGTAGTACGCGCCCGGCACCGCCGCATCAAAGCTGCACTCGTACTCGACCAGGAACGCGTCCTCGGTCATCTGCGCCTTCGCGTCGCGCAGCTCCTCCGGGTGAATGATGTTGGTCTTGGACGCGGGCAGTTCTAGCAACAAGTGGCTCTGCGCATTCAGCCTGGCCTCCTCGCGCAAATTCCAGAACATGTTCTTGCCCGCGGGCGTGCCGGCGAAGATGGCCCAGCCGCGTCTGTCTGAGAGGGCTGGGCGCAGGACGGTGTACCAGGCGCTGGGCCGGATCTGCCCGACCTCGTCCAGCACCACCCCGTCGAAGTACATGCCGCGCAGCGCGTCGTAGTTGTCCGCGCCCGCGACGTAGATCGTGCTCTCTCCCCCGTGGCCGTTGCTGATCGTGATCTTCAGCTCCGACTCATTCGGCGGCTTGGCCCACAAGTCCTTCGTCAGATCCTTCAGGTAGCCCCAGGCCACCCGCTTGGCTTGGTCCCGCTGCGGCGCCAGGTACGCAAACTGCGGCTTGGGCAGCGCCGTCTCGAGCGCGCCGATCACCAGGTCCGCACACATGGCCACCGTCTTGCCGGCTCTTCTGTGTGCGACGACGACTGTCCAGCGCTTGGTCCGGTTGTGCAGGGGCAGGAAGACCTGGCGCGGCTGGTAGTCCTGCAGCTTCATGCTTTTTCTAGCCTCTGGATCTCTCTGTTGATGTACCAGGCGGCTTTACGCAGGTCCTCGAGGGGGCTTGCGTGCTTGAGGTCAGCGCGCCAGATGTACTTGATGGCGTTGCCGCAGTTAAAGTTGAAGTGCTCGGTGACCTCGATGCACTCAATGCCGCTGGGGTGCTCGGTGTAGTGCGCGGGGTGGTTGATGGGGTCGGGCATGGTGAGGTTGGCGCAACGGGGTTTTGGGGGGTAGGGAATTTGGGCGGGGGGCCCCAGCTCCAGCGAGGCCCCCACCCCCGGCTCGACGGGGGGATGGGGGGTCAGGCCTGGGCCCATGGCCACGCGGGCCTGGCAGGGCTGCTCGGCAGGCGCAGGCGCCACGATCGCGCCCTAGCCCTGGCCACCCTAGCTACCCTGCCCTTCGCGTGCTCCTGAGGCCTTCTGTGCGACTGCTGCCGCCGCCTCTGCCACCGTCTGCGGTGCTGTGTGCTGATCAACAATCCGGTACTTGTCGGCGGATTGCTCAATCAGATCAACGACTTGCGGCGACTGCTCCACCGTTTGTGCCGTGACTGTGCCAATCTGGCGGCCGCCCAACCAGTTGAGGTTGATGCTGATGCCGCCCTGCACGTGCTGCTGGATCTGCAGCGGGATCACCTTGGACACGACGGCCGCGAAGATCTGGCGGTCACCAATGCTGCCGTTGGCGCGGTCCACCAGCCAGCCGGCCAGGCCCTGCGGGTGGCAGTCGCGGGCTGCGCGCTCGACGGCGTCCTTCAGCGCGACGGTCAGGCGGTTGGGCGTTCCCTTGGCGCGGCCCACTGGCAGGGCCTGCCCGTTGGGCGCCGGCCGCTGCTTTCGGATCTCGCCCGGAATTTTTCCGACTGCCGTCCCCGCCGATTGCTCCTGCGTCATCATGGAGCGATTCTCACACCTTCAACCCCACCTGAATCTGCGCTCGCATGCGACCGCATCCCCATGGCCTCCCGGCCATGTTACATGCGAGCGCACATGCTGTCGCAGAGGGCAGGCCCCCCACTGGGGTGTGGGGGCCATGCCTGCCCCCATTGCGACCGGATGCGACCGCAGTGCGACCGCAATGCGAGCGCATGCGAGCGCAACCCTCACTCACCGCCCTGCCCCCGCCACATCGCCGCCGCGCCCGAGCCCTGTGCCACGCGCAGCCGACCCACCTCAGTGAGCTCCAGCCGCTTGTGCTTCTTGCGGCTCTCGTTCAGGTACTCCACCTCCTCGACCAGCCCGTCGCGCTGCATGTCTGCGAGCAGGCCGAAGAAGTCGGCGCGCAGCAGCTGTGCTGGGAAGCCCTGCTCATCTCTGAGCATCACGAAGGCGTTGTTGGTGGCCTTGACTGACATCGACAGCTTCTGCCCGCGGCTGGCCGCGTCTGACAGCAGTCGCATAACCGCAATGCGGTGCTGTGATCTCACCAACGCACGCGCGGCGGCGTTGCCTGGGACATGCCCGAAGCGCTTGAAGACCTTGGCCGCGCCGTCGAACTCCACGCGGATCTCTTCTTGCAGCGGGCCCAGGTTGCACTTCTCATGGCGGATCGTGACCACCTGCTCCTCGCGCACCATGGCCCAGCGTGAGCGCGCTGAGTTGTTCCAGGCTGTCGAGCCACTGAAGGTGCTGTTGGTGTCCTGGCCCGCGCCCATGCGCACTGAGGCCTTGTCAACGTGCGCCAGCAGCAGCACGGCGGCTCGAGTGACGTGAGCGATCAGGTTGAGCGCCCGCATGAAGCCGCGCACCGCTGTCCGGTCGTTCTCGTTGTCCGCGAAGACGTCCGACGCGTTGTCGATGACGATGACCTCAGCCTTCAGCCTCACGGCCTGGTCAGCCAGCCACTGCATGCGCTCGGTGGGGTGGCCATCGCGCCAAAGCACGCAGTCCTGCTGCGTCAGGTCGTAGACCGTCATGCGGTTGGCCAGGCTGGCCATGGGCACCTGCATGTCTTGGCAGATGTTGGCCACGCGGAAGTGGACGGTGCGCGCCTCATCCTCACCTGACAGCACCAGCACCCGGCTCGGCTTGGTGGCGATGTCCATGAACTGCTGGCCATGCACCAGCGCCACGCCCAGCTGCAGGCTCAGGTTCGACTTGCCCACACCGCCGTTGGCGGCCAACAGCGTGACCGTGCCCTCGGGCAGCCAGCCATCCAGGCGCCAGGCTGGAGGCTCGGGCGTCTGGTGCTCGAGCACGCCCCAGTCCATGGGCTGGATGTCGCTCTTCGTCTCCTGTTGCTCAACAGGCGGCGCTAGGTTCACCGTGATGCTCGGCGGCTTGCGGGTGTCGGGCGCAAACTTCTCCGCTGACCTCACGGCCCGCGGAATCTCAGCCCGCCTGGCCTCCCACCGCCTCACCTCCTCCTCAGGCCCTGTGGGGCGCACCGCGTCCATCAGGCTGTAGAGGTGCTCGACTGCCGCGCCCGCGAACATGCCACCAGCCACCAGGCTCGCCGCCATGCGCGTGAGGCTGTCGTGATAGGCCCGTTCACTGGGTGCGCCTGTCAGGCCCTGCAGAAACTCGCCCGCGTGTGTGCCTGTAGATGTTGATGAAGGTGCGGCTTTCGCAATCGCCAGCGTGGACCTGAGCGCCTCCAGGTCGATGCCTACGGCGTCGCACGCGTCGGCCAGGCTCCAGCGCACCTTGGGCTGCCAAGACTCAAGCTGCACCTGCCAGGTGCCGGCCGCTCGGGGCTTGGTGTTGGAGCCTGTGGGTAGGCGCCCGTAGCGCACCAGGGCGTTGCCCGAGGCGTCGTTCGATCTGCCCCTGGCGGCCAGCGCGGACATCACGCGGTCGATCAGTGCTTGGTTGGCGGTGTCGGGGTCGGCCGGGTCCAGCAGGATGCCGACCTGGAACTTGCCCGGGCTGGTCTGGATCGCGTAGCTGCAGCCCTTGACGTCGTCCATCTGCACGTCGTCCAGCAGCAGCACGGCCAGCCTGACGAAGGCCTCCTTGCGCCTGACGATCTCGCCGTCATCGGTGCAGCGCAGGATGGCGGTGCAGAAGTAGGTGTTGTCAGCGACAGCCTTGTCGATGAGGCTGGCCTGGGCGGGCAGCCCTCGGTACGGTCGGCCTGACCAGACGTCGGGCGGGGCTTTGCTCGGGTCGGCGCGGAAGGTACATACCCAGCCGTGATACCCCGATATGAGTTCGCCGAGCAGCTCGGCCATGAAGTCTGAGTTGTTCATCGTTGGGGCTCCGACGAACATGTCAAACCTCGACTGCGACAAGCTCCTTGATCTCGATGGTCACGCCCTTGGCGCGCGCCATCTCAAGCAGATCGGGCCAGTGGCGCTGCGGGATCTGGCCGCCTGTGCCGTCAGGCCGCGGCTGGCACCAGCGCGACAGCGTGCTCTTGTCCAGCTTCAGGTGGTGGGCCACGTCGGCCTTGCCACCGAGGCGCTCGATGACGCCGTAGGCGGGGTCCATGGTGTGGATCGTGGGTATTGGCATGTTCGCTCCAGGTTGTGAATTGCGCAATCGCAAGACCAATCCTAACTTGCGTTTGACTCAACGTGGAGGAGATGCCACTATGCAGCTGCTCAGAAATTAGCCAGCAAAAGGCCCCCGAACATGAACACCTTGTGGTTCCGCGAACGGTTACAAGACAAGCACCTGTCTCAGCGAAAGTTGGCCAAGATGCTGGATATCGACCCTGCCGCCGTCTCGTTGATGTTCCGCGGACGTCGCAAGATGACGCCACATGATGCGCATCAGATCTCCGTGATCCTGGGGGTGCCTCTTAACGAGGTGATGCGCAACGCCGGCATCGAGGTGACCGAGGACATCCACAACTGCCCCATCGCCGCGCACGTCAATGAGCACGGCGCGGTCACGCTGATGCCTCGAGGCACGCACGACCTGGCCAAAGGCCCGGCCGACTGCCCTGTGGGCACCTACGCGGTGCAGGTGCGCTCGCACGCGTCCATCAAGGACGGGTGGATGCTGTTCGTCACGCCGGCCCAGGTGCCTGCCGACTCCAACCTCGACCAGCTGTGCCTGGTGGCCACCGCGGACGGCAAGCAGGTGATGGCAGTCGTGCGCCGCGGCTACAGGCGCGACACCTGCAACCTGGTGCTGTGGCCATCCATGGAGATCCTGTCCGACGCCCAGATCGCCTGGACGTCCACGGTTCTCTGGATCAAGCCCCTGTACTGACCCTCTGGCTGACTTGCGCAGGGACCAATGTCCCTGTATTTTTGTCGGGCTTGTGTTGTGATTGTCTCAATGTGGAGCAGAATTCACGGCACCACAACGAACCGGAGCCCGAACGTGAACCACACCACGCGCCGCTTCCCCCGAACCCTCCGCGAGGCCTTCCCTCAAGACCGTGAATGGGCCTACAGCATCGAGAAGCACAAGGCCTCGATGTCTGTGCTTGAGGCCCTGGTGGCCTGGGCGTCCATCACTGGCATGTCTGTGCTGATTGCCTGGGCGGTGGTGGCATGAGCTGCAAGCACTGCTCCGGCCCGTGCGACCAGGGGCGCAAGCCCTGCCCCGCGCCTGACGCGTGCGAGATCCGCAACGACGACGGCCGCGAGATCGAGTTCCTCGGTGGGGTGGTGGTGGTGATCACCATCCTGTTGGTCCTGGTCCTTGTGCTGGCGTGAGGTGCCCAGCATGCAACGCCGAAACCTCGGTGACAGACAAACGCGGCCCGCGCCGGCGCCGGGAGTGCCGCAACGGCCACCGCTTCACGACCAACGAGGCCATCACCAGTGGTGTACGCCTGAAGGCCGAAGAACCAGCTCCTGTCCCGCCTGGTGGCCTTTTGGCTTCGGTGTGGCGCTCACCCGTTCCCAGCAACAACGAGAAGCCCTGAAAGGCCTGGAAGACGCCCTGTTTTGACCCACGAAAGGAATCACATGGAACCGATAGACCAACTGGCCACCGAATGGGCCATCGCCAAAGAGAAGGAAGACGCCGCCAAGGCCGAGCGCGTTGACATTGAGGAGAAGCTCCTCAAGTTGCACCCGGCCAAGGAAGAAGGCAGCGAGTCGTTCAGCACGCCCCGCGGCGCCAAGATCACCCTTACCGGGCGCGTCACCTACAAGGTGGACATCGACAAGCTCACCAGCCTGACAGCAGCATGGCCTGACGACGTGCGCCCGGTCAAGACCAAGATCGAGGCCGATGAGACGCGCCTGAAGGCCATCCGCAACGAGAGCCCCAAGCTCTGGGCGCAGATCGCCGCCGCGGTCGAGACGAAGCCCGCCAAGACCGGCGTCAGCATCAAGTGGAAGGAGTGAGCCGTGGCCTTCAACCTCGCTTCCATCTCCAAGACCAAGCGCCTGCGCGCGCCCAAGGTTGTCATCGCCGGCCCGGGAAAGATCGGCAAGACGACCTTCGCAGCCAGCGCGCCCAACGCGGTCGGCATCCTGACTGAAGACGGCGCCGACGCGGTGGACGCCTCAGCCTTCCCGCTGGCATCGAGCCTGCAGGAGGTCTACCAGGCCATCGGCACCCTGCTGAAGGAAGAGCACGACTTCAACACCGTGTTCATGGACAGCCTGGACTGGCTCGAGCCCCTGGTGCATGCCCACGTCTGCGAGCAGAACAAGTGGGCCAGCATCGAGGCGCCGGGCTATGGCAAGGGCTATCTGGCCGCGGCTGATGAGTGGCGCACGCTGCTCAACGGCCTGGAAGAGCTGCGCCAGCGCCGCAACATGGCCGTGATCCTGATCGCGCACGACAAGATCAAGCGCTTTGAGTCACCGCTGCACGACGGGTACGACCAGTACGTCCTGAAGCTGCACGACCGCGCCGCTGCCCTGGTGCAGGAATGGGCCGACGTCATCGGCTGGGCCAACTACCGCGTGGTCACGACGCAGACCGACGCCGGCTACGGCAACAAGGAAACCAAGGCCCGCACGACGGGCGACCGGATTCTCCATGTCGAACCCCACCCCGCTCACATGGGCGGCAACAGGTTTGGCCTGAAGAACATGCCCCTGTCCTGGGAGGCATTCGCAGCCGCTTTAGCGGCCTCACAAACCTGAACCGAGAAGACCATGCCCCTGTACGTCGTCACCGACACCGCCAACGCGAAGACGCGCCTGGTGGATGCCCAGAACCCTGCACGCGCCCTGCGCCACGTCACCAGCACGCAATTCGGCATCAAGGCCGCCAGCGCTGCCCTGGTGGCCAAGCTGATGGGTGCTGGCATCCAGCTGGAAACCGCCACCCCTGAATCTCAACCCGAACCACAACCGGAAGGCTACTGAACCATGGCATCCCTGAACTTCAAGGCGAGCTCGATCCAGATCGAGGAGCGCACCACGTCCTACGGCCCGCTGCCCGCGGGCGAGTACGAGATGATGGTGGTCAAGTCCACCACCAAGCCCACCAAGAGCGGCAACGGCTCCTACCTCGAGCTCGAGATGCACATCATCTCGGGTGAGCACACCGGCCGCCGGCACTGGGAGCGGCTGAATCTGGACAACCCGTCCCTGCAGACCGTGAAGATCGCGGAAGAGCAGCTGGCCCGCCTGTGCGTGGCCCTGGGCTTGGACGAAGTGGACGACAGCGATCAGCTGCACGACAAGCCCTTCGTGGCCGAGTTTGGCATCGACAAGAAGGACAGCACGCGCAACGTGATCTGGGGCTACCGCGCCATCACGGGCGCGCCTGTCAGTCCGGCCAAGCTCAAGACGACGACGCCTCCGCCCGCTGCCGCGCCAGCCAAGTCCGCACGGCCCTGGGGTTGACCATGGCGGCGCTGCCTGAGTCTCCACACACCACCGCGACGGCCATCGTCAAGTGGTACGAGAGCAAGCCCCAGGAGCACCGGCCGCACATGGGGGCCAGCCTGATTGGCCACCCGTGCGACCGCAACATCTGGATGACCTGGCGCTGGGTGCTCAAGCCCGAGTTCAAGGGCCGCATCCTGCGCCTGTTCAGCACCGGCCAGCGCGAGGAGTCGCGCCTGCTCGAGGAGCTGCGCGGCATCGGTGCCCAGGTCTGGGACGTTGACCCCGAGACCGGCGACCAGTGGCGCGTCAGCGCGCTCAACGGGCACTTTGGCGGCAGCCTGGACGGCATTGCCAAAGGCCTGCCTGAGGGGCCAAAGACGCCTGCGGTGCTGGAGTTCAAGACGCACTCGCACAAGTCGTTCCTGGACGTCGTGGCCAAGCGCGTGCGCGAAGGCAAGCCGCAGCACTACGACCAGATGCAGGTCTACATGGGCCTGATGGAGCTGACGCGGGCGCTTTACATGGCCGTGGACAAGGACACCGACGACGTCTACGTCGAGTGGGTGGAGTTTGACAAGGCCCGGTTCGACCAACTGCTGGCCCGCGCCGAGAAGCTCATCGGCATGACCGCGCCGCCTGACCGCATCAGCACCGACCCGACGCACTGGCAGTGCAAGTTCTGCGGGTTCTACGCGCACTGCCACCAGGGCGTGGCCGCGGAAGCCAACTGCAGGACGTGTTGCCATGCCTCACCCGTTGAGAATGCAGCATGGCGCTGTGACAGTCACAACGAGCACTTGACTGTGCAAGAGCAGCGCGAGGGCTGCGAGGACCACCTAATGATCCCCGGCCTGGTGCCCTACGCCGAGCCGGTGGACGGCGGCAGCACCTGGGTGGCCTACCGGCACCGCGAATCGGGCAAGACCTTCGTCAACGGCCCGGCCGACATGCCGCACGACACCACCTACGGCCCGGTGTTCAGCAGCACCGAGCTGCATCGGTGCCCGGGTGCGGTGCTGCCCGACGCGGTGGAGACGAAGGCAGAGTTTCCTGGCGCCACGGTGGTGTCGGGCAGCGTGGCCCCGCGCACCGCGTTCGATGACATGCCGAGCGACGACCTGGACGCGGTGCCGAGCAAGCCCGACCACCCGGTCAAGCGCGAGAGCCGCAAGCGCATCGCGGCCAGCATCAAGCAGCTCGAGGCGCTGCAGTGACCACCTGGCTCCTCGCCTACCTGCAGGCCCGCAGCGACGAGGTGGGCGAGTGCTGGGAGTGGCGCGGGGCCGTGCAGCAGCTCAGCCGGGCCCCGGTCATGCGCCACGACGGCCGGCCCCAGGCCGTGCGCCGGGTGATTGCGCAGACCCTCGAGATGAAGGTGGATGGCCGCTACGCCACGTCTCGCTGCTGCAACCCGCTGTGCGTCAACCCCGAGCACGTCATCACCGTCACGCGGCAGCAGCTGCAGCAGCGCACCGCCAAGGTGACGCAGATGCACACCAACCCGGCCCGGTGCAGGAAGCTGGCCCAGAGCGCCAGGCGCAAGGGCAAGTTGAGCGAGGCCCAGGTGGCTGAGATCCGCGCCATCGACGGGATGAAGCAGCGCGACATCGCGGCCCTGTACGGCATCACCCAGTCCACGGTGTCGGCCATCCGGCGCGGCGTCAAGTGGAAGGACTACGGCAACCCCTACTGGCAACTGATGAGAGTGAAAAGATGAGCATCAGCATTGAGGCGCACGACCGGATCTGCCAAGACTTGCACCAGCAGATCCGCAGCCTGATCGTGGAGAACGAGGAGCTCCGCGCCGCGCTGACGCAGCCCAACGAATGCCGCTGGCTACAAGACGGCGACGGGGATTCCGGTACTTACATGGCGAGTTGCAATCAGCGCTACTTCAGCGTGGTGGATGGCACCCCCAAAGACAACCACATGACTCACTGCTGCTACTGCGGCAAGCCGCTGGTGGAGGTGCCCATTGAGCCGGAGGACAACCATGACTGACCTGAAGAAAGCCGCCCAGCAGGCGCTGGAGGCGTTGGAAGAGGCGACAAACTACACCGGCTGTGAAGCATGGTCGCCCTCTATGACCGACGAATGCCTTGCCGTCGCAGTCACCCTCCGCGCTGCGCTGGAGCAGCCGGAGCAGGAGCGCAAACTCACCGACGAGGTGATCGCGGACCTCTGGCACCAGAACGGTGGGTTCCACCATCACTTCGCACGCGCCCTCGAGCGCTGGCTTAAAGGGCAGGCATGAGCTTCATCATCGGCATCGACCCAGGCGCCGCGGGCGCCGTGGCCATCCTCGAGCCCGACGGCAGCCTGGTGCAGGTCTTCGACATGCCCGCGGTGGAGGTGACGGTGGGCGGCAAGGCCAAGCGCCGCATCAGTCCCGAGATGCTGGCCGCGGAGCTGCGCCTGTACAACGTGCATGCAACATGCGCATACATCGAGCAGGTGGGCGCCATGCCCGGCCAGGGCGTCAGCAGCATGTTCGCATTCGGTGAGGCTTTCGGCCTGGCCAAGGGCGTGCTGGCCGGGCTGGGCATCCCGGTGCAGTCGGTGCCCCCGGCGCGCTGGAAGCGGGCCCTGGGCCTGAACAGCGGCAAGGACGCCGCCCGCGCTAAGGCCGCCGCCACCTGGCCCCAGCAGGCCGGGGAGTTCAAGCGCGTCAAGGACGACGGCAAGG
>Ga0315904_10013021_pt1 | contig 10454 bp, 6 predicted proteins | sample LakEriMetagenome_6_FD_203529 | JGI IMG/M metagenome (GOLD analysis project Ga0315904, IMG submission 203529) | Freshwater fungal communities from buoy surface, Lake Erie, Ohio, United States - Buoy 12 MA120 | ecosystem: Environmental > Aquatic > Freshwater > Lake | place: USA: Lake Erie, Ohio... | reverse complement strand
CTAGTGGGGCACATGAAAAAGCCCAGCTTCTGGTGGTTCGTAAAACTGCCACAACGCTGGGGGCTTAGGTAGAACCTTACCAGTGAAGAATGTGTGAACTCTTGAGTATCTGAGGCCTAATTGAGTAAATCTGGAGAGAGACCACTCTCAGTATCGGGAATTCCTAGCTCTGCGGCGCGTTTATCGGCCATCGCAAGCAAACGTCGGATTCGACCAGCAATAGCGTCCTTTGTCATAGGTGGAACTGCCAAAGAACCAAGCTCTTCTAAGGAAGCCTGGCCATGATTAATGCGTAACTCCCCTGCCTCTTTGAGGTGATCAGGAATTGTTGGACCAAGAATTTCCATTGCGCGTTGTACGCGAGCCGCTGCGGCAACTGCTGCTCGAGCAGAACGTCGAAGGTTGGCATCATCAAAGTTTGCAAGGCGGTTAGCCGTTGCTCTAACTTCGCGGCGCATACGACGCTCTTCCCACGCCATCACACTTTCATGTGCGCCAAGTCGAGTAAGTAGTACTCCAATTGCGTCTCCGTCACGGATTACAACTCGATCAACCCCTCGTACTTCTCGGGCTTTTGCAACAATTCCTAATCTGCGGGCAGCGCCTACAAGTGCAAGTGCGGCTTCTGGACCAGGGCAGGTAATTTCTAGAGATGATGAGCGACCTGGTTCTGTTAATGAACCATGGGCAATAAATGCACCGCGCCAAGCCGCTTCTGAATCACAGATTGCAGCTGAAACTACTTGTGGTGGAAGGCCCCGAACTGGTCGACCGTTGGAATCTACTAATCCTGTTTGGCGCGCAAGTGCGTCGCCTTCGTTAATTACTCGAACTACATAGCGCGAACCTTTACGTAAACCGCTAGAAGAAAGGACAGCTAAGTCTGAATCATGTCCATAAATGTCAGCGATATCTTTACGAAGTCGACGCGCACTTTGTGAGGTATCAAGCTCTACTTCAATAACTATTTTTCCGGCCGCGATGTGTAGACCGCCTGCGAAGCGAAGAAGGGATGAGACCTCTGCTTTGCGACAACAAGGTTTGGTGATTGAGAGACGAGATAACTCGTCCTTAACAGATGCTGTCATTGCCATGGGCTTATCCAACCATTTACCGAGCGAGAATGTGGCCCAAATGGAGAGCTAATTTTTGGGCATCATGATGGATACTTCCTGGTGCTTTACGAATATCGGCCACAACAATCTCTCCACCCAAGGTTGATGCTGCAAGCTTTAATGCCTGCTCATCTCGCACAACTGAATGGTCTACAAGGCAGAAATCGACTGTTAATCCAGGGGCATAGCGATGAAAGAATTCGAGATGTTCTTCAGGGGTAGAACCTGCAAACTCTTCACCTTGTGTATGTGATGACGCATCAAGATTAAGAATCAAGATTTTGCGAGCTTTGGAATTGACTAGGGCTTCTAACTGCGCCGGCACCAATAAATGTGGAATCACACTTGAAAACCAAGAACCCGGACCCATCGTGATCCATTCTGCATCACTGATTGCATTTAGCGCTTCGCTTCTAGCAGGTGGATCCTGCGGAATTATGCGCAGTGATTCGATGTGGCCCTTGGCCGTTGCAACCTCTTTTTGACCTCGAACAACAATTCTTCCAGTTGAAGTATTGAAAGTTCCTTCAATATCTAATGCCACAGTTGCCATCGGAAGAACTCGACCAATAACTTTGAGCAGTTGACCGACCCTGTCTAATGCAACAACTGGATCATCACCAGCGTTCCACATTGATGCAAGCAAAAGATTGCCCATGGCATGACCGTTGAGTTCACCATTGCTTTCGAAACGGTGTTGCATTATTTGAGCCCAAGTACGACCCCATTCATCATCTGAACACAAGGCCGCAAGTGCCATTCGTAAATCACCGGGAGGGAAAATTGGGAACTCTTCCCGAAGTCGCCCGCTTGATCCTCCATTGTCTGCAACGGTAACGATTGCAGTCAGTTGATTTGTCAGTTGCCGCAAAGCGGTCAAAGTAGCGGCCAACCCGTGACCACCACCTAATGCAACAACTTTAGTCAAAACTATTCACGACCTACATCACGATGCGTTGGATGCGCCGAAACTTCGGAGCTCAATTCGTTGAGTTGTCGTGCAATCTCTTCAGTAATCGCAACACTTCTGTGCTTTCCGCCTGTGCACCCAACTGCGATCGTTACATACTTCTTACCTTCACGCATGTAGCCCTGCATCATCGAATGCACGAGATGAACATAATCCTGAACAAAATCACTGACACCTTCACTGCTCAAAACTCGATCACTAACTTGAGGCGTCAGGCCAGTTAATGGGCGAAGTTCCGGATCCCAATGCGGATTTGGAATAAATCGACAATCGAGCACTAAATCAGAATCAACAGGAATTCCATACTTGTACCCAAATGACAAAACATTGACTCGAATTCCTTGTAGCTTTCCTGTTCCAAATATTTCACCAATACGCTTTTCTAATTGGTGAACATTGAGGTTTGAGGTATCAATCGCCACATCTGATTGCGAACGAATCTCTTCTAACTTTTCACGTTCCCGCGCAATTCCATCAACAATGCGATCCTTACCCTGTAATGGATGAGGCCTACGTGTTGATTCGAAACGTTGAACTAAAGCCTGATCGGTTGCATCAAGAAAAACTAAACGGTAATCAGAGTTGCTCTTTTTTAGCTCATCCATTGCTTGGGTCAGTTCATCAAAGAACTCTCCCCCGCGAACATCAACGACGACAGCAAGCTCTTTTCCCTCCGGCCCGGTTCCCTTACTTACTAGTGCTGGCAGCAGTGCAGGAGGCAGGTTATCTACGACATACCAACCCAAATCTTCTAGAGCGTGCGCAACTGTTGAACGCCCAGCTCCTGACATGCCCGTCAGAATTAAGGTCTCTTGATTACTCATGCTCTTATCCTCTTACATCTGTCAAGAAGGTTGAAACACGCTCAAGGCTCTTTTCCAGGTAGGCCGGCAGCATCTCTTTGTGTTCTTGGTTCTTGGTTTCAAACAAATAGTTAAGCAGCAATAGTCGCCTCTGTAAGAGCAAGGCTTTCATGGCATTTTCAGAGTATGCAGGTAGGGGCTTAACGCTCTTGTAGCCTGCCAACAACGCTGCACCTTGTTCAGGTGTATCCAAATAGTACAAAGCGACCGCTAAATCCTGGGCCTCTACTCCAAAACCACAATCATCAAAATCAAAGATTGATAATTGATCTTCATGCCACATTAAGTTCCAACCATGAAAATCTGCATGGATGATGTGAACTGGTGAGGTCCGGTACAGCTCATCGGTAAATTCCATGATCAAATCATGGGCTTGCGTAATTAAGGCTCGGTCGCCTTCTGACAAGAGTGATTTTTCAGAGAATAAAAAGTCCTCGGTGCTCCAGAAAAAATCATTGAAGGTCGGTAGTGCACTATTTTCCGAAAGTGCAAAATCGGTAGATTCTTGATGCAGGATGGCGATCGATCTTCCGACCTCATGCAACTGTTGCATCGTTGGCTCATCGCCTATTTCTTCACCGTCTAGCCATGAATACATAACACCATAGAGAGTTTGACCAGAATCTGAATGTAAGACTGAGACTATGTATTTATCTTCTACAGTTGCAATAGGTGTTGGTGCATTTATGCCAGAGGTACGGTTAAGGTGACGAACCCATTCAACCTCAGCCTCCATATTCGAGACCGAACGTGTGGAATTGATATTGATTCGGAGAGCGTACTTATCGCCAGATTCAGTTTCGACCGCAAAGGTAGCGTTGAATTCAAAGTTAATGCAGGAAATCTTTGCATTTTGTATTCCATAATTCTTTAGCAATTCATTTGCAAATATCGTTAAAGAATCTTGCTGATCCTCAGCTGAACGATCGAAAAACTCTGCGCCCATTACTTACTCTCCAGGATCTCACCAGTTTCGGTGTTTACTGATTGAGTCGCAATTGTAGACAAGTGAGCTTCAATAATTGAAGCGATTTTCAAACCAATACCTGGTGTAGCCGCAATGTCTTCAACCGTTGCTTTTCTAATTGCTGCCACCGATCCAAATCGTTCAAGTAATGATGTTCTGCGGGCAGAGCCCAGTTGTGGAATCTCATCCAAAATTGACTCCAGCATGACCTTTGAGCGACGTGAACGATGGAAGGTGATAGCAAAGCGATGAGCTTCATCTCTTATTCGCTGCAATAAATACAACCCTTCGCTACTGCGAGGCAAGATCAGTGGATCTTTAGAACCCGGAACCCACACTTCTTCAAGGCGCTTTGCCAATCCACACAATGCAATATCGGTAATACCGAGCTCATCCAATGCGCGCTGTGCCGCGTTTACTTGTGGCTGGCCACCGTCAACCACGATGAGTTGTGGAGGGTAGGCAAACTTGCTTGGCTTTCCACCAAGTTCTGCAACCTCTGCTTCATTTTCTTTACGATCATCCAGTAAGCGCTTAAGTCTGCGAGTTATCACTTGGTGCATCGCCCGAGTGTCATCAAACCCTTCGCTGGTATCAATGATGAAGCGACGGTACTCGCTTTTCTTAATCATTCCATCTTCGAAGACAACCATAGATGCGACGACTGAGGTGCCTGAGATATTTGAAATATCAAAACATTCGATGCGAAGAGGTGTGCGCCCTAGATTTAAGTGCTCCTCAATTTCAGTCAGCGCCTTGCCACTTACCGCAGCATCGGTGGCTCGTTTGCTGAGATATTGGATCAGCGAGTATTGAGCGTTTCGCTTAACTGTGTCTAGCAGTTCTACTTTCTCACCGCGCTGTGGAACTTTGATTTCGACTTTGGTCGATCCGATACCCCCAAGCCATTGCTCTAACTGCTCTTTATCTGATGGCTCGGAGTTGATGTAGATATTGCGCGGTACTGGGATCGCACCAGTTCCGTAAATTGAATACAAAAGTGCGGTTAACTCATCTTGGCCTTCTAGCACCATCTCTTGATCGACAATCCATGATCGTGAGCCCTTCACCGATCCACGTTGCATGGAAAAAATCGAGCCAGCAGCATGGAAACCATCGTGATAAATAGAAATGAAATCACCATCCAAATCATCAGAGAAGTTACCCTCAGTAGATTTTTGGGCTTTCTCAAAGGATTCAATCTGATCTCGAAGGCGTGCCGCTCTTTCAAACTCTTCATTTGCTGCCGCAGCATTCATTTCTTCGTGCAATTTAGGCAGGATGTTTTCCATCCCAGATTCCATGAATTCATTGAGTCTTTCTGCGAGCTTTTTATGATCCTCTTTTGAGATCCAATCAACACAAGGAGCTGCGCACTTACCTATGTCTCCGAGCAAGCACTGTCTCTTGCTGCGTTGAGCACGAGTGAAATTTGATGATGAACAGGATCTAACGGGAAAAACCTTGAGTAAGACTTCAAAGGTATTTCGAAGCGCCCAGGCATTTGTGTAGGGTCCAAAGTACTTGAGGCCAGGTCGCTTATCTTTTCTGGTTATGAAAATCATTGGGTACTCATCATTGAGCGATAAAGCTAAGTACGGATACGACTTGTCATCTTTGAACTGTACGTTGTACTTAGGTTGATACTGCTTGATCCAACTAAATTCCAGTGCCAGCGCTTCGAGCTCGGTACTAACGATCGTCCAATCAACCCGGACCGCTTCATGAACCATGCGATGGGTTTTGGTTGCTAAATTTGCTTGAAAGTAATTACTGAGCCGATTCTTCAGATTCTTTGCTTTGCCAACATATATAACTTTGTCCGCCTTGTTGTAAAAGCGATATACCCCGGGATGTTCAGGAATATTGCTCGGCCGATAACTCTGAGGATCTGCCATGGGACTACTTCTTCGCTGGAGCTTTTCTATTTGACTTTAGAATCTCACCCAAGAACTGACCGGTATAGCTCTCTTTGACTGCAGCAACGGTTTCTGGTGTTCCTTCGGCAACAACCAATCCCCCGCGGAATCCACCTTCAGGTCCCATATCGATGACCCAGTCTGAACACTTAATCACATCTAAATTGTGTTCAATAACAACAACAGTGTTTCCAGTGTCGACCAGACGATTTAAAACAGTTAACAATTTATTGACATCTTCAAAGTGCAAGCCTGTTGTTGGTTCATCCAAGACATAGATTGTGCGACCAGTTGAACGTCGTTGAAGTTCGGTTGCAAGCTTGACACGTTGTGCTTCTCCGCCCGAAAGCGTTGGCGCGGATTGACCCAGACGTACATAACCCAAGCCCACATCATTTAAAGTCTTTAAGTAGCGGGCAATCGCTGGCACTGATTCGAAGAAGCCATGTGCCTCTTCGATCGGCATATTCAATACTTCGGCGATTGTTTTACCCTTGTAATGAACTTCCAAAGTTTCGCGGTTATATCGCGCACCGTGGCAAACCTCGCAAGGAACATAGACATCTGGCAAGAAGTTCATTTCAATGGTGATAGTGCCATCGCCCGAACAGTTCTCGCACCGACCACCCTTTACGTTGAAAGAGAATCGGCCTTGTTGGTAGCCACGAATCTTGGCTTCACTTGTTTCGGCAAAGAGCGCACGAATCTTGTCAAAGACACCTGTATACGTTGCTGGATTAGAACGCGGAGTTCTTCCGATTGGTGATTGATCAACATGGACAACCTTGTCCAAAAGTTCGATGCCAGTAACTGTTCTGTGTCGACCAGGAACTAAGCGAGCACCATTTAACTTATTTGCCAAAGTTGTATACAAGATGTCATTTACCAAAGTTGATTTTCCAGAACCCGAGACTCCGGTGACAGAGACAAACACACCCAGTGGTACTTCGACTTCGATGTCCTTAAGGTTGTTCTCTTTGGCACCCTTAACTACAAGCTTGCGCTTGGGGTCTATTGGGCGACGCTTCTTTGGGATTTCGATTGATTTACGCCCTGATAGATAGGCACCGGTAATAGATTCCTTAGAAGCAATCAGTTCTTCGTAACTTCCGGAAACAACAACTTTTCCGCCATGTTCGCCAGCACCTGGACCAATATCTACAATCCAATCCGCGGTTCTAATGGTCTCCTCATCATGTTCTACAACGATAAGCGTGTTTCCAAGATCGCGCAGTCGAGTCAAAGTTTCGATAAGTCGCTTATTGTCTCGTTGATGTAATCCGATTGAAGGTTCATCTAGAACATAGAGAACTCCTACAAGACCGCTACCGATCTGAGTAGCCAAACGAATGCGCTGTGCTTCACCACCAGATAAGGACCCGGCCGGGCGCGCGAGTGAGAGGTAATCAAGTCCGACATCGAGCAAGAAGCCAAGACGAGCGTTGACCTCTTTCATTACCCGTTCTGCGATTTGGGCTTCACGCTTATTGAGTTTGATCTGCTTCAGAAAAACAGCACAGTCTGCGATTGAAAGTTCACAGATTTCCGAGATGTTCTTGTTGCCAATTGTTACAGCAAGTACTTCAGGCTTTAAGCGAGCTCCATTACAAGTTTCGCAGGCGATTTCACGCATGTAGGCCTCGTATTTATCGCGACTGTAATCACTGTCTGTCTCTTCATGTCTACGATGAATAAAAGGAATTACGCCTTCAAAACCAGTTGTGTAGTTTCGTGCTCCGTAGCGACCCTTGTACTTCATCTTAATTTCATACTCGTAGCCATTCAAAATGGCTTCACGAGCCTTTACTGAAATCTTTTTCCACGGCGTATCTAAAGAGAATGGAAGATCCTTGGCTAACGCTTCTAGCAATCGAAGGAAGTAATCGGAGGATTGCCCGCCTGACCATGGCGCAATCGCACCATCATTGATCGAAATTGAATCATCCGGAATGATCAGATCTTGATCGACCTCTTTTTTGGTTCCAATTCCAGAACATTCCGCACACGCTCCAAATGGAGAGTTAAAGGAAAAGGAGCGTGGCTCTAACTCTTCAAAGGAAAGTTCACACTCGTGACAAGCTAAGTGCTCACTATATGTGCGCTCTTTGTCGTCACCTTTTGCATCTACAAAATCCAACACGACGATTCCTGATGCCAAGCGCAAAGCATTTTCAATTGAATCTGTTAAACGAGTTTTGCTTTCAGCTTTTGCCGTAAGGCGATCAATAACTACTTCGATGGTGTGCTTTTCTTGTTTTTTCAGCTTAGGCGCATCAGATAACTGAACTACTTCCCCATCGATACGAGCGCGCGAATAACCCTGTGTAATCAAATCATTAAAGAGTTCTACAAATTCACCTTTGCGGGCTCGGACAACTGGAGCCAATACTTGAAACTTTGTCGTTGCCGGTAGTTCAAGAATTTGATCCACGATTTGCTGTGGCGATTGACGCGTTACGACTTTGCCACACTTGGGACAGTGAGGGGTTCCTGCTCGAGCAAACAATAAGCGCAGGTAGTCGTAAACTTCAGTAATTGTTCCAACGGTAGAGCGTGGATTTCTGTTCGTTGATTTCTGATCGATGGATACGGCAGGTGAGAGACCTTCGATGAAATCAACATCTGGCTTGTCCATTTGACCAAGAAACTGGCGCGCATAAGCAGACAAGGATTCAACATATCGGCGCTGGCCTTCGGCAAAAATTGTGTCAAAGGCAAGCGATGACTTTCCTGAGCCCGAAAGGCCCGTGAAAACAACTAGCGAGTCTCTGGGAAGTTCGATGGAGACATTTTTGAGGTTGTGTTCGCGTGCTCCGCGCACAACCAACTTGTCGATGCTCAAACCCCGGCCTCTTCCATCATTCGTAGTTCTTTCTTCAAAATCTTGATCTCATCACGAAGTCGCGCAGCAACCTCAAATTGAAGTTCAGATGCAGCATTACGCATCTGATCGGTGAGCGAGCCTATCAATGCGATTAGATCCTTGCGCGGCAAGGAAGTGGAAGATTTGTCGTAAATTCCCGCCGATGAGGCAAATTTCTTTACGCCTCCCTTTTCTTGGGCTAAGAGCTCCTCTGTGTCTTCACTTTCGCGATTAATCAGGTCAGTGATGTCTGCAATCTTTTTACGCAGTGGTTGCGGATCGACGCCGCGTTCTAGGTTGTAGGCCACCTGCTTGGCTCTACGACGATTGGTCTCATCGATCGCCTTGGCCATGGAATCTGTGATCCTGTCGGCGTACATGTGCACTTCACCTGAAACATTTCGGGCTGCACGTCCAATGGTCTGAATCAATGAGGTTGAGGAACGCAAGAAACCTTCTTTATCCGCATCTAAAATTGCTACCAAGGAAACTTCAGGTAAATCTAAACCCTCACGTAGCAAGTTGATACCAATCAAAACGTCGTAATCACCGGTTCGAAGTTCACGCAGTAATTCAACACGGCGCAAAGTGTCTACTTCGGAGTGCAGGTAGCGAACATTAACGCCGCGCTCCTGTAGGTAATCAGTTAAGTCTTCAGACATCTTCTTGGTCAAAGTAGTGACTAGAACACGCTCATTTTTGGCGGCACGAATATTGATTTCATTGAGCAGATCATCAATCTGTCCCTTGATTGGTTTGATTACAATCTGTGGATCCACTAATCCCGTTGGGCGAATCACTTGTTCGACCACATCGCCATTAACCTTAGCTAGCTCATACTTTCCAGGTGTTGCTGACAAATAAAGTGTTTGGCCAGTTCTTTCCACAAATTCAGGAAATTTAAGCGGCCTATTATCCAGAGCACTTGGTAGTCGGAAACCATGCTCAACCAGGGTTCGTTTACGTGAAGCATCACCTTCAAACATCGCACCTAATTGCGGAACCGTAACGTGGCTCTCATCAATAACAACAAGGAAGTCTTCCGGAAAGTAATCAAGTAAACAGTGCGGAGCAGATCCAGCTGCGCGATCATCGAGGTGGCGAGAATAATTCTCAATTCCACTACAGAATCCGATTTGCTCCATCATCTCAATATCAAAAGTTGTTCGCATCCGAAGACGCTGGGCCTCTAGTAATTTGCCCTGTTTTTCAAAAAGATTCAGCTGAATTTGCAGTTCATCCTGGATATCCCCAATCGCTCGCTTCATGGTTTCTGGACCTGCGGCGTAGTGAGTTGCCGGGAAGATGAAAATCTCTTCTTCATCCCGAATGATTTCGCCAGTAAGCGGATGAAGTGTTGAGATCTTCTCGATCTCATCGCCAAACATTTCGATTCGGATCGCGAGTTCTTCATACATCGGAATGATTTCGATGGTGTCACCACGTACTCGGAAAGTACCTCGTTCAAAGGCCATGTCATTGCGCTTATATTGAACATCTACAAACTTACGAAGCAAGGCATTGCGCTCTATTTCCTCGCCTATTCGCAGACGTATCATTCGATCTACATATTCTTGCGGTGTACCCAAACCATAAATACAAGAAACCGTAGCAACGACGATGACATCACGGCGAGTCAATAACGAGTTAGTCGCAGAGTGTCGAAGGCGTTCAACTTCTTCGTTGACACTTGAATCCTTTTCAATAAAGGTATCTGTTTGGGGCACGTAGGCTTCAGGTTGGTAGTAGTCGTAATA
>Ga0315904_10013018_pt1 | contig 10455 bp, 5 predicted proteins | sample LakEriMetagenome_6_FD_203529 | JGI IMG/M metagenome (GOLD analysis project Ga0315904, IMG submission 203529) | Freshwater fungal communities from buoy surface, Lake Erie, Ohio, United States - Buoy 12 MA120 | ecosystem: Environmental > Aquatic > Freshwater > Lake | place: USA: Lake Erie, Ohio... | reverse complement strand
CCCGCGACTTCTCCCTCATGTTCGCCGCGGACGGCATCTTTCCGCCGCCGCTGATCCGCGACTATTTCGACGGCGATCCAACCCAGTGGTCGCTGGCGCTGGTGTGGCACGACACCCGGTGGGCGGCCGCGATCCTCGCCCTCGAGGGCATCGCCGGGGCCTGCCTGGCGGCCGGCTGGCGAACCACGACGGCCACCGCGCTGGCGTGGCTCGCGCAGGTGAGCGTCTTCCGCCGCACGATTCCCGCCGCGAACGCCGGCGACCTGCTGCTCTCGTGCCTGCTGTTCTGGTCCCTGTTCCTGCCGCTCGGGGCGGTCTGGTCGCGCGACGCGAGCCGCGCTGCCGGGGCCGGTCGGCTGCGGACGATGCGGGTCTTCGGCCCGGCGACCGTGGCGCTGGTGCTGCAGGTGATGGCCGTCTACCTCGGTGCCGGCCTGTCCAAATGGAACGCCTCCTGGCTCGGCGGCGAGGCGGTGCGCTACGCGCTGTCGGTCCACGACCATGGCACGCCGCTGGGCATGTGGCTGGCGCACGCCGATTGGCTGGTCCGACCGCTGACCTGGGGCGTGCTCGGCGCCGAGATCATCGGGCCCCTGGCCTTCATCGCCTGGCCGGCGGCCCGTCCGGTGATCGCCGCGGGGTTCCTCGTGTTCCACGTCACGATCTGGCTGACGATGTCGGTCGGACTGTTCGCACCGATCGGCATGGTGGCCTGGCTGCCGCTGCTGCCAGGCAGCGTCTGGGGCCGTGCCGGCCGCGGACTGGCCGACGCCGTCGGTCCGGATTGCCGGCCGGCCGCGGCCCGCTGGGCCTGCGCCGCCGCGGCCGTGCTCGCGGCGGTGAGCTTCGTGCATGACCGCACGCCGTGGCAGTCACGACCGCTGCCGGCGCCGATCCAGAAGGCGATTCATGCCGCGAGCCTCGCGCAGGAGTGGGGCATGTTCGGCACGGTGCCGCCGCTCGAGCAGTGGGCCTATGGCCGCGGGGAACTCGCCGATGGCCGCGTCGTCGACGTGCTCCGCGCGGGCCGACCGATCGAGGCCGACGGACCGACCGGCGGCTTCACCAGCCTGCCGCACCACCGCTGGCACAAACTGCTGTGGATCCTGCCGCGGCCCAAGGTGCGACCATTCGCCCCCAGCGTGGCCGCGGCCCTGGCCCGCGACTGGAACGCACGGCACGCCGCGGACGAGCAGATCGTCACGCTCGAACTCCGCTTCGCGCACCGCAACCTTGCCGCCCCCGACGGCCCGCTGCAGGAGATGCTCGTCGGTGCGTGGCCGGACCGCGACTCCGCCGGCACCGGCAGCCTCGACCGGTTCCTGGAGGCGGACCGCGCCAGCCGTTCGCCACGGTGACGGGTCGCGACGGCATGCGAGAGGCGGGAGTCGAACCCGCACGCCTTGCGGCACTGGAACCTAAATCCAGCGCGTCTGCCAGTTTCGCCACTCTCGCGACCGCCGGGCCGCTGCTGCGAGTGTAATCCGCGGCATGGTCCGGCCCCAGCCGCCGGTCAGCGGCCCAGCCGTGCCGCCTCGGCGGCCGGGTCGAACGGCACCCGCGGCACCCGCGGCGAATCGCCGTCGACCGACTTCGGGAGGTCTGCGACGGAAACCGGATACGTCAGCGTCGCCGGCCGGACTTTCGCGCTGGCCGGCGGAGTGGCGGCAATCGCCCCGCGGCTGGCGACGAAGCGGCGCGGCACGGGGCCGGTCGCTGACTCGTCGAACAGGTTTGCATCTGCCGGCGGCTGCTTGGCAGGAGGTTCAGCCAGTGGAAGCGGTGCGGCAGCGGGCGACCTGCCCCGGACCGGGGGCTCCTCGACCGGCAGGGGTGCGGGCTCGGCGGCCGGCTCACGGATCGCTTCGGCCGCCGGCGGCGCGGGCGCTGCGGCGGGTGCGTCCGGCACCGCGGCCGCCGTGGCGGGTTCCGGAGCCGGCAATTCGTCGGCCCGGGGTTCCCGCGACTCCTCGTCGGCCCGGGGTTCCCGCGACTCCTCGTCGGCCCGCGGCACCGCCGACTTCGGCGGACGCACGGGCGTCGCCTCCTGAACGTGCGCCGCCGGCGCCACGCCCTGCCCCGGCCAGCGGCGCCACTGCGTGTCGTAGAAGCCGAACTCCTGCGGCCGAACCGGACAATACGGATGGCACTTGCCGTCGCGGCACCCGGCGTGGTGACCATGATGACCGCCGCCACGGCACGTCCGACAGTGGGCCTCACGGCAGCCGCGGCACGCACCGCCCGCCGGCACCACGGCGTGGTCGACCATGGCCGGACGAGTCCGCGGCGGGCGGGGGGACGGTTCGGCGGCGCCGGCCCCGAGCGACCACAGCGCGAACGCGGCCCCACTGCAAAGGATCACAGCCCCACCGCGCCCGACATGGGGCCTCTGTCGCCTGCCGTGCTGTCCGATCATCGTCGTTGCCCTCATTTCAGTGGCCGGCCCGCAAAGTCCGCCCAATCGTCACCAGCGGACCTGCGGGAGTATCGACCGATCACCCCCCCGATCTTGCGACCGAATCGCCCGTCCCCGGTGCAGCCGCTGGGAAATTGACGCCGCTGCGGGAGGCTGGGGGCTACCGGTAGGCCACGGCACCGCGAGGCACGCGGCCGGTTGGTAGACTAGGCAGTCCGACGTTGCCGGCCCGGCTAGACCGGCAATGCAGCCGGAAGGAACAGGCCCGTGAAACGCGTCAACGTCAAGCTCCTGCTGGCCCTGGTCGCCGCCTTCGCAGTGACCGTTGGCGGCGTCTATCTTTTGCGTCGCTTCCAGATCGCCCGCAACGCCGGCGGCCTCTTGATCCAGGCGCGGCAGAGGCTCGAAGAGGGAAACACGGCCGAGGCCCTGCAGTTCTTGCAGCGGTACGTCGGCCTCCGCCCGGAAGACTCCGCGGCCTATGCGGAATACGCCGAACTGCTGCTTCAGAAGACCGAGGTTCCGGAAGCGACCCGGGAAGCTCTCTCCCGGGCGTACATCGTCCTCGAGGACGCCGTGCGTCGCAATCCGCAGAACGCCAAACTGCGGGTGCGGCTCGCGCAATTCCAACTCCGCATCGGCCGCTTCGCCGACGCCCGCGAGCATCTCGAGGTGCTCCGCAGCCGTGCGCCGGCGGAGGCGGGCCCGTCACCGCCGGCCGCGGCCGACGACGCGAAGGATTCGCAGACCGACCTCACCAAGCCCACCGCGATCGCACTGATGCTGTCCCGGGCCCTCATGGGAACGGGCGACTTCGAGCGGTCGGCCGCCGTGGTCGGCCAACTGGTCGGTTACGACATGGAAAAGCGGGCGTTTGACGCGGAAGCAAAGCCGGTAGCGCCGACCGAAGCCTACGTCGTGCTGGCCGCCCTGCTCCACGAGAAACTCAGGGACGACGCGGCGGCCAACGGCGTGCTCGAGCAGCTCATCAAGGTCAAGGGGGACGATCTCCAGGCGTGGCTGGCGATGTGCCGTTGGCACCGGCAACGGGGCGACGTCGCCGCCGCGGTCAAAGACGTGGAGCGGGCCCTGAAGATCGCCCCGGACGACGCGACCGCCATGTTCACCGCGTTCGAAATCGCCCTCGCCAGCGGCGAACTGGAGCGGGCCGAGGAGTTGGCCAAGAACGCCCGCGAAAAGTTTCCGGATGACGAGCGCGGGTATCGCGGCCTGGCCTCCGTCGCCTTGCAACAGGGGCGACCGCAGGAAGCGGAACAGGTGCTGCGGGACGGCGTGGCCGCGCTGCCGGGCAGGGCGTCCCTGCTGCTCATGCTGGCCGACGCCCTGCTCCAACGGAACGATATCGCCGCAGCCAAGCAGACGATCGACCGCGTCAAGGAGTTCTTCGGGCAGACCAATCCCGGCGTCGGTCTGTTCGAGGCCCGCATCTTGATGGCGGAGCAGAAATGGCTGGCCGCCAAGCAGAAGCTCCTGGCGGTGCGGCCGCTCGTCGCGATCTCCGAGGATCTCCCGCGGCAGGTCGATCTGTACCTCGGGCAATGCGCGGAACAGCTCGGCGAATTCGACGAGCAACGGGAGGCCAACCAACGCGTCTTGAGCGACAGCCCGACCTCGCTCCCGGCCCGCGTGGGCTCGGCATCCGCGTTGATGGCGGCCGGGAAGACCGGCGAAGCGCTGAAGGAGTTCGAAGCCATCGCGGCGGGCATTCCCGCGGACAAGCTCCAAGGCATTCCCCAGGTCTGGCTGCCGCTGCTCCAGTTACGGGTCGCGGCCCAGGCCCGGCTGCCGGCCGAGCGCCGTGACTGGTCGCAGATCGACGCCCTGCTGGAGTCGCTCCAGCAGGCGGCCGAAGTGCCGACGCCCCAAATGGCGCTGCTGCGGGCCGACGTCTTGCTGCAGAAGGGGGAACTCGACGCGGCCACCAGCGTGCTCGCCAAGGCGGCCGAAAGGCATGCCGACAACCCGCAGATCGCGGCGGCCCGCGTGACGCTCGCCCTGCGGCGCGAGGGTCCCGCGGCCGGCCGCAAACTGTTGAACGCCTTGCCGGCCGAGGTTGCGGGGAACCCCGCGGTCCTGGCCGTCGACGCCCAGGTCGCGGCCAGTGAGGGCAAGGACGCGGCGCGGACGGCCTTCGCGCGGATCGAGGAGCGGGCCAAACAGCTGCCGGACGAAGCGGCCGGCCGCCTGTGCTCGCAACTGGCCGCGCTGTCGCTGGCGCTCGGTGATCGGGAGGAAGCGAAACGGCTGTGGACCGAAGCGACTGCGAAGCAGCCCGACGACCTGCAGGCCCACAGCGCGCTGTTCGACCTGGCGACCGACTCCGGCGACGTCGTTAGGGCCGAGGCCGCCGCGGAGGCGTTGGCCAAGGTCGCCGGTGAGAAGAGCCCGCAGAGCCGCGTCGCCCGGGCGGCCGTCGGCATCCTCGCGGTGCGCAAGTCACTGGCATCGCGGCATGAGGCCGGAGCCGCGATGCCCGAGTTGTCGCCGCAGGAACGGGCGCGGCTCGACGCCGCCCGCAACCTGCTCATCGAGGCGGAGAACGAACGGCCCGGCTGGAATCGCATCCAGAGCATGTTCGCCGAGATCGAAGGGCTGAAGGGAGACGTGAGCTCGGCCATCGAGCGGCTGCAGCGGTCCGTCAGCCTCGGCCCCACGAATCCCGCGGTGTTGCGGCAGCTGGTGTCGCTGCTGTACGCGACCAACCGGATCGAGGAGGCGCGGATGGCTTTGTCCTCCCTGGGGCCGGATACCGCGGGGCTGGAACGGATCTCCGCGGAGGTCGAGATGCGGGCCGGAAAACTCGACGACGCCGTCGCGCTCGCGGAGCGCACGGTCGCGGCCGACTCGACCAATGCCGACGAACTGCTCTGGCTCGGACAGCTCCTGGAGCGGTCGGGCAAGCGGGCCCAGGCGGCGGAGATCGTCGCGCGGGCGGTGGCGGCGGCGCCGGAGCGGCCCGAGACGTGGCTCACGCTCTGCTCGCTCCAACTCGCGCAGGGCAAGCAGAAGGCGGCGGAGCAGACGCTCGACCGGGCCGCCGACAAGCTGACCGGTCGGCAACGCGGCCTGATGCTCGCCCAGGGCAGCGAAATGCTCGGACGGCTCGAGGACGCGGAGCGGTCCTATCGCGAGGCGGTGGCAGCCGCCCCGGAGGATCTTGCCGTCGCCCGCCGTCTGGCGGAGTTTCTCCTCCGCCGTGGCCGGCTGGCCCAGGCCCGCGAGACCCTCGATGCCATCCTGGCGGCCCCGGCCGCCTCTTCGGCCGCGAAGGCGAACCAGGCCTGGGCGCGGCGCATGGTCGCGGAACTGGTGGGCGAGCGCGGCACGTTCCGGGCATTTCAAGAGGCGCTGCAGACCTTGCAACACAACGCCGATTCCAAGGGCCGGCTGGCCCCTGACGACCTGGCCCTCAAGGCGCGGCTTCTCGCGGCCCGCCCCGAGCCGGCCAACTGGCGGGAAGGCATCGATGCCTTCCAGTCGCTGGCCGCAGTGCAGCCGCTCTCGGTCGGGCAACGGCTCCAGCTCGCGCAACTCCAGGAGCGGACGGGCAACTGGGAGGACTGCCGCACCGGCCTGATCTCGATCGCGTCCGCGCCGCAGACGCCGCCGGCCATCCTCGCGATGCTCGTGGAGAAGATGATCGACCATGACGAGATCAGCACCGCGCGAACCTGGCTGCGGCGACTGCAGGCCGCGGCCCCGGATGCGCCGCTCACGCTCGCCATCGAGGCCAAACTCGCCATCGCCGCTGGCGACCGGGAACCGGCCGTGGCGGCGGCCCGCAAGCTGATGCCGGCGGCGGAAGCGACGGGTGAGCAGGCCGAGCAACTGGCAACGACCGCCACATTGTTCGAGAACCTCGGCTTCGCGAAGGCGGCCGACAAAGTGCTGGGACAGCTCGCCGGCCTGTCGGCGGATGGCATGGCGACCCGGGCCGCCTTCCTGGGCCGGCAGAAGCGGACCGCCGAGGCCCTCGACCTGCTGGAGACGTTGTGGGACAAGCTGCCCTTGGAGCGGCTCATGCAGATCGCCGCCGACGTGATCCGCGACGGCGAGGATCCATCGGCGGCCGCGCGACTCGAGCCCTGGTTCGTCAAGGCGCTGCGACAGGATCCGGAGTCGATATCGCTGCCGCTGCTCCTCGCCGATCTGCGCGACTACCAGGGGCGGCAGGACGAAGCCGAGAAGATCTATCGGGATCTCCTCACCCGGAAGCGGCTGGAGCCGATGCAAGCGGCGATCATCGCCAACAACTTCGCGTTCCACCTCGCCCGGCCGGACACCGCGGCCGAGGCCCGCACCCTGATCGACCGGGCCATCGACGAGCTCGGTCCGCATCCCGACCTGCTCGACACCCGCGGCCTCGTCGCCTTGGCCGCGGGGGATCGGCAGCGGGCGGTGGCGGATCTCCAGGAAGCCGTGCTCCAGCCCACGCCGACGAAACTGCTGCACCTCGCCTTCGCCCAGCTCCAGGCCGGCGACGCCGAAGCCGCGACGCGATCACTGGCCGCGGCCCGGAAGCAGCAGCTCCGCCCGGCGCGGCTCTCGACCGCGGACCGCGAGCGGCTGGACGCGCTCGAGGCGGCACTGAAGAAGCCCGCGGCCTGAACCGCGGCACGGTGCGGCGCCCCGGCCCGGGCGCCGGACTCGTTGCCGCCGGACTCGTTGCCAGGCGTCAGTGGCCGCCCTGGAGTATCCGCGATCGCGCCAGTGCCTCCTCGGCTTCCGCGATGCGTCCGCCCCGCATGCAGGCGACGCTCAAGGCCGTGAAGCTGAACGGGTCCGCCGGCTCGAGTTCGCAGACCCGCCGGGCATGGCGGACCGCGTCCTCGTGCCGCTCGAGCCGCGTGCACCAGGCGGCAAGCGCCGAATGGGCCAGTGCAAAGTCGGGATCCGCGGCCACCACGGCCTCCAGCGCCGCGACGGCGGCCGGCAGATCACCCGCGTTCTTCAATGCCTCCGCCGCTTCGTACCGTTCTTCCCGCGTCGTCATTCGAATGCACCTCCCGCGAACCAGCGAACCTTCGGATTGGGCGGGGCAGTCTAGCGGCTGGCGCGGAAAAGGCCATGGGAGGCGGCGGACTTTGCCCAGCCCAGGAAGACCGGGCAAGGTCTCGCCCCGCCGCCAAACTGGCATTGAATCCGACGTCCGGTCGAGCCGATAAACCTCCCCGGCTCCCGTCGCACCGACGGATGAGCGGCGGTTCTCCGCCGCCCCCCGGCTCGAGGGATCCCCGAAAGGCACGGCGTGAGCATCCATCCGTTGGCGGTCGTGAGTCCGGATGCCCGCCTCGGGGTCGGCGTGCGGGTGGCCCCGTTCGCGACGATCGAGGCGAACGTGGAGCTCGGTGATTTTTGCTCCGTCGCCAGCGGCGCCGTCGTCAAGGCGGGCGTCCGCGCCGGCTGCCACAACGAGTTCGGCGAGCATGCCGTGATCGGCGGCGCCCCGCAGCACGTGGCCCGGCCTGAGGACATCGGCGGCGTGTCGATCGGCGACCACAACGTGTTCCGCGAATACGCCACCGTGCATCGGGCGCTGAAGCCCGGCACCGTGACGTCCGTGGGCAACCACAACTACGTCATGGCCGGCGCCCACTTCGGCCACGACTGCGTCGTCGGCAACAACTGCATCTTCGCCAACGCCGCCCTGCTCGGCGGCCACGTCACCGTCGAGGATCGGGCGTTCGTGTCGGGCGCGGTGGCGGTCCATCAGTTCTGTCGCATCGGCCGGCTGGCGATGGTCGGCGGGCACGCCCGCGTCGTCCAGGACGTGCCTCCCTACATGCTCCTCGACGGCCAGAGCGGCTGCATCGTCGGCCTCAACGTCGTCGGGCTGCGGCGCAGCGGACATTCGGCGGAGGACATCGCCACGCTGAAGTCGGCCTATCGCACGATCTACCGCCGGGGCCTGCCCTGGAAGGACGTCCTCGACGCCCTGCGGGCCGAGTTCGACGCGGCCCCCGTCACCCACCTGCGGGAGTTTCTCGCCGGTGGCAGCCGCGGCTTCTCCCAGGAACGACGGGCGCCGCCTGCGGCCACGCTGCGGCTCCGGGTGCCCGACGAGGACGCGAGCGTCGCGGCGTTCCGCGCCCGGGCCGGCTGAGCCGCATCAGGGGTCGAATCCTTCGGCCGGCCGACTGCCCGACTCGTCGAGGCCGTACCGCTGCAGTTTGCGGCGGAGCACGGACCGGTCGATGCCGAGCATTTTCGCGGCCAGCGACTTGTTCTGCAGCGTCGCGGCGAGCGTCCGCTCGAGGTGCATCCGCTCCACGTCCGCGAGCGTCGGCCAGGCTGCCGAGCCGTCGGATTCGGCGGCCGGCGCTTGGACCGCAGCCTGCGTTGCCGCCGACGCCTGCGCCGCCGGCTGGATTCGCGGCTCGACCCGATAGACGCCCGGGAGGGGCGTGGCGGAAACGATGCCGCGGCTCGCGGCGACCGCGAGCTGCGTGGCGCCCGACGCGGGCTCGCCGACCGGCCGCGTTCCCATCAGGCCGCTGAGGGAGTCGGGGTCGATCTCGTCGCCGGACGAGAACATCACCGCCCGTTCCAGCACATTCTCCAATTCGCGGACGTTGCCCGGCCAGGCGTATGCCTGGAGCACGTCGATCGCCGCCGGCGACAGGCTGCACATCGGCATCCCGTGGCGGGCGGCCAGTTCGGCCAGGTACCGGGCCGCGAGCACGGGCACGTCCTCGGGCCGCTCGCGAAGCGGCAGCGTCTGAATGGCGACGACGTTGAGCCGGTAGAAGAGATCCTCGCGAAACCGCCCCTCGGCCACTTCCCGCGACAGCTCCCGGTTCGTCGCCGCGAGCACCCGCACGTCGACCGGAACCTCCTGGTGGCTGCCGACCGGGACGACGGTCCGTTGTTGCAGCACCCGCAGCAGCTTGGCCTGCAGTTCCAGTTCCATCTCCCCGATTTCATCCAGGAAGATGGTGCCGCCGTCGGCGGCCCGAAAGCAGCCCAGCGTCGAAGACGTGGCGCCGGTGAACGAGCCCTTCACGTGCCCGAACATGTGGCTTGCGAACAACGTCCCGGTGGTGACGGCACAGTCGACGGGGATGAACGGCCGCTGGCCCCGGGGGCTGCAGGCGTGGATCGCGCGGGCGATCAGTTCCTTGCCCGTGCCGCTCGGGCCCATGATGAGCACGCTGGCGTGGTGGGCTGCCACCAACTCGATCGACCGCCGCACCTGGTCGGACCACGCGGACACACCGACGATCCGCTGGATCGCCGTTTCGGCACCCACGTTGCCCACGATCGATGCCATGTCCGAACGCTCGTCCTCCTGTGACGATGGCCGGCCATCACGGCCGCCCAGCGGGCCGACGACCCGCCCGCCGATGCGGCCCTTTCCCGGCCGAATCAACCCACAGATATACCTCACGGCGGTTCTCCGGGCCAGCAACCGGCCGGGCTGGCGGGAGTCGCTCCGCGAACCCATCGAAAAGGGGGGTGTGCCGAGGCTGCCGATTTTTCCGCCCCCGGCCGTTCGCCCGGTCGGGAAAGATGGGCAAAGATTGAGGCGGTGCCTGGGTCCACGAACGGGCGGCCTGCCGTCTCCATTGCATGAGCGATCTCGTCTTCTCATCCGCGCCCGCTCACAAACCGCCCGACTGGCGGCCCGGCTTCTGGCGGCGCTGGAACCGCTGGCTTGCGATGGCGGCCTTGCTCGGCGCCGCCGCGGCCGCCTGGTTCGGCCTCGATCGCCTGCTGGTGAATCGGCGGCCGATCGTGGTCGGCCTGCTCCACTCGCGCACCGGGCCGATGGCGGTCAGCGAACGCTCGATGATCGATGCGGAGGTGCTGGCCCTCGAAGAGATCAACGCCGGCGGCGGCCTCCTCGGGCGGCCCGTCCGCTGGGTGATCGCCGACGGCGCTTCCGACCCGCCCACGTTCGCCCGTGAGGCGGAGCGGCTCGTCGAGCAGCGGCCCGCCGTCATCGTCGGCTGCTGGACCAGCGCCAGCCGCAAGAGCGTGCTGCCCGTGGTCGAGGGGCACGACCACCTGCTGATCTA
>Ga0315904_10013017_pt1 | contig 10456 bp, 9 predicted proteins | sample LakEriMetagenome_6_FD_203529 | JGI IMG/M metagenome (GOLD analysis project Ga0315904, IMG submission 203529) | Freshwater fungal communities from buoy surface, Lake Erie, Ohio, United States - Buoy 12 MA120 | ecosystem: Environmental > Aquatic > Freshwater > Lake | place: USA: Lake Erie, Ohio... | reverse complement strand
GTATTTCCGACTGATTTCTCGACGGCCAGTGATGCGGCGTTGCCGCATGCGGAGTCGCTCGCGAAGTCGTCGGGTGCGCGGCTCTTGATCGTGCACGTCGAGGAGCCGCCGCTGGCGTATGGCGGCGGTGAGCTCTATTACGGCCTCCCCGAGCCGAGCTCGGAGCGGATTCTCAAGATGCTCGAGGACGTGCGGCCGAAGGATCCCGCCGTGCCCTTCACCCATCGGCTCACGATGGGGGATCCCGCCGGCGAGATCGTGCGGATCGCCGGCGACGAGGGAGCGGAGATGATCGTGCTCGGCACCCACGGGCGAACCGGCATGACGCGGCTGCTCATGGGGAGCGTGGCGGAGTCGATCGTGCGGCGGGCCCCCTGCCCCGTGCTCGTCTACCGTGAGACGGCCGAGCGGCTCGCCCGCCGCGGGGAAACCGTTCCGGCATGACGCTCCGCCCGATCCTGCAAACGCGGACGCAGGTGCGGCGGGCCGTGCAGACGGTGTTCGACGGCCTCGGGTTTCTCGAGGTCGATACGCCCGTGCTCTCCTCCGAGGTGCTCCCCGAGGCGCACATCGATCCGGTGACCGTGCCGCTCGATGGCGGCGCGCTCCATTACCTGCAGGCGAGCCCCGAGGCCCTGATGAAGCGGATGCTTTCCGCCGGCTCCGGACCGATCTACCAGTTCGCCCGGGCGTTCCGCGCCGGCGAGCGGGGCCGGCTGCACGACGTCGAATTCGTGCTCCTCGAGTGGTATGCACCGGGCACGACGCTCGACGACGCCGCGATCCTGCTCGAGCGGCTCTGCGCCGCAGCGGTCGGCACGTCGGGCATCGAGCGGATCACCTGCCGCGAGGCGTTTCGCGCCCATGCCGAAGTCGATCCGCTCACGGCCACGGCCGATGAACTGCTCGGGGCGCTCGCCCGCGCCGGCATCGCCGTACCGGCTTCCACGGCCCACGATGCCGAGCAGGATCGTTGGGATCGCGGCTTCGAGCAATTGCTCGCCGAGGTGGTTCAGCCCCGTCTCGGCCACGGTCGGCCGACGATGCTCGAGGCCTGGCCCGCCTCGCAGGCCGCCTTCGCGCGGCTCGATCCCGCGGCGCCGACGACCGCCCGCCGGTTCGAGCTGTTCGTCGCGGGTGTCGAACTGGCCAACGGCTGGGAGGAGGAGACGAGCCGCGACGTGCTCGCCGCCCGGATCGACGCCGCGAACCGGGCCCGCGCAGCCGCGGGCCGCGACGTGCTGCCCGCGCCAGAGCGGCTGCTCGCCGCCCACGGCCCGTCGATGCCCGAAGGCGTCGGCGCCGCCCTCGGCTTCGACCGCCTCGTCATGCTCGCCGCCGGCGCCGACTCAATCGACGCCGTCCGCTGGCCCTCACGGCTGACGGAGCAGGCCGGGGGTCGCGCGCAGCCGCCGGTGAATTTTGACTGCCACAGTTGACTGACCATCTCAGTTGAGCATGAGTCGTCAAAATCCGCCGGCGGCGAGCACGTGCCTCCGGTCTGCGGCCAAGGCGATTCGAGCCACGCTGCAGCCGGTGATCATCCAGCGCTCGACGGTGCGTCCACCCGTCGTGGAGGCCATCGGCTCGAGCACGAGGTCGAGCGTGCAGGTTCCCCGCACGACCTGCACGAGCCACGTGCCGGGTGTCTCGCCCGTGCCGAGGCAGCGGACCGTGGGCGTGCCGTCACCGCAGCAGGTGGCCGCCACCTCGATCCGGTCCGCGGCATCGGGGCCGCACATGCTGCGGGCATCGTCGGTGCGGCCTGCGCACAAGGCTTCGCTCCAGAACCGGGCCGCGGCGGTCGCCCGCGCCGCCGCCAGCCACCGCGCCGTGCCGGCCGCCGCGATGGCCTGCGTGCCGAAGCCGACCGCGAGCGCCAACCCCGCCACGGCCGCGAGCCCGCCGGCCTTCGCCGCTCCCGGCCGGGACACGTCGCGAATCGCCGCCACCGCCACCGCGACGCCGATGAGCGGAACGACCCAGAACACGGGGCTCACGAGGGCGAGCGCCGCGACGCATCCGAGAAAGGCCGCCGCCACGGCCAGACCGCTCACCGGCCGCTCGCCCGGAAGTTCGGTGGCACGATCGTCGGCCATGGTGTGGCTCACCCCTTGCGGAAGATCCGCTGAATCTCGTCGAGCGACGTGACGCCCTCGGTGACGATTCGCCGCGCCACTCGCGACAGCGGCTGCATGCCATCCTTGGCGGCTGCCTGCCGGATCACGCCCGCGTCGGCTCCGGCCGCGACCGCCTTGTTGAAGGTGGGGCCCGACGCGATCTCGAAGATGCCGGTGCGGCCGAGATATCCCGTCTGCGCGCAGACCTCGCAGCCCCCCTGGGTGGCGCGATGCAGCGTGGGGCGGGCTCCCGGTTCGAGCTTGAGCTTGGCGATATCGTCGGGCGTCGGCAGGTATTCGTCGCGGCACTTGGGACAGAGCTTGCGAGCCAACCGGCCGGCGATCGAGCCGAGCAGGAGCCGGCCGAGCACGTCGCGGCCGATTCCGAGACCGGCCAGGTTGGCGACGCCATCGGCCGCATCGACGCCGCGGATGCCGACGATCACGAGCAGCCCCTCGGCCGCCTGGGCCACGAGTTTCTCCGCGAGTTCCGGATCCTTGAGATCGCAGGTGACGAGCACCCGCGGATACTCGCGGAGCGCCTGATCGACCGCCGCCACGGCCGACACGCCGGCGGCGGCGTCCCACCGCACGGGCCGCACGTTCTGGACTTCGGGACGGGGCGCCGCCGCGTCCTCGATCGACACGAAGTCGCGGAGCATGCGATCGGCCGCGGTGAGCACGCCGTCGAAGAGCGTCGAGAGCCCGCCCCGCTTCGGCGCGCAGACGACGAGCACGCCGCTCTCGAGCGAGACGAGTTCCCGCACTTTCTGCACGAGCGGCTCCGGCATCCCCGTGTCGGCGAGCGTCTTGAATTTCGGCCGCCCATACTCGAGGGCCACCGCAAGCCGTGTGCCGGTGGGCACCGCCTGCAGGCTCACGGTGGCCGGCCACGACTTGCCGTCGATCACGACATCGATCCGGCCCGAACGTTGCTTGCCCCTCTCGCGGCCGTTGATCCCGGCGACGTCATTGAACACGGCCATCACGGCCGCGGCCTCCTTCCGATCGAGCGTGACCGCGGGACGCCAGACGCCGTCGACGTCATGGTGCACGGTCGCCTGGTCGCGATCGGCCTCGATGATGATCTCGCCGGCGCGACCGGCGACGGCGGCAGCCAGCAGACGGCAGGCGGCGTCGAGCCCCTCCAATCCGGCACCGCGGTCGCCGGCGAACGTCACGCTGGGCAGCGACGAGTCGGCCGCCGCGGCAGACTTCGGCCGCAGGCCGGGCACGACGCGTCCGAGCAAGCCCGCCAGGCCAGCCGACTCCTGCGGCGGCAGCTCGCCGCCGATCTGCATGAGCACCTGCTCATGGGAGCCGGCCTGCCGCACGCTCAGCCGGCAGGGCCGCCGCACGCCGTCGGCCACGACGATGAACTCGCCGGCCTGCTCGCCCCCTTCGCCGGCCACCAAGGGAGCCGCGAGCTTCTTGGCGGCCGCCACCGCCGCCAGCCCCGCGTCGCCGGGGAACGGCTCGGCCGACTGCCAGGCGTTGTCGACGCGGCGGCGGAGCGTCACCGACTGCTTGCCGCCGACGTCGATCAGCAGGCCGGTCGCCGAGGCGGCCAGGGCCTCACCGAACGCCGCGGCCAGCGGCTTGAAGCCCGGCAGCGTTCTCGCCTCCTTCCGAGCGGCAAGCTGCTCCGGCGTCGCATTGGCCCGCGGCTCGAACGCCGCCGGTGCGACCTTCTTCGCAGCCGCGCCGGCAGACTTCAGAAATGAATTCATCGTTCAGCTTACCCCGATGCCCTTGAGGGCCATCTCGAGCGCCTCGCGATTGGGGGCGATCTCGAGGGCCGCGTTGCGGTCGATCAGCCCCTGATCGACGAGGCTCTTGAGGCTCATCGTGAAATCCTGCATCCCGTCGCGGGCCGACTTCTTGATGTGGTCGGCGAGTTGGTGGTCGAGCCCTTCGAGCACGTATTTCCTGACGAGCACGTCGAAGAACATGAGTTCCACCACGGGCACCCGGCTCACGCCGGGCTTGATCGACTTGAGCAGCTTCTGGGCCACGATCCCCTTCATGTTGAAGGCGATCGCGCTGCGGATGGCCGCATGCTCCTCCTGCGGAAAGAGGTCGAGGATGCGGGTCACCGTGCTCGGGGCGTTGGAGGCGTGGATCGTGCCGAACACGAGGTGCCCGGTTTCGGCCGCGTGGATCGCCGTCTTGAAGGTCTCCACGTCCCGCATCTCACCTACGACGATGATGTCGGGATCCTCGCGAACCGCGTGCTTCATCCCGATCTCGAAGCTCCGCACGTCGGTGCCGATCTCCCGCTGGTTGATCAGGCACTTGTCGTCGGTGTAGACGAACTCGACCGGATCCTCGAGCGTGAGGATGTGCTTGCGGTAATTCTGGTTGATGTAATTCAGCATCGACCCGATCGTCGTGCTCTTGCCGGAGCCCGTCACGCCGGCGAGCAGCACGAGCCCCTGGTCGAGCTGGCAGAGCCGCTCGATCGCCGGCGGCAGATAGAGCCCCTTGAAGTCGGGAATCGTGTTGTTGACGCGGCGGGCGACGAGGCCGAGCGACCCCTGCTGATAGAGCAGGTTCACGCGAAACCGCCACTTCACGCCGTCGACGACCGCGGTGTGGGCGAAGTCGGCGCCGCCGTCGTGCTCGAGGATCTTTCGCTGCCGCTCGTCGAGCATCGGCAGGCAGAGCCGCTGCATTTGTTCATCGTCGAGCTTCGGCGCCTTGAGCGGCTGGAGGGCCCCCTTCACCCGCATGAACGGCGGCTGCCCCACCTTGAGGTGCAGGTCGCTGCCCTGGAGTTTGACGAGCGCCTCGAAGAGGCGATCGATCTCGAGGGGGCCGCGGGGGCCCTGGGACGCCCGCACGCCGGCGGACGCCTCGGGGGCGGATGATTCGGTCGTGCTCATCGTGCAGGGCGGTGGAGCGGGGGGCGGAGCGGGAAGACCGGAGGAGGGAACGTGGATCAGCCGTCGGCGGGGCGGACGGGAATTCCTCGTCTCGCGAACAGTTCCTTGACCTCCCGAATCGTACACTTCCCGAAGTGGAAGATGCCAGCGGCCAGCGCCGCATCGGCCCCGCCCTGCTGAACCGCGTCGGCAAGGTGCTCGGGAGCCCCCGCGCCGCCGCTGGCCACCACGGGAATCCGCACCGCGCGGCTCACGGCCGCCGTGATCTCGAGGTCATACCCCTCCCGGGTGCCATCCCGGTCCATACAGGTGAGCACGATCTCGCCTGCGCCGAGTTCCTCGACCCGCCGCGCCCAGGCGACCGCCTCCAGGCCGGTCGGCACTCTGCCCCCGTTGATGAACACCTCCCATACCTCACGGCCGTCGCGCACCACCCTCTTCGGGTCGATGTTGACGACCGTGGCGCAGCTGCCGAGCCGGTCCGCCACCGCCGTCACGAGTTCGGGGGTCTTCACGGCCGAAGAATTGATGCTCACCTTCTCCGCGCCGGCCTGCACGAGCCGGGCCGCGTCGTCGAGCGTGCGAATCCCGCCCCCGACGGTGAACGGCATGTAGATCGTCTCGGCCACCCGCCGCACCATGTCGAGCACGATCCCGCGATCCTCGTGGCTGGCCGTGATGTCGAGAAACACCAGCTCGTCGGCCCCCTCCGCCTCGTAGCGGGCCGCCACCTCCACCGGATCACCGGCGTCGGCCAGCTCCAGGAACCGCGTCCCCTTCACGACCCGCCCCTTCTCCACGTCGAGGCAGGGAATCACGCGTTTGGCAAGCATGCGGATGCCTTCAACTTATGTCCGTCGAGGGAGCGGAGCCGGAATCGGCGGAAGCTCGAGGAGCATTGAAGATTCCGACCTTCCGGGGAATAAACTGCCGTAGGTCGTGGAAGGAGGAAGCTTCACCGCGACGAGACTTCTGCCGTTCCGGCGGCGTTGATCCGTTGACGCTCATGAGCCACGCACGATCCGCCCCTCGTCGGGGCTCGACGCGGTCGCATACAGCCGCCGCGGCATCCGCCCGGCGAGAAACGCCTGCCGGCCCGCGAAGCAGGCGGCCTTCATCGCGTGGGCCATCCGCAGCGGATCGGTCGCATGGGCGATCGCGGTGTTGAGCAGCACGCCGTCCACGCCCAGCTCCATCGCCTCGGCCACGTCGCTCGCCGTGCCCACGCCGGCATCGACGATGACGGGATAGTCGGGATCGTCCCCCTTCAGATACTCCATGCAGATGCGGAGGTTGTTGGCATTGAGGATGCCCTGGCCCGAGCCGATCGGGCTGCCGGCCGGCATCACGCTGGCGGCGCCGAGGTCCTTGAGCCGCCGGGCCACGACGGGATCGTCGCTCGAATAGACGAGCACCGTGAAACCGTCGGCCACGAGCTGGGCCGTAGCCTCGAGCGTGCCGACGGGGTCGGGCAGGAGCGTTTTCGGATCGCCGAGCACCTCGAGCTTCACCCACTCGGCCCCCGGATTGCCCAGTTCGCGGAGCAGCTCGCGGCCGAGGCGGGCCACGCGGACGGCGTCGGCAGCGGTGTAGCAGCCGGCGGTGTTGGGAAGCAGCGTGTAGCGGGCGAGATCGATGTGATCGAGGATGTTTTCGCCGGCGGCGTTCACGAGCCGCTCCCGCCGCACGGCCACGGTCACGCAGTCGGCGCCGGCGGCATCGAGGCAGCGGGCCATCTCGGCATGCGTGGCGTATTTGCCGGTGCCGACGATGAGCCGGCTGGCGAGCGTCATCCCGCCCACGCGGAGCGGGCCGTCGGCGCAGCCTCCCTCCGCCCGGTCTGCCGTTGCTCGCGTGGTCGCCGTCGTCGTCATGCCTTGCTCCACGTCAGCCGCCACCCACGAGCGTCACGATCTCCAGGCGGTCGCCCTCCTGCAACATGTGGCCGCCGAGCCGCGCCCGCGGCACGACCGATTCGTTGATCTCCACGGCGACCGGCCGGCCGTCGAGGCCGAGGCTCTCGAGGAGCGCCCGGGCCGTCGTGCCGCACGTCAACGCTCGAGGCTCACCGTTGACGACGATCGTGATCGTAGAATCGACGACCGTCATCGCACCTTCGCTCCGCCACCCCGCGGCTTGGCGATGTCGAGCGGCACGAGTTCGGCCATACCCGGGGCGTTCGCCATCTGCGAGTTCCACGGGATGCCGTAGGCCACGGTGACGCCCGTCGAGACGTCGGTCACGTAGAGCACCGACGGCGACATGTTCATGCCCGCCGGACCACCGACCGCGGCCATGCCCGAGAGGAGCGTGAACCGCGGGCTCTTCACCTTGCCCCCCTTGATCTCGAGATCCTTGAGCACGTTGTGCCGGTAGCTGCGGGTGAACTTGAGCGGCGTCTGGCCGAGCACGCCTCCGGAGAGGTCGCCCGTCTCGAAATCGAGGATGAAGAATCCTTCGATGCCGTCGTCGATCAGGGCCGTGCAGACGGCGAACGACTCTTCGACGAGCGACGACACGGCGTGCGCCGGCTGCGGCCGCCGCAGCCAGGATCCAACGGCCACGCCACCGGCGAGGAGCACGAGCGCCCCCCAAGCCAACGCACTTGCAGACGGATTACGTACGACCTTCATGGCAATGCTTCCTTCGGAGTTGGGTCAACGTCACTTCGCCGCCGGCTGCGGAGCCGGCGCGGCAGGCTGCTGGGCCGGTGGTGCCGGAGGAGTCGGCGGCGGATTCTGCGCCGGCGGCGCTGGCTGCGCGGGAGCAGGTGTCGCCGCCGGCTTCGGCGGCTCGGGCTTCGGCGGCTCGGCCGGCTTCGCGGCTTCCGGTGCCGGCGGCTTCGGCTCGGCGGGCGGAGGCGGAGGAGGAGGTGGTGGTGGCGGCAGGAGCTTCGGTGCCGGCGTCGCCACCGTCTGCGGGCCGGCGTGCGTGCCGACGAAGATCGACGTGCCGTCGGGCGCGAACGCCACCGTCCAGACGCTCGAAGGGAGCTTGGCAGGTCCTTCCTGTTCCCCCTTGGCGCTTACGTCCCACAGCTTGACCGCACCGTCGAGGCTGCCCGATACGAGGCGAGCGCCGTCGGCAGAGAAGGCGACGCTCGTCACCCAGTCCTTGTGGCCGGAGAGCACGGCGTATTCCTTCGAGTCCGACGTGTTCCAGAGCCGGATCGTGCGATCGGCACCGGCCGTCGCCAGCCGCGAGCCATCGGGTGAATAGGCAATGGCCCAGAGTGCGTCGGCGTGGCCTTCGAGCTTGCCCTTCTCGGAGCCGTCGGCCGCGTTCCAGAGCTTCACGACCTTGTCGCTGCCGCCCGTGGCGAGCGTGGCCCCGTCGCGGGAGAAGGCCACGGCGGTCGCGGCACCCGTGTGGGCCGGCACGGCTTTCACCTCGGCCCCGGAGCCCGTATCCCAGAGGATGACCGTGCCGTCTTCGCCTGCCGACGCCAGCCGCGTGCCATCGGGCGAGAAGGCCAGCGACCGCACCCAGCCCTTGTGCTTCTTGAGGTCGTGCTTGAGCGTGCGGGCCTGCAGATCCCAGAGCTTCACGAGCCCGTCGTAGCCGGCCGTCGCGGCCAGCTTGCCGTCGGCCGACACCTTCACCGCCCACACGGCCGTCGGATGGCCCGCAAGATCACCCACGCGGCTGCCGTCGGCAGCCTTCCACACGACGACGTCGCCCGGCCGGTAGAGCAGGCTCTCACCGCCGGCGGTCACGAGCAGGCTACCGTCGCGGGTGGAGTCGGCGGCGATGATCCACCGCTTGAAGTCGGAGAGCTTCGCGGCTGGCTGCGGCGGCGCGGGATCGGCTGCCTGCACGCCTCGGGGCATACCAACAGTCGCCAGGAGGATCACGGCCCACAGGCCACGCGTCGTAGGCTTCATCCCTATTCTCCTCGGAAACGACCTGCCTCGGGAATCACACCGTGTGGTGCATGGCAACTGTCGTGAGCCCGTGAGTATAGTGGCCTCTCCACCCGATTGGGAGCAGAAGAGACCATGGCGAAGTCGGCCCAGGCCAGTTCCGTGAAGCCCGCGAAATCATCGAGCCGCGGGCCGCGCCGGGCCGTGCTCGTCGCCAGCGGCGACCTGCGGGAGGAGGCCAATCGCGTCTGCTGGCCGGCCCAGAAGCAGCTCGAGGCCGATCTCACCGCGGTCTTCGCCCGAGCCGGCTGGACGCTCGAACGTGGCCACGCGGTCTCCCGCTCCCGCGGCCACGGCTTCATCGCCAGCGCTCGCGAAGGCCTCGACGTCTTCGCGACGATCGACGAGCAGGCACCGCTCGTCGTGGCCGAGGCGGTCTGGCAGTATTCCAACCATGTGCTGCCCGGTCTCACCACCCACAAGGGCCCGATCCTCACCGTGGCCAACTGGTCGGGGCAGTGGCCCGGCCTCGTCGGCATGCTCAACCTCAACGGCTCGCTCACGAAGGCGGGCGTCCCCTACGCCACGCTCTGGGCCGACGATTTTTCGAGCCCGAGCTTCGACCGCCACCTCAATGCCTGGCTCGACCACCGCACCGTCCACCACGACACGAGCCACGTGGTGCCGATCGACCGCGTGAAGATTCCGCGGGCCGTCGCCGAGGCGGCCGGGGCGATCGCGGCCGACCTCCGCCGCCGGAAGGCCTTGATGGGCGTGTTCGACGAGGGCTGCATGGGGATGTTCAACGCGATCATCCCCGACCGGCTCCTGCACGCGACCGGCGTGTTCAAGGAACGGCTCAGCCAAAGCGCGCTCTACCACGAGACGACCCGCGTCTCCGACGCCGAGGCGAAGGGCGTGCTTCGCTGGCTCGAGAACGCAGGCATGCGGTTCCACTTCGGCAAGGACGAGGCCACGCACCTCACGCGAAGCCAGGTGCTCCTGCAGTGCAAGATGTACGTCGCCGCGGTGCGGCTCGCCGACCGCTTCGGCTGCGACTGCATCGGCATCCAATACCAGCAGGGGCTCAAGGATCTGCTGCCGGCGAGCGACCTCGTCGAGGGCATGCTCAACGACTCGAAGCGGCCCCCGGTCACCGCCGAGGGCTCGTCGCGGGTGCTCTTCAAGGGGCGGCCGCTCGTGCACTTCAACGAGGTGGACGAGTGCGCGGGACTCGACGGCCTGCTCACGCAGCGGGTGCACGAGGCGCTCGGCGAGCCGGTCGAAAACACGCTCCACGACATCCGCTGGGGCGACTGGGACCAGTCGCGGTCGACCGACCAGTGGGTGTGGGTGTTCGAGATTTCGGGCGCCGCGCCGCCGAGCCACTTCGTCGGCGGCTGGAAGGGGGCGCAGGGCTTCCGGCAGCCACCGATGTATTTCCGGCTGGGGGGCAGCACGCTGGCCGGCGTGAGCACGCCGGGCGAGATCGTCTGGAGCCGGATCTGGGTGGATGGCACCGGTGAAACGCCCTCCGGCCGCGGCGGGCCGGACTCGGGGCCTTCCGGCCGCGGCGGGCCGGACTCGG
>Ga0315904_10013016_pt1 | contig 10456 bp, 12 predicted proteins | sample LakEriMetagenome_6_FD_203529 | JGI IMG/M metagenome (GOLD analysis project Ga0315904, IMG submission 203529) | Freshwater fungal communities from buoy surface, Lake Erie, Ohio, United States - Buoy 12 MA120 | ecosystem: Environmental > Aquatic > Freshwater > Lake | place: USA: Lake Erie, Ohio... | reverse complement strand
TGGTGCGACTGTGAACTTGCGTTCTTTGGCAATATCGTCACCGCAGGGTAGGCAGAACTTGTAGCCCAATGCCCAGCGTTTTAGGTGGACTTCATCACCGCAGTTGCGACAATGGTGTACTTGCTTCATATGTATAACTCCTGTTAAGTTGTTTACTCTGTGTTAGTAAAGTTACTAACATGCAGAGGCTTGGCGATGGAAGCAAAAACTTTTCCCATCTAAATACTATTTTACCCCATATACCTATCAATGTCAAGTAAATGGTAGTAAGTTGTGGTGTATTGTATTAAAGAGTATTTGTACCTATTGTTCTTTATTTGTTCTTTAATAGAGGTATATAGAATAAGGTTTGTACCTTTGTTCGGAATGTTCCTGCCTTTTTAGGGTGCTTGACTTTCAAAAGGAGTGCAAGGAAGACAGAGAGTTTTCTGTTTTTGTTTTGCCTGACTCTCAAAAACGTGGGTACAAAGCGAACATTACGAACACTACTTATAAATCAATGACTTACGTCCGAACAATACCAAGAACATTACCCCATAAAAAAACTACAATAGCAGGGTAAACACCTAGAAACTTTGCGCTTGACAAAACCAAAATAAACTGATAACCTGACATCAGGTTATCACCCAGCAAAAAACAAAACGACCCCGTGTGGCACTCTGCTTTTAGTCACTGGCATCAAGATGTAACGTTACATCTAAATAACTTTTCTGATTAAGCCGAGCCGAACTCACCCCATGTGGCACTCTGCTTTTAGTCACTGGCATCATTGGGTCAAGATGTTTGGGTGTAACGTTACCAACAGAAAAGGGAAAGCCGAAACCACAAAATTTGGGCGAAAAAAAACCCCCGATTTCTCGGGGGCTTAGTCTTACTTAACCTGCTTTAATACGGCTAGGTTATTAAGGGCTTCTAGGTCTTTAGTAAAACCTTCGTAACCGTTTTTGCACTCTTTCAAATACTTGATGGCTTGCTTAACCGACTGTAAAACCATTTGCTCTTTAGTCTTAGGCTTAGCCTTGCCTACCTTGCCAATATTCTCTTCCCTAGTCTTAAGGGCTTTTTTGATATTGCCGATAATAGTCGGTACGGTCTTAGTCTTAAGCACAGTTTGAACGGCCTGCATTTGAAGGCTAAGGGTTTTTGGCTCGGCATTGTATAACTTAGCGTCATCAGGATTAGACGATACAACCAACTGAATAATCTGATTACGCAATGCCACAAGGCTTTTATCCTCATCAGTAGCACCGACAATGTGATACGCCCTAAAACCATCACCAAATAATGAATCGGCTAGTAACGCCTTAGTATCATTCTCTGAATTGAATACCTTGGCATACTTAACTACTAACTCCTTACTGTAATCACTAAGCGCTAAGGCATTAGTAACAGGCTTAGTGTTAGCCAATGATTTAGCCACGTTGTCGATTGCGTTTACTGTTTTAACTTGTTTCATTTTTATTTCCTTTTAAAAATCGGCGGAAGCGATAACTTCCTGTAACCGATGAATACAGTTTACCTGAATATGGCATAGTACGTCAATAGATAATACAATTTGATAGCATTTATTAGATGTAACGTTACATCTAACCGCAAAAAACCCCGAAAATCCGCCAGCCAAAAACCGAACCCCACCCCCCAAATTTTGTAAGATAGGGTTGGTTTGGCTACTGGCTTGCTATTTCAAACGCTCAACGCCAAGTTTTTCTGTTTTTATGTAGGTACTTTTTTATGTTTCGCCACAGGAACACCCCCCGTCATGCGTTTAAGTACCTAGCCCTAAAAAATTTTTTTGTAAAAAATCTGAAATATCAAAGGGATACCATGCACTATGAGCTCTAATCTGATTATTGTTACTGGGTTGATCTATGCCTACATTGCTATAGAACAGGCACTTAAGGGAAATATGGGGCTTGCTTGTATGTACTCTGGATATTGTTTTGCTAATTACGGCGCTTACTTGATTGCAACTAAGTAAAAGATATACATAGATGTGCACAAAAGGGTACTAAATGAGTTTTTCTATATATACGCATAGCGGCACGAAAGTTATTCAATGGTTCTTTACCGTGGACGAGCTTATTAAATCGATGCTTGCTAACCCAAACGACAGGTACTACAGAAATGACGACAATAATCGGTGACTGGAGTAATAAGGTTCTTGTGGCAGATAGTCAGTTCACTGATACTGTTTCGGGTATCAAGTATTTTGAGGAAAAGGTTTTCCCTGTAGACGGCGGATGGCTCGGTGTTGCAGGTAACTACTGCGATGCGGAAAAGGTACTGGACTACCTCAATAAAAAAACCAAGGTTAAACCCAAGCTCAAGTCAGACAGCTCCTTCCTCAAGCTAACTAAAGACGGGCTGTTTTCCTGCGGCGACGACCTAGAGTGGGAGCGGGTGCGAACCTTTATGGCTATTGGGTCTGGGTCTATGGCAGCGGAAGTCTGTATGCGTATGGGACTCACGGCAGAAGAAGCGGTAAAGTGGGCGTGTAACGTAGACGCTAGTAGCAGCGAGCCAATAAAAACGTATCGTTTGACCGATGCCGTATAAGAACCCCGAGGTTAGAAAAACCAAGGGGGCGGAATATTCTAAGAAGTATTACGAAGCAAACAAAGAAAAAGCATTACTAGCTAATGCCGCAACCAAAAAGAAAAAAAGAAAAGCATTCCAAGACTGGAAGGCGACGCTAAGCTGCGTCCATTGCGGGTTCAGTCATGTAGCAGCGTTGGATTTTCACCACACAGATGCTAAGGCTAAAGATGGAATAGTCAGCGAGTTACTCCGCGAGGGGCGGTTTAAAAAAGCTAAAGCAGAGGCGGGGAAGTGTATTGTCTTGTGCGCTAACTGCCACCGCATACACCACTACGAAGAAAAGAAAAGTAAAAAAGTGTAAAATACGTCGTGGGGTAGAACAATTTGATTAATCATCTTTTCGGCTTCGCATACCGCGTTTTGCCCCACACTTGTATAAAAAATCGCGTTTGCTATACATGTCAGCAACTACTTGCATAGTATTTTCATTTTCCTATATACTTCGCCTATTAACATCTTTTAGTCTGGACATTAGGCAAGGTGCAATTACACGTCGAACCCGATCTATCTATACCGTTTCCTGACGACAACCCCGTCTTAGCTAACTTTATAGAGAAGGCACAAGCTGCCTGTAACACGGCAGAATTGCTCGAACTGGACATGGAGCCAACCGAGCAAGACCTTGCTACTGCTGAAAACGCCGTGTATGCCGTAGCAGAAAACGAAGAAAAAGCCAACAAAAAGCTGGCTAAGAAAGACCAAAAACCTGCTGTATATAAGAGCGTCAAGTCCATTTTGGATGAGTACAGCCTGCGGGTTGTGGATAATGCGATGCAGATTAGGCTCTTAGTGACCAACAAACTGATCCTAGATTCAGACTCACCAGACGATCGAACACGGCTGCGAGCCTTAGAAATGCTGGGTAAGATCACTGACGTGGGCCTCTTTACAGAGAAGTCCGAGGTAACAATCAACCACAGATCCACCGAGGATCTAGTCAACTCTATCCGCAGCAAGATTCACAACCTCATGCACCCAGACAATGTGACCGACGTACAAGCGGTTGAGGTTAACGGGGAGACTATTGACGTCGATGCTGAACTGGGGTTAGACAAGAAAGAAGACGACGGCATCAACGACGCGGACTTTGAGATAAAAAAAGATGAGTGAAGTCATTAACCCCTTAGAGTCTCTGACGGACACAGAGCTGGAGTTTCTGGCGAATAACCTAGATAAGTTCTCGGAAGAAGAAGCCATGGAGGTGGACATGGTGACTGATGAGCTACATAGAAGGAAGTGGGCTAAGGCGTGTAGATTAGATTTGATAGCGTTTTGTCAAAAAATGCAGTCAGACTATAAGGTTGGCAAACATCACCGCATCTTGGCAGACCTGCTTATGGGCATTGCTGAAGGTAAACAGGACCGCGTGTGCGTCAACATCCCCCCTAGGCATGGTAAATCACAGCTTGTATCTATCTACTTCCCCGCATGGTTTCTAGGTAAATACCCTGATAAAAAGGTGCTGATGGTATCCCACACGACTGACCTCGCTGTGGACTTTGGACGGAAAGTGAGGAACTTAATTGACCAACCTGCATATAAACAGATTTTCCCAACAGTCAGTTTGGCAGCGGATAATAAGTCTGCTGGTCGATGGAACACTAATGTTGGCGGTGAGTATTATGCTTGCGGTGTCGGCTCTGCCCTTGCTGGTCGTGGTGCTGACCTATTACTTGTTGATGATCCCCATAATGAGCAAGACATTATTAATGGCAACTTTGACGTCTTTGAAAAAGCGTATGAATGGTTTACGTATGGCGCTCGTACTCGCCTTATGCCTGGTGGTAGGGTCGCGATTATACAAACGAGATGGCACCAAGACGATCTGACAGGTCGAGTTATCCGAGATATGGTCCAGAATGATGAGGCGGATCAGTATGAACGGGTAGAATTCCCTGCCATATTTAATGACAACACCCCAGAGGAAGCCGCGCTCTGGCCTGAACAGTATTCTCTCGAAGCACTGCGTAGAACCAAGGCATCTATGCCTGTTTTCCAGTGGAACGCTCAGTATCAACAGAACCCAACGGCTGAAGAAGCCTCTGTAATCAAGCGAGAATGGTGGAAATGGTGGAAAAAAGAGGCGGCGCCCCCGTGTGAGTATGTGATTATGTCGCTTGACGCCGCTGCAGAGACCCATAACAGGGCTGACTTCACCGCATTAACGACGTGGGGCGTGTTTTTTGAAGATGAAACGAACGCATATGCAATTATTTTGCTCAATTCCATCAAAAAACGCCTAGAATTTCCAGAATTGAAGACCCTAGCGTGGGAACAATGGGAAGAATGGCAGCCTGACGCGTTTATTGTGGAGAAAAAATCTGCGGGTACTGCTCTTTATCAAGAATTACGGCGCACAGGTATGCCTGTTCAAGAATATACCCCCCATAGGGGTAGCGGAGATAAGCTCGCACGTTTAAACTCTGTAGCAGACATCATCAGATCGGGGCTGGTATGGGTTCCAGAGACGCGGTGGGCTGAAGAAGTGGTTGAAGAGATTGCGGGATTCCCGTTTATGAGTCATGATGACCTTGTAGACTCGACGGTAATGGCGCTGATGCGGTTTAGGCAGGGCGGATTCATTAGATTACCAAACGATGAACCTGACGAAATTCAATTATTTAGATCGAAAAAACGGTCTTACTACTAAGGAAGAATTATGGCAATAGATAAGGCACTCTACCAAGCTCCCATGGGTATTGACGAAGCTGCGGCAATGGAGGACCCAATTGAGATCGAGATTGAGGTTGAAGATCCAGAATCAGTAGAGGTAAGCATTGATGGTACGCCAATCCTACGTATGGAAGAAGGCGAAGACGAAGATGATTTTAACGCCAACCTTGCCGAAAGCATGGATGACGGGGAGTTAACTGAGCTTGCTGGTGATTTGATTGGTGACTTTGATTCTGACATCTCATCCCGCAAAGATTGGATACAGACATACGTTGATGGTCTTGAGCTTCTTGGTTTGAAGATTGAAGAGCGCTCTGAGCCATGGGAAGGCGCATGCGGTGTATATCACCCACTACTTTCCGAGGCATTGGTCAAGTTCCAGGCAGAGACAATGATGTCAATATTTCCTGCAGCAGGGCCAGTAAAAACACTCATCATTGGTAAAGAGACACCAGAGAAAAAAGCGGCGTCTGAACGTGTTCGTGATGACATGAACTACCAGTTGACCGATGCGATGCCTGAGTATCGTCCTGAAACAGAGCGTATGTTATGGGGCTTGGGTCTTGCAGGTAATGCGTTTAAAAAGGTGTACTACGACCCAGCACTTGAGCGTCAAGTAGCACTTTACGTACCAGCAGAAGACGTGGTTGTGCCATACGGCGCATCAGATTTAGCTTCTTCTCCAAGGGTAACACACGTCATGCGCAAGACCGAGAACGAGCTGCGCAAGCTACAAGTATCAGGTTTTTATCGCGATATTGACTTAGGTGATCCAGTTAATACATTGGATGAAGTAGAGAAGAAGATTGCTGAAAAGATGGGCTTCCGCGCATCTACGGATGATCGCTATAAGATTTTAGAAATGCATGTTGACCTTGATCTTCCTGGTTTTGAAGACGTAGATGAAGACGGCGAGCCAACAGGTGTTGCGTTGCCATATGTAGTAACTATTGAACAGGGGACACAGAATGTTCTTTCGATTAGACGGAATTATCAGCCTGATGACAAGACTAAGCAAAAGCGTCAGCACTTTGTTCACTACGGATATATACCTGGCTTTGGTTTCTATTGTTTTGGCCTTATCCATCTTATTGGGGCTTATGCTAAATCTGGCACTTCTCTTATACGCCAATTAGTTGACGCGGGAACCCTTGCTAACTTGCCAGGCGGCTTTAAGACCCGCGGATTGCGGATTAAAGGTGACGACACCCCGATCAGCCCAGGTGAATTCCGTGACGTAGATGTACCAAGCGGAAGCATGCGGGATAACATCCTGCCTCTGCCATATAAAGAACCTAGTCAGGTTCTGGCTCAATTGATGGATAAGATCATCGAAGAAGGTCGCAGATTTGCTAACACGGCAGATTTGAACTTATCGGATATGTCTGCCAATGCCCCTGTTGGTACTACTCTGGCTATTTTAGAGCGTACATTGAAGGTTATGTCTGCAGTTCAGGCACGTATTCATTACAGCCTCAAGCAAGAGTTAAAGCTCTTAAAAGTAATTATTGCTGACTACACACCAGATGAGTACACATATGAGCCAGTTGAGGGGTCACGTCTTGCGAAGAAATCAGACTATGACAACGTGGACGTTATTCCTGTCTCAGACCCTAATGCGTCGACAATGGCGCAGAAGATCGTACAGTACCAAGCAGTTTTGCAGTTGGCTCAAGGGGCGCCACAACTATACAACCTTCCGTTGCTCCATCGCCAGATGCTCGATGTTTTGGGGATTAAGAATGCGAACAAGCTCATCCCGCTGGAAGAAGATCAGAAGCCGACCGATCCAGTATCGGAGAACCAGAACGTACTCATGATGAAGCCTGTCAAAGCGTTCCAGTATCAGGATCACCAGGCACATATCACCGTACACATGTCTGCTATGCAGGATCCCAAGATCATGGCATTACTACAAAACAACCCAATGGCTCAGGCGCTCCAGTCAGCAATGATGGCGCACATCAACGAGCATTTAGGCTTCCAGTACCGCATTGAGATTGAGAAGCAGTTGGGTGTTTCCATGCCACCTAAAGCAGACGAGAACGGTGAAGACATCAACATGGACCCAGCAATAGAAGCGAAGTTAGCCCCGATGTTGGCACAAGCGGCTACGCAGTTACTCCAGATGAACCAGCAACAAGCTGCCCAGCAGCAAGCAATGCAGCAAGCCCAAGACCCACTCTTGCAGTTACAGCAGCAAGAAGTTCAGATCAAGCAGGCAGATCAGCAGCGTAAGGCCGCTAAGGACATGGCAGATGCTGAGCTTGAGAAGCAGAAATTGGTGATTGCCGAGCAGAAGGTTCAGATTGACAAAGCCAAAGCAGTTGCAAATATCCAACACGATGCAGAGAAACAGAAGTATGACGCTCTTAAGTCCGCAGCGACTATGAAGAACGAGAAAGAGAAAATGATGTTGCAAGCAGGTGTTGACGCTTTGAAAGAGCACTATAAACCCAAAAAAGGAGAGTAATTGGATAACTTAGAATATTTATTGAAGGAATACATCGACAGGATGAACTTCCTCAAGGGCGGACTAGCCCAGGGCAATATTCCGACAATGGAAGAATACCGATACGTATGTGGTCAGATTCGAGGTCTCGAGGCTGCGTGCGGAATAATTCAAGACCTCAGAACCAAAACGGAGAACTCGGACAATGAGTGAACTAAACCTTAACAAAGCAATAGATTTATCTGCAGTGCTGAATAAAGAAGTAGAAGAAAGAGCATCACAACTACCTAAACCGCAGGGCTACCGTATTTTGTGTGCAATTCCTGAAGCAGAAGAAGCGTTTGACAGCGGTATTATCAAGTCAGATGAGACCCGTAGGCATGACGAATTATTGACTACAGTGCTGTTTGTGGTCGATTTAGGGCCTGATTGCTACTCAGATACGACCCGTTTTCCTAACGGAGCATGGTGTAAAAAGGGCGATTTCATCCTAGTTAGACCCAATGCTGGTACCCGTTTGGTTATCCACGGTCGAGAATTCCGCATTATTAACGATGACTCTGTGGAAGCTGTAGTTCAAGACCCACGCGGCATTAAACGCAAATTTACTTAAGGAGCTGGACATGGCTGAATTTAAAGGTGAAGAATATAAGTTTCCCGATGAACAAGAGGAAGTAACTAAGGGTAAACCCGTAGATACAGAAGAAGCTCTTGAGATCGAGGTAGAAGACGACACCCCCGAAGAAGATCGGGGTAGAACTCCCCCAGATGCTGAGAAAGTTAAGCAGCTTGAGGTAGACGTTGACGATTTAGACAAATACAGCAAAGAAGCTAAAGACAAGCTAATCCGCATGAAGCGTGTGTGGAATGATGAGCGTCGGGCTAAAGAAGCTGCTGATAGAGAGCGTACGGCTGCAGTAGATGCTGCTCAGCGTTTGATGGAAGAAAACCGCCGTATTAAGCAAATGCTTGAGAATGGTCAGGAAGAATATAAAGCAGCAATGACTTCCACGACCGAGATGCGCCTTGAAAAAGCCAAGCGTGACTACAAAGAAGCGTATGATTCTGGCGACACAGACAAGGTTATCGAAGCGCAGCAAGCTCTGACAGATGCTCAGATGTTGTTAGAAAGGGCGAAAAACTTTAAGTTACCCCCTTTACAAGACGATAAATATGATGTACAAACGAGTCAACAGCAACAATATGCACAACCGCAAGCTACGGACGAGAAGTTAGCGGAATGGCAAGGTCGTAATTCCTGGTTTGGACAAGACGAGGAAATGACTGCAGCAGCTCTGGGACTTCACGAGAAGCTGAAACGCCAAGGAATGCAGATTGGGTCTGAAAGATATTACGCAACGTTGGACGAGACAATGCGGAAGCGGTTTCCTGAGAACTTTGATGATGACCAGGATCCACTAGAAGAAGTAGAAGTTAAGGAAAAGCCCAAAGGGGACAGTCCCAAAGCAAAGCCTGCCACGGTCGTAGCCTCTGCAACTCGGTCGACAGGACCAAAGCGAGTCAAGTTAACGCAAACGCAAGTTGCGCTTGCAAAAAAACTTGGCCTCTCACCAGAGCAATATGTTCGTGAACTTTTAAAATTGGAGGTTTGAAATGGCTACAAATAGAATCAATCGTGAATTAGAAACCCGTTCAACTTATGAGCGTCCTACGGCTTGGGCTCAACCAGATCTTTTGCCAGAACCCGATAAGCAAGCAGGTTTTAGTTACCGTTGGATCCGTGTATCTACCCTTAATCAAGCTGACCCCCGCAATCTTTCTGGAAAACTGAGAGAAGGCTGGGAACCAGTAGGTATTGAGGAACAACCTCAGTTTCAGTTGTTAGTTGATCCCAATAGTCGTTTTAAAGACAATATTGAGATTGGCGGGTTATTGCTTTGCAAGACTCCAGATGAGTTTGTTATTCAGCGTAATACACATTACCAAAAGCAAGCAGAAAATCAGATGGAAGCTGTAGACAGTACCCTTATGCGCCAAAGCGACCCGAGGATGCCACTTTTTAAAGAAAGAAGCTCTTCGACAACTTTTGGTAAAGGTTAATTTTAATTTAGGAGTTTATTATGGCTTATCCAACCGTAGACGCTCCGTACGGACTAAAACCAGTCAATTTGATTGGTGGTCAGGTCTTTGCGGGAGCAACCCGTCAAATGCAAATTGCAAGTGGCTATGCTACAAGCATTTTCTATGGCGATTTAGTAAAACGTGTTGCAGATGGAACAATTGAGAAAGATACTGGCACAACTACAGCTACGCCTTGCGGTGTATTTTTAGGTGTTAGTTTCACCAACTCCTCAACTGGTCAAGTTCAGCAACAACAGTTCTACCCAGCAAGTCAGTCAATCAAATCTGGAACTCAGATTTTTGCAGTTGTTGCAGATGATCCTGACACATTGTTTAAAGTAGTTTCTTGTTCTTCAGGCACAACTGTTGCTGGAATGGGCATTTCTGCTATTGGTAATAACATTGCACTAATTCAAAACGCTGGATCTACCGTTACTGGTAACTCCGCTGTAGCAATTGATGAAGGTACGCAAGCTACTACTAATACTCTACCTATCCGCATTATTGATGTGGTAAGAGACACAGCAACGGGCACTGACACATTTGTTGAGTTTATCGTCAAGATAAATGCGACTATGCATCAGTACAACAACTCAACTGGCATTTAAGGAGCTTAGAAAATGGCTATTTCACGTGCACAACTACTGAAAG
>Ga0315904_10013014_pt1 | contig 10456 bp, 8 predicted proteins | sample LakEriMetagenome_6_FD_203529 | JGI IMG/M metagenome (GOLD analysis project Ga0315904, IMG submission 203529) | Freshwater fungal communities from buoy surface, Lake Erie, Ohio, United States - Buoy 12 MA120 | ecosystem: Environmental > Aquatic > Freshwater > Lake | place: USA: Lake Erie, Ohio... | reverse complement strand
CCTGCGTCACCACCCGCGCCGGCGTTACGTCGCGCTTGGGGAGAAGCAACGCTTCTCTACCAACCAAGACGCGATGGTGCAGCTCATGGGCTGGGCCGGTAACATGACGCTTTCGGGCGGCATGATGCAGGGCGTTCTTCGCGCTTAACCTCGACAGCGGCGGCTTTAAATAGCCGCCGTACCCCTTCTGGCTTTTGTTGATGAAAGGATATCAACATGCCCTTTAAACCTGACCGTAACTCCGGTCTTGGATATCCGCCCGTTGGCGGTACGCCTATCGGTATCCCCGACGCGACCGCAGTAGTGCAAGTCGGCACTATCGTCTCGATGTTCGATGAAATTCAAGGCTGGGGTGAGTTTATTTACCTCCCCGGCGCTGCATCGCTCGCCGCTGGCGACCTAGTTCTGTACGACACTACGCCGGGTGCGGCCTCTGTTACGCGTCATACCAACGCGACGGGCTCGAATACGGGCCGTCCCGTTGCCATCGCGATGGCAGCTATCGGCGCAACCCAATTCGGCTGGTACCAGATCAGCGGTCTCGCTATCGTTAACACCGTTTCCGGTCAGGTGGCCGGTGTTATGATGGGGACGGCGACGGCCGGTCAAGTCGGCAACACGGCGGACGCTGGGGACCAAATCCTTAACGCCCGCCTGACGACGGCGCGGGGTACGCCTGCGGCGAACCAAGCGTACGCGCTTATCCAGCGCCCGTTCGTACAAGGTCAGATCACCTAAGCTCACGATCCTCCCCGTGAGGCAAACTGGCGCGGTGCGCTTTCCGCTAGATCGGTCCCGCACCGCGCCTTCTTTCATTTAAAAGGACATGGGTATGCACCTTCCTGATCCGCAATACAAAACAGCAGACGGCTCCGCGCTACGCATTTGGCGTGACGAAGCGCAAAATAACTTTCTCTCGCAGCGCGAGGGAAGACCGATTTTTGACGAAGTAATCTACGCCGAGATTATTTCGCCGGGATCGCGCGATAGCGCGCCCGTTCTCGAACTCGTGCGGCACTTTGCGCCGGAAATGAACCACCCCGGCCCTATGTTTCATTCGCGCTACGATGACTATAAGCATTTTGTGGAGGACTTCGAACGTAAGTCCGCTACAGACGCGTCGCTGGCGGGTACCCCCCTGGGCGAATGGTCGGAAATTCCGCGCCGTTTGGCCGCGACGTTGCGCGCGTCAAACATTTACACCGTGGACGCGCTTGCGGCGTTGCCGGATAGCAAGCTCTCGGCGGTCGGACTCGACGGGCGCGTATGGCGCGCGAAAGCCGAAGCATACTTGCAGACTGCGAAAAACGCGGCATACGCGACCGAGCTAGCCGGTCAAATTGACGCGCTTAAAGCGGAACTGCAAGCCAGCCGGGACCGCGAACACGTGATGGCTACCCGCCTGGACGAGCTTGAAGCGGCGAAAAACGGCGGCGAGGTCCCGTCACTGGTCGCCGACGACGCGACGCCGCCGACGCCGCCGATTATCTAACCAAACGACGCCACTTTAAAGCAGGACGTGAGTAATGACGTTGCTATCTACAGCCCAACGGGCGTGCGATGTAGCGGGATTGCCGCGTCCTGCGGCGCTTCTAAGCAGTACCGACCCATTTAACCGTCAAGTGTTGGCTCTCGCAATTGAAGTGCTTGATGAGCTATGCTTGATGAACTGGCCGATACTAAACGTGCCTTATACGTTCAACACCGTGGCTAACCAGTCTCAGTACGACCTACCCGAAGACTTTAAAAGGGAAATGGGCGACACGATGTACGCGGCGTCGCAGTATACACAGCTTCGGGGATCGTTGACGCCCGCAGATTGGGCGCGCCAGCGCGACACGCTGCAAGCACAATATGGTCGGTACCGTTACCGCATTTTTGGCTTGCCTTTAAAGATCAATGTAAGCCCGACACCGACGGCGGTGGAAGCTCTTACGTTTGAGTATCAGACAACGTACAAGGTACAACAGGCAGATACGACCTATAAAAATACGTTCTTTGCCGATAGCGATGTGCCGCTGGTAGACGAAGACCTGTTTTACTCGGGCCTAAAATGGCGTCTAAGGCGCGTTAAAGGTCTTGATTATAGTGAAGAATTTAACGAATACGAAGTCGATAAGGCGAAGCGCTTAGCGCAAGCATTGCAGCTAGGCTCTATGCCGGTTTCGTATCGGTACCCGTATGACGTGCCTGATGGGCTTGGCTTCTATATCCCTGAGAATGGATACGGAAACTAATGGTTGCGGTTCGGAGAGTTAATCGCGGGCGGCAAGCCGTACCGGAAACCGTTGGCGCGCCGACCGGGGGCCTTAACGGGCGTGACGCACTTGTGGCCATGCAGCCGCAAGACGCGTTTCAACTCGATAATTGGATACCGCGAGGCTCCTACTGCGAAACACGCGGGGGCAGCGAAGACTATGCGACAGGAGTACCCGGCGCGGTCGAGAGCCTGGAAGTGTACACGGGCGGCGCGGGCTCGAAGATGCTTGCGTTTGGCAACGGTAGTATATACGACGTAAGCCTTGGCGGCGCCGTCGGGTCCGCCCTAGCGTCGGGCAAAACGAGTAATAAAGTGACGACTGCGATGTTCGCAAACGCGGGGTCGCAGTTTTTGCTTATCTATACCGGCGCGGATCAGCCTATGTCGTATAACGGCACGGCAATCGCGAACCTGACAATTACCGGAATGACGGGTTCGCAGAACACGTTGCATAGCCCGATGGCTTTTAAAGGCCGTATGTACCTTGCGCAAGAAGACCAGTTAGGTTTTTACTACCTCGCTGTCGGTGCAATCCAAGGTGCGGCGTCATTCTTTGACCTACAGCAGCAGTCACTACGCGGCGGCGCGCTGGCGACTATGGTATCGTACTCGCAAGAAAGCATGGGTGATGGCCCGCAAGATTACGCGCTTTTCGTAACCACGGAAGGCGAATACATTATGTACGCGGGGACGGACCCGTCGAATGCCGCCACTTGGGAGCTAGTGGGTAGGTACTACGGCCCGCCGCCTATTGGAAAAAAGGGGTGGTTTAAGTTTCGTTCCGATGTGTATTTTATCACTCGGGAAGGCATTTTGTCGTTTACTCAAATTCGCCAGATGGGCGAAGAAGCGTCGGATACAAAGTACCTGACGTCGCGCCTAGGGCAGCTATACGCTGGTGCAACGACGTATAAGAACACGCACGGTTGGACTGGTATTATCTACCCAGCCGGGAGCCTGTTGGTTGTAAATATCCCGCGAAGCGGCGCGATGAGCGGCGCGTATACGCAATTTGTTATGGATACGAATAGCAATGCGTGGGGCCAGTTTACGAACTGGAACGGCATTTGCTTTGCGCTCTTTAACGACCGTTTGTATTTCGGTACGAACGCCGGGAAAGTGGTGCTCGCCGACGAGGGTTTTACAGATAACGGCGCGGAAGTGGTAGGCGTCGCCCGCCCCGCATGGAACGACTTTGATAACGGTTTCGGCCTGGGTAACGCGGAAAAGCAATTTCACATGCTTTATCTCGCTGTACGGGCGGACGGCGTGCCGAGTGTGTCGTGCGCTTTAAACGTCAACTTTGAAAATGACGAGCCGGTATCAGCGTCGGCAGCCGCGCCGCCGGAAGGCGTGGAATGGGACGTACCGGATTGGGATACGGCGGATTGGGCTGACGGACCCGCTATTCAAAACATAGCTATTCCGGTATCGAAACTCGGCTACGTGGCGTCGCCCTGGCTGAAAGCCGTATCGACTGCAAGCACAATACAGTGGTATGCGTATAGATCAGTCTTCCAGAAAACTAAAGGGGTATTCATACAATGATAGCTGTACCTGCCGGGCGCTTTACAGAAATGGTCGGCCAATACTGCATGGAGAAAATACCGGGTTTAAAGCTTGCGTCTGGCATGTATCAGGCGATGATGGTAGTGAACGACGATAACGACTTCGTGGCCGGAGTAGTGTTCACTAATTTTCGCGATATCGACGTAGAGATTAGCTGCGTTAGCGAAACCCCGGCGGCGTGGCGACCGGAAGTCTGTAAAGCGATCTTTACGTATATATTCGACCAACTCGGTTGTGTGCGGTGTACTTCGATCACGACGCGGCCCAACCGGAAGGCCAGAGGTTTTTTAGAGAGCCTCGGTTTCACCCTTGAAGGCAACGTGAGGTTGGGCTATGACGGCCAAAGGGATGCCTTGATTTACGGCCTCCTGCGGTCTGAATGCCGCTTCCTTGCTGACGATAGCGAGAGAGACGATGGGAAAGAAGAGCGGCCCGAAACCCCCGCCAGCGCCGGACCCGGTGACAACGGCGAAGGCTCAGGGGGAGCAGAACATCGCCGCCGCGATAGCCCAAGCGAACCTGAACCGGATTAACCAAGTAACCCCGCAAGGGTCGCTTACTTATACGCAAGACGGCGTGAATAGCGACGGTACGCCTCGCTACACGCAAACCATGACGCTTAGCCCGGAAGAGCAGCGTAAGTACGAGCTTAACAATCAGGTTGCAAACGCTTTAAACGGCCTTGCCGTTAACAATGTCTCGCGCGTAGCCGATGCGCAATCAACGCCGTTTTCGTATGACGGCATGACGCCGATCCGTACGTCTATTGGCGGCGGCAGCTTGGCGGATATTGGCGACGCCGGAAAGATTAAAGAGCGCCTTGATTACTCGGGCCTAACGAAACTCCCGGGCACAGAGGACTTCGGCGCAGAACAGCGCCGTATGGCAGACACGGTGTACGCGCAAGCGGCGTCGCGCCTTGACCCCCGGTTCTCCCAGCGCGAAGGCGATTTAAAGGCCCGTCTCGCTGCGCAAGGTATTTCCGAAAACTCCGACGCATATCGTCGCGCTGTAGACAACGAAGCGCGCGACCGTAATGACGCGTATAACCAAGCGGTGTATACGGCGCAACAAGCTGGTTCGTCTGAACAGTCGCGTATTTTCGGCCTAGCAATGTCGGCGCGTCAACAGGGCCAGGACGAAGAGAATACGTCAGGGGCGTTCCAGAACACGGCGCAACAGCAGCGCTTTGGTCAAGAAGCGGCGCGGACGGCGGTTGCGAACCAGAATGCGGTGACGCGCTTTAACCAAAGCGCCGCCGAAGCTGCGTTTAACAACCAAGCCCGCCAGCAACAAATACAAGAAGCCGCGTACCTGCGTAATCTGCCGCTTAACGACATTGCCGCGCTTCTCGGTACCGGCCCCGGTGTGGCCGATCCGAACTTTAACCCGGTTTCGCAAGTCGGCGTGGCGGCTCCTGATTACATGGGCGCGGTCAATAATCAGTATAACGCGCAGATGCAGCAGTATAACGCTCAGCAACAAGCGCGTAGCCAAATGCTCGGCTCGATCTTTGGCGCGGTCGGCACAATTGGCGGTGCTGCGGTCGGAAGCGATATCCGCTTTAAAGAGAACATTAAGCGCATCGGTACCCTTGCGAACGGTATCGCAACGTATGCGTTCACCTATATCGGCGATAAAGTGCAGCGGTTTGGCGTCATGGCCCAAGAAGTCCTGCCCGTTATCCCCGATGCGGTTGTTTATGACCGTGATGGCTTTATGTACGTTGACTATTCGAAGGTCTATTAAATGGCAACGCGTCGTCGTCCCCCCGTTATCCCCGAGATTGCGCGCGCATACCAAAACGACCCGCGCACGTTGTTGGCCCGTCAAGCGTTGGCTACGGGCGCGTCTGTTGCTCCTGTAGCGGCGGGCAAGTACGCGTGGGCTGACGGTATCGCGCGTGCGCTTAGCGGCGTAGCGGGCGGTTATATTAACCGCGAGCGCGAGGGCTTCTATGGGGCCGAGGAAGCCGCTCAGATCGCCAAGAGGGAGAAGCGGGGGGCGGATGGCCTCACAGGGCTCCAGGGAGCGCCCGTGGCCGCCCCTGCGCCTGCCCCGGCTACCCCCGTACCTCAAACCATGGAAAGCCCGCCAGAGGGCATGAGCGCGGTCCTAGACCCCCGTGTGGCCTCGTCAATCGCGACGGCGACCGGCGCGCCTCCCCCGGCCCCGCCGCAACCTCCTGGCCCCATTATGAGCGGCCCTGCGTCTATACCTATGGCCCCCATCCCGCCGCCGAATGCGTCGCCTGTAGCGCCGGTAGCTTCTAGCGCGGGGGTAGCGCCAGCGAATACGCCCCCTTTTGGCGCGGCCCGGGCCGGTTCTTCCGCGCCTGAGACCATAGCGGATTGGGACGCGGCCCCAACTATTGAGGAGCTACCTGACGCCCCAGCGCCAGTAGCAAGACCTAATGCGCCGAGCCCGGTAGCGGCTAAAAAGTCGCGGCTACTCGAAGCCGCCTATCGAATTATGCTTGATGCCGACCCGTACGAAAGTGCTATGGGTCAAGAAATGTACGCGCGCGGCCTTGCCGAGCAGACAGAACTTGACGAAGCCGCCGCCGAACGCGAACAGCGTATGCTCGAACAAAAGTTTGACAACGAATGGCGTATGTTTGCGGATGCGGAGTCGCAAGACCGTGGAGCGGCTATTCAGGACCGGCGTGACGTTCGCCAGAATAACTTCGAAAGCGTGTCGCAATGGAGGGAGCGTCGCTTTAGAGCGGACGAAAGCGGTAAGGACCGCGCGTTGCGCCAATGGGAGACGCGCTTTAGTGCGCAAACGCAATACGCGTTGGAGGCGTCGCGTCAAAACTTCCAAGCCGGTCAAAGCGCGTTGGATCGCGCGGTAGAGCTAGCGAAAGTCGGTGGCGCGGGCTATGTGGGTTCGGAAGCGGCTTTAAAGGACGCGAACGAATTCTTCAACACGTCGGCGGGTAGCAAAATACTTACCCAAGCGCAACAAGGAATTGCGTCCGCTGATGAAGCTAAAGCGGCGTTGGGCGAGTTTAGGAAGGTTTTGCGTAGGCAACAAACCGGTGGCGCTTTAAACTACTTTGCCCCCGGCGTAGTGCCGTGGTCTAACAGTAACCTACAGTACATGAAGAGCCTGTCGAATATGCTGGCGCTGGCTAGGTCGCAAACCATGAAGGGTGCGCTGTCCGATAAGGATATCGCGTTCTTGCTGGAAACAGTGCCGAATATCCGTAACACGCGCCAAGCGAATATCGCGCAAATTGCACAGCTTGAGCGTATTGCGGACCTTCAAAGCCAGTTTGCATTGCAAACAATTCGCGCACGCGAACGCGGCGAAGGATCGCGCTTCCTTGAGGACTGGATCAACTACGCGGACTATTCGCGTACGGTTTCGCCGGACAGGATGAAGAAGTTTGAAGCGTGGCGCGCTAGCGTACCTACGGTTGACGCAAACGGTAATCCGGTGAGGCGTTAATGCCTATTCAACGAATGCCAAACGGGGAGTACGTTAACGTCCCCGATAACATTACGCCGGAGGGCAGGGCGCGTCTGGAAAAGGCGTATTCGGCCCCGGCCACGCGTACGTCTGCGACCCCGCCTCGTGCGGCGACGCCTCGTGACCGTATTGCTGAGCGTCGGCGTATTCGCGAAGAAGAGGACCGTAAAGAACGAGAACTCTATAAAACACGCGATGATGGCCCGTTAAGCGGCATGGTAAAGCCTTTGCGGTCTTTGGCGCGCGGCGTGACGTTCGGGGCCGATGAACTGGCCGAAGCTGGCGTGGTCGCGGGTGTGGGTGGCGGTATTCGTGCCATTGCGCGTCAAGATATCGGTGAAATTCCGCGAGTGTTCAACAACGTCCGTCAAGCGCAACGCGAGATGCGCGAAGCCCGGGAAGCCGAGGCTCCGGTTACTAGCGCCGCTGCGGAGATTACTGGCGCGGTCCTCAACCCGGTCGGCGCGTCGCTGGGTATTGCGAAAGGGCTGTCAACGGGCGCGAAGGCTTTACAGCGCGTGGCCCCAGCGGCTAAGCCGACCATCGAGGCGACCCGTGCGGCAATCGCAGCTTTAAAGGCGAGTAAAGCCGGACGGGCAACAGGGGCAATTGTTAACTCAGCCCCGGCTCTAGGCGCACGTGCGGGCCTTAACCAAGGCGTAATTAGCGCCGCTATTGACGGTAAAGCGCCCGACGCCATCGCGTCCGAAGGGTTGCAAGGCGCGGTGCTGGGCGGTGCGGCGGGTGGCGCATTACGTCTTGGCGGCGGAGTAGTAAACGCGCTTGCCAAGCGAGGGGAAAAAGCGGCTCCGCACGTGGCGTATGAACGTATGGCGCGTATGTTGGAGCGTAGCGACAACCCGGCCACGGGTAGGCCGTTTACACCTGACGAAGTGGCGAATGAGGTAAAAGCCGCGCGCGCGGGCGGGACGCCGTATATGACGGCGGACGTGCTGGATGACGGCCAGGACTTCCTGTCCTACTTGTCAAAACAAACGGGGCTTAAAGCGGCGTCTCATGTTCGTAACGAGGCGGAAGAACGCCTTGCCGACGCTGGCGGGCGTTTTGAGAGTAAAGTCCGTAAAGTGCTTGGTATCGGCTCTGAAGACGCGTACGCGACCGGAAAAGCCATTAAAGCAGATCGCCGTGCTGCGGGTGATAGAGACTTCTCGCCAGAGGTCATGGATAGGCAACTGGCGTGGAGTGATAAGCTGGAAAACATATTCACGCGCGACGACCCCAAGTTTCAAAAGATTGTGCGCGAAGCTGCGGACGACATTAAATTTGACGAAGAGGATATTGCGCAACAAGTATTCAGTAAGGGCTTTTTGGCGGGCGAACCCGGCGCGCTGACGTTTGCGCAAGCGCCTAGCATTCGTGTTATGGATGCGGTTAAGAGCAAACTGAATAGTAAAATCAGTACGGCACTATCTGGTAATAAGCCCGATGTGGATGAAGCGCGTAGACTGTCGCGTAAGATCACGCAGCTTAAAGAGGCTATTGCCGAAGTAAATCCTGAATACGGCCAAGCGCTTCTTAACCAACGTGACTTCTTCCAACGCACTGAAAGCCTCGAATTGGGTCAGAAGGCGTTGGATATGATTAAGCGCAAGGAAGCGCGCGAACTTATGGACCTAATCAGCGATCCGAAGGTTAAGTCGGACGATTTAAAGCTCGGCTTTGCTGACGCACTTATGGCGCTGTCGGCAAAAGAAAACCCGGTAGCGTTGCTGCGACGCGCGGCTAAGACGCCTGACCAACGTAAAGCGCTTGTGAAGCTTTTCGGTAGCGAAAAGAAATTTGCGGACTTCGAGCGGTTTATGCGTCGCGAACTACGCGCCCGGGATACGGATTTGCCGATTATCGCGTCGCGGCGTATGCAAAAAGACCTGCTACGCGACCCGCCTCCAGAAAACGCGGGCGAGGCCGTGAAAAGCGCCGCGCAATCGCTAGGTACCGGTTATGCGTTTGGCGGACCTATCGGCGCGGCGTCTCGCGTTGCGCGCGATCTTACTATGCGTGAGAAGACTATTAGTACGGCGGCAAAGGAACAACTTGCTAAAGCGTTGTCCGATGACGCAAGCGGGCTGAAAAAAGGCGTAAACCGCTCTAAAGCCTACATGCGTATTCTTGAACGCAAAGCTAAGCGCCGCGCTGTAAGCGGGTCAAAAGGCGTCGTTAGCTTCGCTGGCGGCAACACTGGTTATGAGGAATAACGCTAATGCCCGGTTATGATGGTTTTGGCAACTTTACGCGCGGGTATAACTGGACGGCGGATAAGCTCGCGTCAATTAAAATTCAAGCTGCGCGTATGGACGGCGAGTTTGATATCTATGCGACAGCACTCAATCAAGTTATCCTTCGTAATGGCGTAGCTGCGTTTACTGGCGATGTTAAGCTGGGCGGAAACGATATTACAGGCATCGGCTTGGGTACGGCGGCTAGCCCGTCAATTGCGCCGACAGGGGACACTACGAGCGGTGTATACTTCCCGTCTACAGGCGCGGTCGGGTTGTCTGCAAGCGGTGTTCTGCGGTTCGGGATTAACCTGTACGGCGCGTACGTACCGAGCGGGCAGCTATTTGGCATCGGCACAGTAACGCCGCGAACGCAGCTTGACGTGGCGGGTATTGCGTCCTTCCGTTCTGCGTTCGAAGACACGGTGATTAGCGCAACCGGTATTAGCGGTACTGTGCAAGTAGACGTCGTGACCGCGCCAATCGTACAGTACACGACTAATGCCGCCGGTAACTGGACGTTCAACATTCGCGCTGACAGCGGAAACACTTTAAATAGCGTCATGGCTATCGGCCAAACGCTGACGCTCGCTATTGAGGTTCCGCAAGGCGCTACAGCGTACTATTGCACCGCCATTACGATTGACGGCGCGGCCCCGGCGTCGATCCAGTGGTCTAACGGCGGCGCGCCTAGCGCTGGTAACGTGTCCGGTACGGACGTGTATACAGTGCGCGTTACCAAGACTGGTGCGGCCACGTTCCGCGTTCGCGCGTCGATGAACCAGGAGAAATAAATGCCGCGCGTAGGTTCGTCCGGTAGCGCCGCGTTAAGGGCGTTTAACCCTAACGCATTGTTAAGAGTGCGGTGGCTTTGTATTGCTGGCGGCGGTGCTGGCGGGGAAGGTAGTAGCGGCGG
>Ga0315904_10013013_pt1 | contig 10457 bp, 6 predicted proteins | sample LakEriMetagenome_6_FD_203529 | JGI IMG/M metagenome (GOLD analysis project Ga0315904, IMG submission 203529) | Freshwater fungal communities from buoy surface, Lake Erie, Ohio, United States - Buoy 12 MA120 | ecosystem: Environmental > Aquatic > Freshwater > Lake | place: USA: Lake Erie, Ohio... | reverse complement strand
CTGTTGTTGTAGTCGTAGTGGTAGTTGTTGTTGTGATACCTAAACAATCATTACAACCTGTATACGTTACTACAGGATTCTCAATTAACTGATAAGGATAAGAAGGTGTTGTTACAGATGTTATCTCCCAACAATTTCCATCTTGAGTTTTAACATAGTCACCAACAACTAAACCATATGTTGTAGTATCTACCAACACCTCAGTTACTATTCCACTAGGACAAAGAGTTGCTTCAAACCAATCTCCTGAAGGAAGTGTCGTTGTAGTAGTTGTAGTAGTTGTAGATGTTGTTGTAGTGGTAACTGTTGGACACTCATTTTTATCACATACATTTCCTGTCTCACATATCTTTATTGAGTATGTTGAGTGGTCTATATGATACCATTGACTACCACCCATAAATATCTCTTTTCCTTTTGGATCAGTATATATTGTATCATTTACGTTTGGAATTCTATTTACACCATTATGGTATAGCATACTATATATTGGTGACACAGCACAAGCAGCATCTCCTGTATCTCCGAAGTTTTCTACATCTATTGCAAATGGAGTTAGCTGTATGCCTGTCTCTATGTTTATATTAATTATCTTACTTGCACTATCTCCAACACAATTTGTTGCTACAACCTCCATTGGAAATACACAAGCCTCTTCCGGTGTTCCTCTTAATGTTCCTGTTGATAGTTCAATAGACAATCCTTTTGGTAGTATTTCAGCTGTGCATGGAGATGTATTTGTTGATGTACCATCTCCATTCAATAATGTAACAGATGTTCCACATATAACAGTTGGCAAGTCACTTACTCCAACAGTAATATGTTTGTTCCTACCATAACAATCTGTGTATCCAAATAATGAACCACCTGTTCCTCCTGTTAACTCATAGTTATTGCATGATGTAACAATACTCCAAGATGTTGGACTACCTGATGATAATAAAGGTATTGTAACGCTTCTTCCTTGTATTAAGGTAATATCATCTTGGTATATAAAAGGAACTGAATACTCAAAACAATCACAGAATCCAGATGATACACATATACCTGCTGTATTAATAACAATATACACGCCACCAGAAACATATGGGGCAAACATAGGTATATCGCTTATTAGAAAAAAAGCATTGCTACCATTATATGTATTTATTCCACTAGGGTCAATATATATTGTATCACCTACTGTGGGAAGAATACCTGAACCATTAAAGTGTACAAGTGTAGTTGCAATACCAGTACAAACTGTATTTACATCATATTCACTCGTGTCTATATAGAACTGCTTTAAATATGGTAGTATTCTAGTTACTTTATACGATGATGATGGAAGTGGTGAATATACTTCTAATTGAGCTTCTCCGGTTTCTAGAAATTTCTTAAATGAAATACTTCCTGTACCATTGTCCACAAGACCATCATATGGACTAACTAATTTTATATCTTCTGAAGGTATTCCCTCTGCAATTAAAGCATTGAAATTTGAAAGAGTGTTTAGGCCTATATATCCTGTGTCAGCTATTATGCCTCCATTATATGTTAGAATATATCTTGTTGGAGCACCTATTGTCTCATAAGATACTTCAGCTATTCCTTTGTCAGTACCTAAGTCAATGTCAATATATCTTGTAGCAGCATCTCCTGAGTATGATGCTGTGCCTGAATTTAGGTTATCGGTATAATCCCATATCAAGTATAGATTATCATAGTCATTTGGATTGTTAAAAACAAATGTTCCTTCATATCTTCCACCCACTAATGAAACAGGTATCTCTGTAGCTTGTGAAATTATTAAGTCTTTTTGTGATTGATCATACAACTCATTGGTTACAAGATAGTATACCTTATTGTTTAATGATGGCTCTAGACTCTTTACATTGGGATCAGCACCTACTAATCCAGTCTTTACGGTTACAGTAGATCCATCATAAGGCATATAGTCAATACCTCCAATTCCTGTGAATGTATCAAATAGGGCAACCCTAGATTCACCAAGTTCTATATTGTTTAATTCAATGTTAGAACTACCTGTATAATTAAAAGACTGATCCGATTTCATATATTATTTTTTTGTTCCGTGATACACGGCTATATTCAAATTTTGCGGTTTAGATCTACCTTGTCTTAATGTAAATAATACTGTTTGATTGCAATAAGTCACCAATAAACCAACTGTTCTTACAACGTTTGGTGTATTGTTAGCAACGTCTGCAAATATATCTGTAGTGCCATATCCAGCAGTTGGGAAACCTGTTACCCAATTGGTTCCGAAGCCCTGATCGACTAGGCTTAATGTCCAATTGTTGTCTGTTATGATTGTGAAGAATAAGAAGTTAGTAGCACCAGCTTTAGGAACTGACCACTCATTTCTGCTTATTGAAAGCCTGCACCCAAGAACACTTCTAGTTTCATTCATGCTAAGTGTGTATACTCTATTTCTAGGATCATAAGCACCAAGTTTTTGAGTATCTCCTGCATCATTCATAACATTTATGAAATAATCTTTCATACCACTAGATGATATTTCAGCTATTTCATTACCTGCCATCATTAACACAGCACCTCGTCTTAGGTCTGTAAAGAACATATCGTATCCCCAACTAGCAAATGACTCAGGGTTCTTACTTATACCATATTCATATGGCAACAATAACTGATTACCTAATACCTCTGGAACGGATGACAATTGACTTCCTCCGGCAGCATCAGACAATATACTTTTTTCATATAGAACAACACTTACTTTATCCTCTTGGAAAACAAGTACATCTTCATCTCTAGCGTATAATTTCTGAATAGACCCATATTCTCCATCTAAGTACTTAAAATTAGCCTTAGATAGGTTAAATTGATTCAGTTCATTTACACTAGTGTTTTCTCCATAAATACTACTATAACAAATAGCATTTTTAGATACTTTTTGCCCATAACCATCTATTGTTGTAGATGCTCTAGGGCTGTATTGTAAAGTTGCTGCATTCCAGTCATCTCTTATTCTGTATGTCTCTAAACCATTCTCATAAGACCAAGCATTGAAGTCAGAGTTTATAGTAGATAATGGGTTATTTAATACAATACAAGCAGGATTCAATCCATTCTGATTGGCTTCATCTTTATCATAAGAAGCAGTACCTGGAGCATTGTATATAGCATTAGCTATTGTTTGATTTACCACTATATTATATGGATCTATTACTGCTAATACCTCATAAGGGATATTTGGATTGAAATATATTGAATTTATGTCTATGTATAATTTTTCTCCAACAACAAAGTTGTGCATCTGAGTTGATGTTAATATAGCTTTTCCTACAAATGGTGCTGTATTATTATATACTAAATTACCAAAAGACCATAACACATGATGTTGACCATTAACTATTGGTAGTGTTCTAGTTGTTTCGTGGTATATATCTGCATTAGACTCATCAGGAACAGTTTCAGCTATAATGGTATTGTCAAAATGTTTAACATATATAGATGCAGACATTCTGTTAATATTATTGTTGCCAGTATTACTTCCTACTAAAACCATATATACTGGTTTAAAATAAATAGTAAATTGATCTACATCTACATTTATAGATGAATATGGTATTATATTTTGATTACTTGTATTATTATATGTAGTAAAATCACTACCTCTTCTAAAAGAAACTATCTGTTCATTTAATTCAACACCATTTGCATCTATATATTGAAAATCATTATATGCACCTGATTCAATAAACCACTCTTCTATATTTTCATATGTTCCATTACTATAAAATGTTTGAACATAATTAGATGCATTTGGGTTAAGTGTTTCATTAATTTTTATTTCAATGATATCACCAGGATATATAGTTTCATCTTGATTGTCGTTTAGAGTTAAAAAACAATATGGAGAATCACTAAAAATATTTTGAGTTAAATAACTTCTATTCCTATCTCCCCTTAAATTTATTTTCCAAACATCACCAACAGATGGCTGAGAATTAAATACAATCCAAACGCCATATCCCAATGATTGATTTTGTTGAACAGTATTTCCGTTTGGCCCTATATTAATCCAATATGGTACACCTATATTAATATTTGATATATACCATGTACCATAAAATATATTTGATGTCCATCTAAATTGATTATTTGGTAACACTTGTAGTGTTACCCTATATGATCCGATAAAATTATATCTATTTGAATCAGCATAAAAAAATAATGGTGTGGGATTTGGATTTGTTGTTAATATAAGAGCATTTGGATTATTATCACCATAATATATTGGATTTTCAGCATATGAATATGAATTTACTGAAGTCATACAATCATTAATAGAAATACTACTATTACCATAAGAATCATTCCAATATACATTTGTAGGAATAGCACTACTTAATTCATATGGATTATCAACCTTTATCTTAAAATAAAGTCCTGCTTGAGCACCATTTATGAAATTAGCTGCTTGACTCTTAAGCTCTAATACCTTATATTTCTTATTAGAAAAAGTTGGTCCATCATTAGTACATTTAATTATAATATACCCATTTACAGGAATTTTGTCTTTATCTGATTCATGTATTAAGAAATACCTAAATTCATTCTTAACATAAAAATAGATAGGAAATATATTATAATAAGCACCTTTACCTTGTTTAATAACAAACCTATAGTTAGTAGCCCAAGATGGTGGGTTGTTGTATACAGTTACCTTTAAACTATTACCCTTTGTAGATTGAGTAGGAGGTATGTATACAGTATTATTGTCAGATGTAAGTGCAGTTGTAGATCGACCATACTCATCTAGATATTGTATGCCTATCTGATAATCTCTATCAGAACGGAATGTTTGTATGGGAGCACCTTCTATATTATTATCGAAAGATTTGTAAGTAACACCAACTCTAATTGGCTCAAATACATCATAAAATTGAGTATAGTATCCATACATTATTCTGTTGCCAACATAATCTTGAGCTTTAGCTAGCAATGGAACATTATCAAAAAGACGAGTTAATTGATATGGATCTAGAATAGTATATATCTCATTGTTGCTAAAATCAAACTCTCTAAACACATTGTTGGCTATATTTAGATCATCTTTATTTATTGTGTCAACTATAAATATATTTGTATTTCTAGCATCACGCATCAATATCTGAATCTCACTAACAAATTGACTTCCTGTAAAACAAGTTATAAATGCCTTGTTATATTTGTTAGTCATAGCTTTATTATAACCTGCGTTATAATCAATAGTATAATCTTTAGGTTTAAATGCCACTTGTGTAAATGGTGACATTGCACTATATTGATTATCCAAATACTTATACCTATATGAAAAATAGATAAATCTATCCTCCATATTATTTGCTTGATCAATTAAATTTGGATCAAGCGTATTATCCAACCTTAACTTAGGACCATTAAGTGGTGGTGCTAATATAACATTGATGTCATCATCAATTCTTGGGTCATCAACACTATACCCACCATTACCATTTACATCAGCTCTAACTCTAGAAACATTTATTCTTCTAGGTGGATTAAAGTTGTCTGTCCAAAAAAGAAATCCATTTACATAATTGATGCCTGTAACAATAAAATCCTTATTGAAATTAAGTTTGCTAGGTGTTGTTGGTGTGGCCTTATTTGACTGCAATACTCTTACAGTAGTTCCGGACACAGTATTGTACTCAAATATGCCATCAAATTCATTAGCAGAAACAAGCCAATAAATAAGGTTGTCTTTATCACTAGATGTTGCGCCAATTGTTCTAGCATTAGTAATGGTATTTATATTAGTGATATTACTAATGTTTGTCATTAGCGTATTACCCCTCTGATTTCTAACAGCACCCATGTTGCCATTATCAGATGTGTCTATTCCGACATTTAGAGCATCAATAAAACCACCTTCAGGAATAAGCCTCTCATCGAGGTCTTTATTCATTACACCCTGTAGAAAATTATTGCTTAGTGTAGCCATTATTATTTTATTTGCTTACCTTGACTTCTTAGTGTCATTAACAACCTAGATGGATGTAAATTACTGAGTCTAAGTTTTGCGTTTCTTAATTCAGCGTGCTTCTCGTCTCTTGCCAATTTCCTGTCGTATACTGGTATGCCTGTCTTAGCATTAAGTATGCACCATTTCACGAACCTATATACAAACTCTTCAGCAAACTTGTGAACTACTATATCTGATTCATTTCCGTTTGCCATACCATCAGATATGTATTCCAACACTATAAGTTGGTTTTCTACACCTGATGAAAAGTCTATTACACCATTATTTATTCTGAAATGTGGCCCAGCAGAAAGTAGTCCTGGATCTACCATAAATCTAGCACCTACCTCATATCCAAAGTACCAATCACCATCAGAACACCAACCATAGCAGCCTGAGTATATTCCAGGACCCTCATATAGCTTTTTCTCAAGCCTATCTAAATCTAATCTAGATGTGCCTATTAACACCTCTCCATTGATATCAAACAATATGTTATTGTTATTATCTTGTAGGTATCCAAGAGCACTATTAGCCTGTCTATTTTCATATAGAGGTCTCAACACTCCATTTACAAGCAATGATATTCTAACGTAGTTTACATAGTCTGATGGTAGAATAAATTTGAGGTTATCCCCTACCTGCATCTCAATTGTCTTAATTGCCCTGAGTGCGTCAAAATGAAGCATCTTAATGGCCTGTTTTGCATGGTAGATAACCTCATAACGTTTAACGTTATTAACTAGCTTGTCGTTACCAACATACATTGCCATAAAATTATTCACTATATCAGAAAGAGATACGTATTGATACGAACCCCAATTCTGATCTTCTGGAACAACACCATTATTGGTGTAATACTGATATGGAGTAATGTATGGCATCTATTAACTTTTTTCTTGACTATTTTTAACTTCTTCAGATTGTGCTATTGCTACAACTTCATTTTCACCTATAGATATTCCAGAGTATCCTAGTATCTTAATTACAAGGTCTGGCTCATAGCTTGCAGGAAGCTCAAAGTCTTGGTAGTCAGCAGCAGCAGGGTTGAATAACGGAACACCATTAGGCAAAGTATTCCATGTCCATTTTGGATCTAGTGGATATCTTAAATACTGAGCTGTAACAACACCTGTACCTGATATTGCAGTTGGATATACTTGAATCTCATTACTTGAGTTAGTATATACAGGATATGTTGTAGATGGCTGAGTAAAGCCTGATAGTAGTAGGTTATTTATTTTAGAGTGAGATACTTTTTCAATCTCATTTGTATTATTATACAATACCTTATCTAGGAAGTAGCAATCAGCAGGAATACCATACTTTAATGTTACCGGATTGTATGTAAGTATTCCATAAGTAGAAAATATATCTATAGCCTCTTCTATTTGTTTAGGTATGTCAGCATATCCTGAATTATGCATCCTATTGTTTTGCTTTATAACAGATATGCTATAGCTATAAAATAGCTTTTCAAATATCTCAATCTGTGCTTGCTTGGCAAATAGATTAAACTCCATTGGAGTTATATATCCTCTATTGTCTTTGCTTATAATTGAAAGTACAGTATTGCGTACATTATTAATCATAGCACAAAGATAATAAAAAAAGAGGTCACAATTTGTGACCCCTTTTGTATATCAATTACAAGATATTGTTATGCAGACCACTCTTCTTCAATTTGAGTAATAGCAGTAACAGCATAAGGAAGTCTACTTGTAATATCAAGAACTGGATTTGTCCAAGACATTGTTAAAGCTTCTTGAATCAAATTAGCAAAAGAAGTGAGTTGCTCTTTTGTTTTTGTAGCATCACTCGCAGTAGTTGCAGTAATTTGAAGACCAAGTACTTCAGATGCTGATGTAGCACCAAAACCAACAATGTTATACAAAACTTGAATATGAGTATCTGCACCAACCTCAATGTGTAAAATGTTTTTTACTGGGATTAAAAAAGGAGCATTGCTCAATGTAATTTTAAGAAACTTTTCCATGTGTTAAAAAATTAATGGATTAATAAAGTGCAAAGATACAAATTATATCTATGCCTCATCAATACCCATTTGATCATGTAGGTATTGATAGAACTCTAAACCTTCATTAGATTTTAACCATGTCATAAATACATCCTCTTTTGATTCACCAAATGGAACAGTAAGTATTTTTTTCTTATTGTTTTTAAGATTGTAGTGGATGTCTTTATTAGACCTAAAAGTAAGATATCCTTCATTAAAGGCCCTTGAAGCAATGTTGTTTACATCCAGGTCTGGATCATCAATTGCATCTAAAAATTCCTCAGGATAGTTACGAGCAAATAATAATATATCATGCTTTAATTCAGCAGATGTCATCTTATCTACATTTACATCCAAATGAACCCTAGCTATTGATTGCATTTTTGTTATATCTAAAGATCGAGCTGCAATAAGAGCGTCAACCTCTAAATTCAAATCTTTTATTCTTTCTTCTGCTAATTGTTGTGGATCAAATTCATAAAATAATGTTCCACCATTTTTTACATTATCTGGATGATGATCCATAAATTGTTGAAGAATAGGATTTGTTCTTGAGATATTTATTTTACCATCTTCCATAACAATAGGTTCAAGAATGGCAGTACCATCTTGTTCATCCTCAAAAATAGATTTTTGATTTTTAGAATACCTAAGTGTACGATTGATTCCTTTTTCTTCATCAAAAAAAAGTAATTGTCTTCTTTTATTACTTCTTGATTGTATAAAAAAACTTACAGGAGTTTTATCTTGTTTTAAGACATATACCTTGTCTTTTGCATTTGTTTTCATTTGATTTAATTTAATTTATAAAAATAAGGGGGAGTATTTCATCCCCCTTTGTATTTGTATTACTAGTCTTTGAACAATACGAAGTTGTTTGCTCCAAGAGTACAAAGTGCTCTTTCTGACAAGAAATGTACTTCCATAGCATCAAGATCACTTGTTTGTGCTCCACCAGCTGAACCTGTAATCCAAGTTTTCAACTTACGATTTTCAGCCTCAGAAGCACGGTAACGAACGTGAAGGAATGGTCGCTTCATGTTTTTACCCATGATTTGATCATATACAGACATTGTACCGGCAGGAATCAAAACTCCATTAACAGCACCTCCAACAATACCTCCACGAAGAGTAGCATCGTTCAAGTACTTCCAGTCAGACTTATAGAAGTCATAACCACGACGGAAAGAAGTGAATCCAAGGTTAAGAGCCATATCCTTATCGTTGTCAAACAAACCATAAGATGTACCTCCTACACCATAAGAGTTTTGAGCAGCTAACATATCATCGATATCGAAAGAGAACTCACGATTAACGAAAAGTACGTTTTCTGCAATAGCACCTTGCTTATCCAATCGGTTAACGATATCATCGAACTCACCTAATGTAGATGGATTACCTCCAGACCAAACATTACCACGAGTTTCAATTGAATCAAACAAACCTTGTGAACCAGAATTTGTTCCCAAAGTAGAAGCAGCAACACCTGAACCTGTTTCAGTAGGAACGTGTTCAATCATCATCATTTCAAGATAATCATCAAAACGAAGACGAGTTTCATGCTCTGCTTTAACATACCAAAGGTATCCTGTAGCACCATTCTCAGTAGTTACTTCTACCCAACCAATTTGAGCCATATCAGAACCTGATACTTCAAATTTGTCTTTAATGATAACAGGTTTAACCTCAAAGAAATCATCTTCTGGTTCAAGAGAACCTGACATTCCAGATACACCTTTTCTAAACTCAGAACCATAAACAAACGCAGTTGAAGCTGTACTTACTACTATAGTCTGTCCAGGGCCATTATAATAAGCGACTGTGAATGTAGATGGAGTAACTGATCCACTTGCAGCAGTTACAGCTGTAATATATGCTTTGTCAGCTAGATTAGCTACGTTTGAAGAAAGAAATACAGTTTGACCAACTCTAAAATTACAATTCAAGTAATTACCTGAACCATCTGTATCATTAACTGTCCATGTAGCTGTATCTGAACCAGCAGCAGCTGCTGAAGTACAGTTAGTATATTTTGTATGCAAACGACCTTGCTCTGCCCATTTGATCAAGTCAGAAGCTGAAGGAATTTCAGCACTAACATTACGAAGGAAAGAAGCAATGGAACGATTTCCATAACGCTCAAATTCTTGCTCATATGTATCAGGAAGATACTGATTCAAGAAATCAAAAGTGCTGATGTAATTGCTAGACAATGTAGCTTTTACTGCACTAGGTTGTAAATCAACACCGGGGGTGTTTAATAATGAACCTGCCATTTTACTTTAGTTTAACGTTTACGAATTTTTAATCTACCATCGTAACCATCCTCTACTACTTTAACTTGAAACCCTCCTTTACTAGGAGTAGGTGTCGGTGAACTTCTCATATCTATATTCTTCGACTCCCTCTCAAAGTTTGTTACCGCATCAGCTTTTCCTTTTTCATAGA
>Ga0315904_10013008_pt1 | contig 10459 bp, 14 predicted proteins | sample LakEriMetagenome_6_FD_203529 | JGI IMG/M metagenome (GOLD analysis project Ga0315904, IMG submission 203529) | Freshwater fungal communities from buoy surface, Lake Erie, Ohio, United States - Buoy 12 MA120 | ecosystem: Environmental > Aquatic > Freshwater > Lake | place: USA: Lake Erie, Ohio... | reverse complement strand
CAACGACACGCACATGCACCGCTTCGACGTGGTGTACGGCGTGAAGAACGTGGACAAGCGTCGCGGCGTCCGCCTCTCCGGCACGGCCTAAACTTCCCCCCAACTCGGGCGGTCCTTAGCGGGGCCGCCCACCTCTTTTGAAAGGACAGTCTCATGACTGCTGAAGTTGTTGGCCGCGCCCCTGCGGACGGCCTCAAGGTGGGTCAAGCCACCTCCCACCTGATCGGCTTTTACGGCACGACGGCGATCAGCCAACGCGCCGGCGCCGCCCAGGCCACCTCGCTCGTCGCAACCGCCTCTTCGGCGGACGTGACCACCGACCTGAAGGCAGCGGTGATCGAGATCATGAACACCTTGACCAATCTCGGTTTGTGGAAGGGCTCGGCCTAATGCGGAAGGTTCTTCACGTCGGTTGCGGACGTTCTCCGCTTCCGGCGTGGATGACCGACTGCGACGAAACCCGGCTGGACATCGACCCTGGTGTCCAGCCGGATGTCGTGGCCTCGATGCTCGACATGGGCGAGATCGGTGGCTTCGACATGGTTTATTCCAGCCACTCGCTGGAACACGTCTACCCGCACGAGGTCCCGGTGGCCCTTGCGGAGATGTATCGGGTCCTTAAGCCGGGCGGGGTGGTGGTGGCGGTTGTCCCCAACCTCGACGGCGTGAAGCCCGACGACGAGGTGCTTTATGTGTCGGACGGCGGCCATCACGTCACCGGGCGCGATATGTTTTGGGGGATGCGCAGCCTCCTAATGGAAGAGCCGCACATGGCCCACCATACGGGTTTTGTGCCAGCGACACTGGCGAGTGCGCTTGAGGCGGTGGGCTTTCAGGGTGTCCATCCTCGCGCGCTACCGTTCTGGAACCTTCTCTGCGTGGGCGTGAAGCCTTGAAGCTGGTCATCTGTACCCCGACCATCAAGCGCCCGTTCGACGCCTATCTGGCGGCCCTGGAGGCCGAGGTCCCGCACTTGAACACCGCCGGGTTTGAACACTACGCGGTCAACGAGGTCGGGTCGGCCTACATCTCACACGCCCGGTCCTCGATGCTTCGGAAGGCGTTGGATGTGCAGCCGGACGCCATCGTGTTCATCGACCACGACATGAGTTGGGAACCGGGCGAACTGGTCAAGCTGGTGCAGACGCCGGGTGACGTTGTCTGCGGGACGTATCGCTTCAAGACCGACAAGGTCGAGTACATGGGAACCTGGCACACGGATGACGAAGGTTATCCGGTCCAGCGTGAAGACGGATGCATCAAGGGCCAATGGGTCCCGGCGGGGTTCCTGAAGGTCACGCCGCACGCCGTCAACGAAATGATGAAGGCTTACCCGGAGCTAAACTACGGGCCGCTTTACCGCCTCTCGCACGACCTATTTAGTCACGGCGCTTTCGAGGGCGTCTGGTATGGCGAGGACTACGCCTTTTCGCGCCGATGGAACGCGCGGGGCGGGGACATCTGGATCAACCCGAGGCTTGAACTGACGCACCACGGCGCGGACGGGACGGCCTATTCGGGCAGCTTTCACACCTACCTCAGACGCCAGCCCGGCGGGGACCTCGCGGAGGCCGCATGACCACGCTGAGAACGATCCTGACGCGGGCCATGCGGATGACGCGGGCTCGTCCGGTCGGGGATGACCCTGACGGGCCAGAGATGACGGCGGCGCTTGAGGAAGCGCAGTCGATGTTTCTGGTGTTCCCGATCCGCCGTCTGACCGACGTGCTGATCACGACCGACTACACGGCGGAAGAAAACGAGCGGATCACATGGACGAGCGGGTCTCCCACGGTGACCTTCCCCACGACCATCACCGAGGACGGAACCGACCGCACGCCCTATAACGGCGCGATTGTCGAGACCTCGGGAACGTCGGGTTCAACCCGCAAGATTTACATCACCGAACTTAAGACGTGGATGACGCTGACGAGCCTGACGCTCGACACCGAACAACCCTTCGGTCCGACGCATGACGGCGACGTGGCGGCGATGATAGCGGCGCGGATCGCCGGGACGGTGCTTCAGACCGAAGCCCCGCAAGACGTTCTAGCCCTCGCCAACGCGGCCCGCACGAACATCCGCAATGCCTTCTGGCAGAAATACACCCCCACCTTCGACCGTGCGCTTCTGCGGCCCGAAGACCTGAATATGGAGACCTGAAGTGTCTGACATGACGCGCCCCGGCGCATCCCTGGCGACCGTCACGGCGTCCGATACCATCGACATCGCCAAGCTCAACGGCAACTATCCGCGCGCCCTTTGGGTAGGTGCGGCTGGTAACATCGCCCTTGTCGCGCCCGACAACACGACCAAGATTCTGGAGGCCGTGCCGGCGGGGACGTTGCTGCCGATCCAGTTCAAGCGGGTCAACAGCACGTCCACGACGAGCCAGACCGCAACCTCGATGATTGCGATCTACTAGGCCCACCGTGTCGCCGTTTCCGCACACGCGCGAGCGCCGCGTTCTGCGGATCAACGCTCGATATGAAGCGTTCCTCGCGGCGGGTTTTCCGCTTGCGGACTATCCCGGCGAGACGTTGCAGTGCCGCAACGAACTGGACCGCACGAACTGGATGGAGCTACGCGACCTCTGCCGCGAAGCCATCGCAGCCGAGAAAGCCTACTACGCCGCCAACGGACTGCCTGACCCGGTTGCGGGCTGGGGCGCGGGGCTGATTACGGCGCCCGGCATCCGCTGCACGTCGAACGCCTACATCCGGCCCACGGTGGCCGCGACCCTGACGATCCTGGCCGCCTTGAGCGCGTGGGCGTTCGCGGCCCAGGCCAACTGGTGGCGGTTGAAAGACGACGCCCGCTCGCTCCCGACAAGGGAAGCGGTCGAGGCTCTGGACCTAGAGGCTGGGTGGCCGTGAAGCGTTACGCCGAGAATGTCTTGGCGGGGGTGTCTCACCTCATCAACGCAATCACTGGCGGGGATGCGCGGGTTTCCCTCTCCGCGCGGGTGGGCGCCTCTGCGTACCATGGGAGCCGCTTTGCGGCGGTTGTGGCGAAGGTGATCGACGCGATGCTTTTCAGCCGTAACCATTGCCTTGAACACGCGCGCCAAGAGGGGCTGATCTAGTGCAGAACCTCTTCGCTCAAGCCCCGCAGGCCAAGCCGCCGGCTACGAATATGTTCAAGCCGCTAAGGCCGGGCAACATCGACCTGAACGCCCGCCCGATAGTCGAGAACCCCGACGAGACGTTTAGCACGGTGCGGTCGATCACGGTTGGCTTTGACGACGGCGAGTATGTGCTGCCGACCGTTAGCGATGATGGCCGCATCATGACCACGGACGAGGCTATCGACGCCTTCCGCAAGAGCGGGCGACACCTGGGGGTGTTTGCAACGCCCGACGAGGCTGAAGCCTTCGCAAAGTCTCTCAGCAACGAACAGGCGCAACAGTACGCGCCGCTTCGGGGCCGATAATGCCGCCCCTTCCCCTGAAGCTGGGGGCGTTCGACCGCACGGACCTTCCGGAAGTGGCGTGCGTCAACATGCTCGCGGAGCCGAACCCGACATCGGAAACCTTTCCGATGATGCTCATTGCCCGCTTCGGCCTGGCGACGTTCGCCACGGTCGGGACGGCCCCGATCCGGGGGGTGTTCCAGCGGGACGGCATCTTCGACGGTGACGCCATCATCCTGGCGCAAGAGACGCTACACCGTCTCAGCGCCGATGGCGTGGTCACGGCCTTCACCGGCACGGTCGCGGGTGATGACCTCGTGGTCATCGACGCGGGGCTCGATAACAACGGCGATAGCGTGGTGCGGATCGCCACCGGGTCGGCCATGTACAAGGCGACCGGAACCAACGTGGTCGCGGAGACGTTCCCAGATTCCGGCAACGCCGGGGCGACTTCGGTGGCGTTCCTCTCGGGGTACTGGATCGGGACCGAGGTCGGGACCGACTTTGCGTATTACATCGAGCCGGGTGGTTCGACATGGACCCCGCTGGAGTTCGCGGCGGCTGAGTACCGGCCCGACAAGCTCAAGGGCGTCGTCGTCGTCGGTGAAATCGCCTGGCTGATGGGCGACAGCACGCTTGAAGGCTGGCGTGCGACGGGGGATGCGGCTTCGCCTCTGGCGCCGGCGGGCGGGCTCAAGTTCGACGTTGGGACCAAAACAATCCACGCGGCGGTGAATTGCCGGGGCGTGCTGATCTTCGTGGACAACGACGGGTCGGTGCGGATGATGGCCGGTGCGGACCCGGCGGTGATCAGCGGCTATGACCTCGCCCAGCAAATCCGCGAGACTTCGGCGGCGGACATCCGCGCCAGTTTCTTCACGAAGGACCAGCACCCGCTTTACATCCTGACGCTGGGCGAAAGCGCGACCTGGGCCTATGACCTCGGGACGCGCGTCTGGACCCGCATGGAGTCGGACGGCGAGACCTACTGGAAGGCCGACCTCTTCGCCAACATCGGTGACACGGTGATTGCGCGGGATGCGACATCATCGGTGATCTACACCCTGGACCCCGACCTCGCGACGGACGCGGGCGAGACGTTCACCTGCTACTTCTCCGCGTTTATCCCGGCGCTCGAAAGGCCGGTCCCGGTCGCCAATGTGATGCTTGACTGCGAGGTGGGGGGGAGCCCGCGCTCGGGGCAGGGGAGTGACCCGCTGATCGGCCTGCAATGGTCGCGCAACGGCGGGAAGACGTACAGCGGCCTGCGGTTCCGTGGGCTGGGCGCAACGGGTGAATATCGCACGCGGGTCCGGTGGAACGCGCTAGGCCAGGCTGACGCGCCGTGGGGCATGTGGCTCCGTTGGCAGGTGTCGGACCCGGTGCGGCGGCGCTTCTCGGGCGCGATGGTGAACGTGTGAACCTGCGAGGCATCCCGCTGTTCGACGCCGAGGGGCGCGGGACGCGGTTTCTCGAAAGCCAATGGTTCAAGCGTGACGCGGAGCAGCCTTTCATGTTCGCCGCGCCGCTTGTGGATAAGACCGGGCGGCCAACCGCCTACCTACTGAAACTCTGGCCCGTAGCCTTTCCGACCAAATCGCCGCTCCCGCCCATCGTGGGTGTGAACGGCTACGGCTCGGACGGCTTCTGGGACGTGTTCGACTAAGGATTCCGCCATGGTGTTTCCGCTCGCAGCCGCCGTCGCCGGAGCCGTTGGCATCGGCAAGGCTGTTTATGGTGCGTCTCAGGCCAAGAAGGCGTCCAAGGCGCAACTGCGCGCCCAGCAAGAGGCCGAAGCGCGCCGGATGGAGGCGCAGCGTGTGGCGCTTGAGAAGGTCGAGGGCATCTACCGCCCGGCCCAGGCGGCGGGTGGTCAGGGCCTCGACGCGCTTCTGAAAGAGTTCGGCCTCGCGCCCGGTGGGGCCAAGGCATCCGCCCCGCAAGGCCCGATGAGCTATGACGCGGCGGGCAACATCGTGCGCGGCCCGGCTCCGATGGCGCCGAACTACGGTGGCGGTCAGGTCGCGCAAGGCGGCGGCGCGGGCAAGGTTCCCGGCGGCTTCGCGGGTGGCGTTCCCGAGCCGGACGCCTATGGAAACAGCTATGGAAACGTCAATTCCATAGCGCCAGGCGGCGGCTATCTCGACGCCAACCCCGACGTGGCGCAGTTCGCCCGCGATGCGGTGGCCCAAGGCTTTACACCCGAAGGCTGGTCCGGTGGCGTGATCGACAGCCCCGAAGAGGCGGCGCAGTACCACTACGAGACCTACGGCCAGCAGGAAGGCCGCCAGATGCCCATGGGGCCGGGTCAGCAAGGTCCGATAGACTACACCACCGCAGAACGTCCAAACGCCCCCACGGCCCCGCAATTCGAGCGGCCCGACGCGGTGCGGTTCGGCGACTACGGCCAAGCGCCGAACATGGACTCCTTCTTCTCCAACTTCCAAGCCGACCCCGGCTATCAGTTCCGGCTCAACGAGGGCTTGCGTGGCGTCAACGCGGCGTCGGCGGCGATGGGCAAGCTGCGGTCGGGCGATGCGGCCAAGGCGCTCCAGCAGCGCGGCGACGGCCTCGCGTCTCAGGAGTACGGCAACTGGTTCCAGCGCCAGATGCAGAAGTTCCAGGCGTCACGCGGGGCCTTTGAGGGTGACCGCGCGTTCGCCGGCCAACGCTACCAGTTCGACACGAACCGGCAGGATCAGAACTTCGGCGATGACCGGGGCTATGGGACCGGGCTTTGGCAGTTCGGCGTCAATCGCGGTGACCAGCTTTTCAACGACGCGCGGGACTACCAGACGGGCCGCGAAGACCGGCGCGTGGACAACCTGTTCAACCTGACCAACATCGGCACGAACGCGAACGCCAACGTGAGCCGTGCGGCGCAGGGCTTTGCCAACGAGCAAGGCGACAGCGCCGGGCGCATCGGCGATGCAATCGGCGCTAACGCCATCAACCGTGGCGTTGCGAACAACAGTGTCGCGGGCGCCATCGGAAGCGCGGCGACCAACCTGTTCACGGCGTGGGGCGGCGGCTCGGGCGGCGGTGGCGGCATGTCTCCCGCCGTGACCGGCAACGCTTGGCGCACGCAAATCCGGGGGAACTGGTAGATGCCTCGAAACTACTTCTCCCAGGGCGCCGCGTCGGAAATCATCGGCGCGGGCAACGACGCCTTCGACCGCCAGACCGCGCTCTATGACGACGTGAACGCCCGCTACACGGCCACACGCGCCGGGCGTCGGATGGCGCAGGGCGACCGCATGGGGGCCTCGCGAGAGTTCGCCAACGCCGGGCTTCTGGACGAAGCGCGCGTTCTGGAGTCCGATCAGGTCGCGGCGGATACCCGGATGCGTCAGGACCGCGAGCGGGAAGCGGCGGCGGCTAAGGCGAAGCGGGACGAGGAAGCGGCGGCCAAGAAGGCTCGCGCTGAAGCCATGGTCAAAATACTCGGCCACCTCGGGAAAATTAACCCGCCCGAAAACGACCCGCGCGTCCGCGAAATCACGGAGACAACGGGCGTATCCTATCAAGCCGCTCTGGGCGTCATTCGCGCATCCGAGTTCAAGCGCGCATTGCCAATCCTCGGAAGCCTTGGAACGCCGCCCGAGGCGCTGCAACAGCTTCAAGGGCTGGGCGAGGGAGACTTTACCGACCAGGCGTTGCTGTCTGCGACCGGCGAGGCGCAGAAGATGTACGACCAGTATTTCAACACCTCCGCTGGTGTGGTCGGGGTCAAGCAGCGCACCGGCGAAGCGGCTCTCATCTACGACGCGCCCGACAAGCCGATCATCCTTGGGCCGGAACGCGACGCTTACGACAGAGATGGCAACCTGATCGTCAAGGGGCGCAACAAGGTCTTCGCGCCGCCGGGCCGGGGGCGTGGCGGTTCCGATCTGCCGCCGCCGCCTGGGCGCTGGCGCGCCGTTGGCGCTCAGTAGGGAGATAGCACATGCCCGCTGGATACGAAGTCGAAGACCCTGACACCGGCCAACGCGCATGGTGGGACGGCAAAAAGCTGACACCGCTTGACGCCAACGGGATGCCCGCGTCCGCGCAAGGGGGCGGAAAGCTGACTGGCGAGGAGCGCACGGCGGGCTTTTTGGGTCGCCGTGTCGCGGACTCCGCTCGCAATCTCGCCGATATCTCCCGCCGCAACCCTCGCGCGGATCGCCCCGGCGTGATCGAGGCCGGTGCGACCGCGATCAATCAACCCGGAATTGCCAATCTCTTTCGAAGTTCAGACCGCCAAAAGGTCTCGGTCAACGAGATTGATCTCTTGGACGCCGCGCTGACCCTTGGGACGGGCGCGGCTTACACGAAAGAGCAGCTTGAGGGGCAACGCTACACCTACTTCCCCGCGTTCACAGACAAGCCGGAAACGGTCCTAGAGAAGCGCCGCAAGCTCTTGAACCTTCTGGAAGCGGCCAAAATCAAGGCGGGTGGCGCGGCCCCCCCGATGATTGATGAGGCCATCTTGGCCGCGCAAGAGCAGTACGGGATGAAGCCCGGAAGCCCGGCCAACCCCACCATGTTGACGAGTCAAAACCGGGCGTCCATTAAGCCTGGAGACCGTTTCCGCGCGGGCGACGGTAGAGTTTACACGCACACGCCCGGCGCTGGCTACCGCCCCGGCGGCGCTCCCGCAAAGCCTGCTCAGGGTGGACGCGGCAACCTTCCCCCCGGCGTGACGGCGGCTGAATGGTCGGCCATGACCCCGCAAGAAAGGGCGCTCTTCAAGTGAGCATGACCCTTGAACAACAGCGCGCCATTGCGCTCGCCAGAGCCCGCGTCCGCGCGGGGAAGTCGGGGGGCGGCCCTGTGGAGGCCGTCACCGGCTTCATGGCGAACTTCAATCGCGGGTCCGGCATCGGTGACGAACTGGCGGCGGCTGGCGGTGTTGTTACCGGCCTATTCACCGGGCGCCACAAGCTGACGGACAACGCCGCTGAGGCGTACCGCCGCGAGCTTGGGTATCAGCGCGGCGCGGAAGACCAATACGCGACGACCAACCCGAACGCGGCGGCGCTCGCGCGTGGAACCGGCATGGCGGCGACCGTAGCTGTCCCGGCCGGCAATACGGCGAACCTGTTTAATCAGGGCGTTCGCGTGGCAGGCCGACAGGTGCCGCAAGTGCTGGCCAACGCGGCGCGCGGTAGCGGCATCGCGGCGACACAGGCGGGCATCTATGCCGCTACGGATCGGGGAACGCTGGCCGAACGTGGCGAGGCCATGGGCCGCGCGATGATCGACCCTCTGACGCTGGCGTTCGGGGCAGGCGGCGGCGCGCTCGCCACGCAACGCCGTGGAAAACCCCAGGCCGCGCCTGCTTATCCCACGGTTGCGGAGTTGGGGCAGAAGAAGCGCGACCTTTACACGCAAGCCAACGCCAGCGGCTTCACGTTTGCTGACAATGATATTCGGGGGCTTGCCCAAAGGGTTACGGCTGAGTTCCAAAAGCGCGCCGGCAGCGGTCCTGAAGGCAAGATGGCGCTCCCCATCAGCAACACCCTTCGCGCCCGCCTAGATGAAATGGCGAACACCGGGAATGTCACGCTTGAGCAGTTGGACAACCTGCGGGCCGACGCTTACGAAATGGCCGTGGCGCAAGGTGGGGCCGAGTCCGTTATCGGACGGTTCCTCCGCAGCGAGATCGACCAGCTAATGGACGGCTACAACGTCCCGCTGATCAAGGAAGCCCGCCAGGCCAACACGCAATGGATGAAGGCCAGGGAAATTGCGAACCGCCAACGCTCTGGCGAGCTAGGCGCGGCGTCGGCCAATAGCGGGCAAAACGTCGTCAACGCCCAACGCGCCAAAATCCGCCCGACGATTGACCCGCTCCACAGTAGCGAAATCACCAACTGGACCCCGGATGAGGCCGCCGCCGTAGAGCGCGTGGTCATGGGTAGCCCCGAAGGGAACAAGCTGCGCGACCGCAGCAACTTCCTTCGTAACCCTATCGTCGGAAGCGGCGCCGCTGCGGTCGGCGCGGCCATGGGCATCGGCGGCGGGCCGGTAGGGTCCGCAACGCTCGGCATCGGGATCCCCGCATTTATGCAATTTGCGGGGCAGCACTACCGCAAGCGGGCGGAAGACGTGACCCGCAGGGAAATCGAAGAGCTTATGCGCTTGATCGCGGAAGGGCGTCTTCAGGCCCCGGTCGTGCGCGCCCCGGCCCCCCCACCCTTAGTGTCGGGTCCGGAGGCGGTAAGGCTTTCAAGGGCGGCGGGAGTGCAAGGCGGCGCGGCGGCTTCCGAAGCCCAGCCAAACTACTTCGCACGGCCCTAGCGCACCACTTCCAGGCCAGCACGCCAGCCCACACAAACAGGAAGCCGCCGGGAAGCACGGTGCTTTCCTTGGCCAGCCGTTCGGCGAGTTCCCAGCGGATCGGGGGCTCTGTCACGCCCCCTCATACCACAAGAGGCTTAGATGGCCCAACTTCTCGACTCCCGATTTCTCCTGACCGATGCGTCTAACGTCGTTCAGAACGCGGCCAAACTGAGAATCTATGATGCCGGCACGTCCAATTTAACGTCCGTGTTCTCAGACGCTGGCCTGACAACGCCGCTCACCAACCCCGTTGTGGCGTCATCCTCGGGCATCTTGCCCCAGGTGTTCGCCGCTGAAGGGACGGTGGTGGACCTGCAATGGCTCACCTCGGCTGACGTGAGCATATCGGGCCGGTCCTACGAGGATGTGACCTTCGTTGGGGCCGATACGGGCGACATCACCCGCACGGTGACGGGGAACGCCCGCTTCAAGCTCACCGGCTCCGGCGGGGCGAATCTCTGGCAAGTGGGCGACGCATCGCCGGACAACCTGGGCGGGACCCTAACGATAGAAGGCTGGGCGGGCAGTCAAGGCGACACGCTCACGCTGGATTTCGCCACCGTCAACGCCTCGGGCCGCATCAAGGAACAATCGAAAAAGATCGAAGGCACGGTCTACACCGAGGCCACGCAGGTCACGGCGCAGACGTCGGTTGACATCACCCTGCCGAACGATCCGACCGGATGCCGGGCTTGGGAAATCCACATCTGGGATTACTCAC
>Ga0315904_10013006_pt1 | contig 10460 bp, 9 predicted proteins | sample LakEriMetagenome_6_FD_203529 | JGI IMG/M metagenome (GOLD analysis project Ga0315904, IMG submission 203529) | Freshwater fungal communities from buoy surface, Lake Erie, Ohio, United States - Buoy 12 MA120 | ecosystem: Environmental > Aquatic > Freshwater > Lake | place: USA: Lake Erie, Ohio... | reverse complement strand
GAACGCCTCCTGGCCTCGACGGACGACCCGAAGGAGCGCTTTCTTCTCCTGCAGCACGCGGTGGACGCGATCCGCGACACCTTCTTTACGCAGGTGTTGTTTGCCGATTTCGAGCTCCAAGCGCATCGGCGGGTCGAGCGGGGCGAACCGATTACCGCCGACGTGCTCAGCACACTCTATCTCAAGCTGCTCGAAGACTACTACGGCGACGCCGTGAAGGTGGATCCGCTGTACCGCTACTCGTGGACGCGCATCCCGCACTTTTATAACACCCCTTATTACGTCTACCAGTACGCGACGTGTTTCGCTTCGTCGGCTCAGCTCTTTCACGAGATGACGACCGGCTCGACTGAGTCCCGCGCTGCCGCCAAGGAACGCTATCTCACGCTGCTCCGCAGCGGCGGCAACGACCATCCGATGAACCAGCTCCGCAAGGCCGGTGTCGACCTGACCCAGCGGGCCACGGTGCAGGCCGTGGTCGACCAACTCGACGCGCTGGTCACGCAGATGGAGACCGAGGCCGCCCGCATCGCCCCCTGAGCATCACCGACCCCTTTCCCATGAAATTCATCATCGTGGTGGTTCTCCTCGCCGGCCTCGTTCTGACCGGTCTTCTCCTCATGAAGGCGCGACTCGAGGGTAAGGATTCCGACGACGGTCCGGGCAAGCGGAGTTGATCCGGCGCGGCCGCCGGGGGCACGTCAGAACCGGCCCAATAGTAAGGACGGGAACGCGCCCAGCACGACCAAAAGGCCGGCGGCAAGCAGCAGACCGAGCGCGGCCGCTGGCGGCACCTCGATCGGCCCGCGCTCGCGTACATCCTCCGCAATCCAGGCCTGCTTCAGCAGAATGAGGTAGTAGTAAAGCGACACCGCGCTCATCGCGATCGCCAGCAGGGCAACCCATCCCGCCGGATGTCCGAGTCCGTCGATGCGAAACGCGGCCGCGAAGACAACAAACTTGCCGAAGAAGCCCGCCAGCGGCGGAATGCCGGCCAGCGAGAGCACACACACCGCGAAGCAAGCGGCCACCAAGGGCGAGCGGCGCCGCAGGCCAGCAAGGTCCTCGATCCGGTCTCCATCACCCGCCCGATCCAAGATCGCGAGACACGCAAACGCGCCGACGGTGGCGAGGCCGTAAGTAGCCGCGTAGTAGAACAGGGGTCCAGGCCCCACTTCACCCGCCGACAGCAAGCCGAGGCCGAGCGCCCCAGCGTGCCCGATCGCCGAATACGCCAGCAGGCGGCGAATGCTCGCCTGCGCGAGCGCCACGAGATTGCCGAGGAGCAACGAGACCGCACACATCGAGGCAAGCACCGGCACCCAGCCGCCGCCGGCTCCACCCAACAGCGGCGCCGTCGCCGCGAGCGGCCCGAGGCCCGACCAAAAAATCCGCCAGAAAAACGCCAAGCCCGCCAGCTTGGCCGCGGAGGCGATGAGCGCGGCCGACATCGGCGGCGCACCTTGGTAGACATCGGGAGCCCAGGGATGGAATGGCGCAACCGCCGCCTTGAAACCGAACGCTGCTAGGACCATGCCGACCGCCACCGCACTCAACGATCCATCCGAGTGGACGGCCAACGCCATCGAAATGCCGGTCAAGTCGATCCGCCCGGTCATGCCATAAAGCAGGCTGAAGCCGAAGAGCAGCAGCGCCGCCGACACCCCGCCCTGCAAAAAGTACTTCAGCGCCGCCTCCGCAGACTCCGGACGGCTACGATCATATCCCGCCAACACGTAGAGCGAGAGGCTCGCCAACTCCAGAGCCAGAAACGCCAGCAGGAGGTTCTGGGCCACGGCCATCTGCAGGAACCCGACCGTCGCCAGCAACGCCAGCGCCACGTACTCCGCCGGTTGGTCACTCACCCGCGATCCGGCCAGACCTAGCAGGCTCAGACCCGTCAACCCCAGCACCCCGAGGCGCACCGCGACCGCCAGTAGATCCACCCGGAGGTTGCCCGCCCACACACTCCCCTGCGCTCCATCCTGCCAAATGACCAGCGCCGCCACCCCGACGCCGAGTAGGCCCGCGCCGACCGCCATCTGCAGGCGACTGCCGCGCGACCTCCCTCGCCCCCAGACGAGATCCACCCCGATCACCAGCAGCGCCGTAGCCGTCAATAAGGCCTCCGGCAGCAGCACACGGAACAAGAGTGCGTAATCGATGCTCATGGGACGACTTTCGAGGCTGCGAAGTGAAAGGCCGGCGACTGCAGCGCCGGCATAATCCAGTCGAGCAGCAGGTCCGGCTTGAGCCCGATCACAATCGTCGCGGCCAGCAGTAGTCCCGCCCCGAGCTTCTCCGGCAAGCTGAGGCGCTCCCCTCCGTCATCAGTCTCCGCGCCCGCCCCCAATCCGCGCGCGGCACTAAACTGCCCAAAGAAAGCGCGCTGCATCACGCGCAACGTGAAGGCGCCTGCCACCAGCACACCGACCACCGCTGCCACCGCCCAAATGGGATGGAAGCTCCACGCCCCGACGAGAATCTTCAGCTCCGCCGGAAAACCGCTGAAGCCCGGCAGGCCCATGGACGCGAGCCCCGCGAGCACGAACACCGCAGCCGCCCCGGGTAGACGGCGGTGCATGGGCCGCGCCTCCAGTTCGACCAGATCACGCGTGTGCTCCCGCTCGTAGACCATCCGCCCGACCACGCCGAAGAGCAGGCCGGCGATCACGCCGTGCGAGAACATCTGCAGGGTCGCACCCGCCAAGGCCTCGACCTCACCGGTCGCCAAGCCGAGCATCACGAAGCCCATGTGGCTGACGCTGGAGTACCCGATGACGAACTTAAAGTCGCGCTGCACGAGCGCGACCAACCCGGCGTAGACGATGCCTGCCACCGCCAGCCATCCGATCACCATCTGCCAGGCCGCAAAACCCACCGGATAAAACGGCAGCGCGATCCGCAGGCAGCCGTACGCGCCGAGCTTCATCACCACACCCGCCAAGAGCATCGACGCCGCGGTGGGCGCCGCGACGTGACCAGTCGGAGCCCACGTGTGCAGCGGAAACAAGCCGGCCAGCGTGGCGAACCCGAAGAAAACGAGGCCGAACGCCGCCACATTCTCCCCGTATGACATCCGCGACGCGGCCTCGGTGAGCGCACCGAACGAAAATCCCTCCGCACCGCCCGCACCATAGGTCCACACCAGCCCAGCCAGGACCAGCGCGCTGCCGGCGAACGAGTACAGCACCAGCTTCATCGCCCCGTATTCGCGCCGGGTCGACCCCCAGCCCGCGACGAGGAAATACTTGGGCACGATTGCGATCTCGTAGAAGACGAAGAACAGAAAGGCATCGGCGCTCAGAAACACGCCGTACACCCCGGCCACGAGCGTGAGGTACAGCGCAAAGAACTCACCCACCCGCTCCGCGACCGTCCACGAAAACAGCACCCCCGACGTAGCAGCGAGCGCGGTCAGCACCACGAGGCTCAGGCTGATACCGTCCACCGCGAGGTGGTAGCGGATGCCCAGCTGCGTGATCCACGGCACATCGACCAGGGTAACCAATTCGTTCGAGGGCGCGAAGCGGGCCGCCGCCACGGCCGCCGCCACCGCGCCGAAGAGCGCGGTGAGCAAGGCCACCGCACGCGCCGCCGCCGCGGAGCGCGCCCCGGCCACGAGGGCGAGCAAGGCGCCGACGAGGGTCACGACGGGAATCCAAGGGAGCAGGCTCATGGCAGCGTGAGGGAAGCGGCCCACGACGTGGCCAGCGGATTGATCAGCCCCGCCAGCAACTGCGGCGCGACGCCTAAGAGAATCATCAGGAACACCAGCGGCCCCAACACCCGCCACTCCGCCGCATCGAGGTCAGCGAACTCTCCCGCGACCGCTCCCGCCCTCGGTCCGTGAAAGACCCGCTGCCAGAAACTGAGCAGAAAGATCGCCGTGACCAACAACGCGACCGTTGCGACCGCGGCCACCACCGGCTGCAGCGCAAACACGCCGCGGAAGATGAGAAACTCCCCGACGAAGCCGTTCAGTCCGGGCAGCCCGAGCGAAGAGAAAAGCGCGACGCCTGCGAGAAGCGCGAAGCGCGGTGCCGCGTTTCGGACTCCTCCAAAGCGGGCGAAGTCCGAATTTCCGCCCGACCGCTGTTCCAATATCCCGGCGACGCAGAACAATGCCGCCGCCGAAAGTCCGTGATTGAAGGCCTGCAGGAGCGCACCGGCGAGCGCGGCCTCGACCGCGACGCCGTCCGCCGGCCCGGCGCCCGCCACCGCAAAGAGCGCGAGCAGGCAGTAGCTCACGTGGTTCAGCGAGGAGTAAGCCAGCATGTGGCGTAGGTTCCCCGATCGCAGCGCCGCCAGCGCACCGAAGACCACGCCGCCGAGCGCCATCACCAGCAACGGCCCCGCGTGCGCCCGCAGTTCCTCCGGGAAGATCGGCCACAGGAGGCGGAAGAAACCGTAAACGCCCATCTTGGACATCACCCCGGTGAGAAACATGGACACCCCGGCAGGAGCCTCCGCGTACGTCGCGGGCATCCACGAGTGGAACGGAAAGAGCGGAGCCTTCACCCCAAGGCCCACCAACACTCCCAGAAACGCCAGCGCCGTCGCCCACGCTCCGAGCGCACCCAAGTGGCCCGCCAGCTCTCCGGCCGCCCGCAGGCGAGCGAGATCGGTGAAGTTCATCGTTCCCGTCGCCGCGTACAGCGCCGCGAAGGCGAGCAGCAGGCCCGCACTGCCCGCGAGCGTGAAGACCACGAAGCGGTATGACGCCGCTCCCGCGTTGGCGCCTCCCCAGCCCCGAATCAGGAAAAACGCCGGTACGAGGCTGAGCTCCCAGCAGATGAACCAAGGAAAGAAATCGAGCGCCACGAACACGCCCAACGCACTTCCTTGCAGGAGCAGAAACCACGCCCCCGCTGCGCGCACGCGGGTCGCACGCCGGAGGGTCGTGACCAAGGCCAGTGGCCCGAGGACTCCCGTGAGCAGCACGAACAGGAGTCCCATACCATCCAAACCGAGATGGTAGTCGATCCCGAGGCTGCGGATCCACGGCACGCGCTGCTCGACAAAGAGCCCCGGCAGCGCCGGATCGAATCGCGCCAAGAGGAGCACGCCGAAGACGAGGGTGGAGGCGCTGGCGAGCACGGCCAGGGCCCGCGCGGCACGCGCCGGTAGCGATCCCCCGATCCCGAGCAGCAGGGCGCCCAGCCAGGGCACTGCCACCAGTCCCGTGAGCAACATAGAGGCATTCATCGGACACCTCCCCAGATAAGCAGCAAGGCCAGGACCGCGAGCCCCACCACCACTGCCCGCAGGTAGCCCTGCACGTCGCCAGTCTGCGCCCGCGAGTACTGCTGCGCGGTGCGGCGCAAGCCGTCACTCGCGCGATCGAAGCCGGTGTTGAGTCCGTCCTCATCAATCGCCCGATTCACTTCGCCCGTCGTCTCCGCGACCCGCCCAGTCAGTCCCACCACGCCGCCCCACACCCAACGCTCCAACCATGCCGCCAGCGCCGCAGCGCCGCGGAGGAGTCGTCCCAAAGTGGCCGCATACAGCTCGTCAAACCAGAGTCGCGCGGCCAACGCGGCAAATACCCGGGGCCAGCGTTGCGCCAGCGGATCCAGTGCCCGCGCATCGACGCGGGGGCGCCGACCATACATCCACCAGCCCGCCGCGATCCCCACGCCCACCAACACCGTCGAAAAGAGCATCAAGCCCAACCCGTCACTCCAGGCCTGCGCCGCCACCGGCGCACCCGTCAGGCGCGACTGCAGCCACGGCCAAGCCGGAGTGCCGATCCAACCTGCGGCCACCGACGCCACCGCGAGCACCGCCAAGGGCAGCGTCATCACACGCGGCGATTCGTGCGCATGCTCCGCACCTTCTCCGCGCGGCCGACCGAGGAAGGTCTCGCAGACGAGCCGGGTCATGTAGAACGCCGTCAACACCACACCCGTAAGGCCGGCGACGAACGGCAGGTGCGACACCGGCCAGAGCTCCGCCGCGTGCAGGATAGCCTCCTTGCTCCAAAATCCGGAGAACACGAGGGGGAGGCCGACCAAGGCACCAGTTCCGAGCAGGAACGTGACATAGGTGAACCGCATCCGCCCCGCCAGCCCGCCCAACCTTCGCGAATCCTGTTCGTGATGCGCGGCATGAATGACCGACCCAGAACCCAGAAAGAGCAGCGCTTTGAAGCAGGCGTGGGTGATGAGGTGAAACACCGCCGCCACCCACGCGCCGACGCCGACGGCGAGCATCATGTACCCCAACTGGGAAACCGTGGAGTACGCGAGCACGCGCTTCATGTCTGTCTGCGCCACCGCCAGCACCGCGCCAAGGAGCGCTGTGATCGACCCGACGACCGCGACCGCCGTCAAGGCATGCACCGGCACCGCGGCAAGCCCTTGGTCCGCTGCCATCAGCGGGAAGACCCGGGCAACCAGAAAGACGCCTGCGGCGACCATGGTCGCCGCGTGGATCAGCGCCGAAACGGGAGTCGGGCCCTCCATCGCATCCGGCAACCAGACATGGAGCGGAAACTGACCGGACTTGCCCACGGCGCCGGCGAAGAGCAGCAGCCCGATGCCCGTCGCGGCCGTCCAGCCTCCCGGGAGCACGGTGGCCGCCAATCGCTCAAGTGCACCCGCCTCGAGAACCCCGGCGCCGCCATCGTAGAACAGCGAACTCCCGGTCGCTTGGAAGAGCCAGAGCAACCCCAGCAGGAAACCGAGATCGCCGAGGCGCGTGATCACAAACGCCTTCTTCGCCGCGGCGGCTGCCGAGGGGCGGTCAAACCAGAAGCCGATGAGCAGGTACGATGCGAGGCCGACCAGTTCCCAGCAGAGCAGGAGCAGCAGCAGGCTGTTCGCCACCAGCAGCCCGAGCATCGCGGCCACGAACAGGCTGAGGCAGGTGAAGAAGCGTCCGAGGCGCGGATCCGCCCGCAGGTAGGCGATGCTGAAGATGAAAACGAGTACGCTGACCGCGCAGACCATAACGCTCATCAGCGCGCCGAGCGGATCGAGCAACCAGCCGAGGCGAACCGCGGTGGATCCCGCCACGAACCAGGTGAAGTTCGCCGTGAGCTTGGCGGCCGGCGCGGCCAAGGCCCCGACCAGCGCGACCACGGAGAGCAGGAGCGAGCCGGTAATCGCCGCCAGCGCGAGGAACACGGGCAGTCGGCGGGCCGTGCGGGGCGCCGCCGCGCCAATCGCCGCGGCCACGAGGGGCAGTGCCGGGATCAGCCAGAGTTGAGAGGCAGGAAGCATCATCTTCAGCCTTTCAAGCGGTTGGCCGCGGCGACTCGAATGGTGCGCAGGTGGCGATGCACCGCGATGACCAGGGCCATGCCGACGGCCGCCTCGGCAGCCGCCACGGCGATCGAGAACAGAACGAACACGAGACCCACCTCGCCACCGCCCGGACCAAAGCGCCAAAAGGCGATAAAGTTCAGGTTCGCGGCATTGAGCATGAGCTCGACGCCAAGCAACACGAGGATGGCGTTGCCGCGGACCAACACCGCCACGAGGCCCGTGCAGAAGAGGGCCGCCGACAGCGCGAGACACACGTGGAGCGGACTCATGCGTCACCTCCTTCCGACGGCCGACGCGGCGCGGCGAGGAGCAGACCTCCGATCAGTGCCACCGTGAGAATCAACCCGACCAACAAGAGAGCTACGAGGTAAGGACCCGCGAGGAGTTCTCCGAGACGGCGCAGCGACACCATCGGGATCGGCTCCATGGAAGGCAGGCGCGTCCAGAAGATCGACGAACCCAACATGGAGGCGACGAGCGCCACCGCGGCGACGCCCCCGATCGCGCGCTGGGTGGATGGCGGCGGCAGCGGATCGACCCGGCCGGGCCGCGTGAGCAGCACCGCAAACAGCACCACCATCGAGACACCGCCGACGTAGACGAGGGCGTGGGCGAACGCGATGAACTCCGCTCCGACCGCGAGGTAGAAGACCGCAAGCCCCAGCCAGGCGAGGACGAAGAGCAACGCGCTGTGGATCAGATTGCGCACGAGCACCGCCGCAACCGCGGGCACCAGGCAAACCAGCGCAAGAACGGCGAGAAGCAGGGTCATGGAGAAGCGTAGCGATAGGTCCGCGGGCCGTACCCCGCCGAGAGAGACCGGGCGAGGAATATGAAGGGCACCACCACCCCCAACGCCGAGATGAACCAGCGCACGACCGCGGCTGCGCCCGTCCAGTCCGCCGTCGCGGCCCACACGCCGCCATTGATCAGGTTCACCAGCGCGAGCGGGACCAGGAACTTCCACGACAGGCGCGTCAGTTGGTCGATCCGCAGGCGCGGGAAGGTGGCGCGAATCCAGATGAATCCAAGCAATAGGAGCAGGAGCTTCACGCCAAACCACGCGTAGCTCGGAATAAACTCCAGCACCGCCAGCGGCGCCTGCCAGCCCCCAAGGAAGAGCGTCACAGCCATGGCACTCAGGGCCGCCATGCCAAGGTACTCGGCCATAAAAAAGAGCGCGTATTTAAACCCCGAATACTCGGTGAGGTGCCCCGCGATCAGCTCGCTCTCCGCCTCAGGAAGGTCGAAGGGAGAGCGGTTCGACTCCGCCAGCGCCGCGACCATAAAGACGGCGAAGGCCGAGAAGCCCCAGGGGGTGAGCGCGTGCCAGTGCGGCCAAAGGCCAGCAGCCCAGCCGCCCTGCGCGGCGACGATGTCGGTCGTCGAGAGTGAGCCGGCCACCACGATCACGGGAACGACGGAGAGCAGCAGCGGCACCTCGTAGCTGATCAGCTGGGCGAGGGCGCGCATCGCCGCGAGCAGCGAGTACTTGTTTCGGCTGGCCCAGCCGGCCATGAAGATCGCGAGCTCGGTCGCGGCGCCGGCCGCGAAAAAGTAGAGGACGGAGGCCTCCATTTCGACCGCCACGAGGTTCCGGCCGAACGGGATTACCGCGAGCCCGATGAGCGAAAGGGCAACGAGCACCACCGGGGCAAGGAAGTGCAGCACCTGGTCGGCCGCCCGGGGCACAATGTCCTCCTTGGTGAGCGCCTTGATCGCATCGGCAAAAGGCTGCAGCAGGCCGAAGGGGCCGGTGCGGTTCGGGCCCGGCCGGTTTTGGATGCGCCCGAGGATCTTGCGCTCAGCGAGCGTCATGTAGGCAAAAAGCAGCCCGAAGACGCCGAGGATGGTCGCGATCGACAGCAGCGCCGCCACCCACGGGCGCAGGGCGTCGGGCAGCCAGCCCGTCAGCGCATCACGCAACAGCACCGGCGCGCGTTCGAGCCAGGCATCGGCCGGCGAAGCAGGGGCGGCAGCGAGGATCATGATGACGAAGGAGGAGGCCCGGGAGGAGGGATTGAACCGGGGGAAGCGGACGCCGCCGGCACCCCCGGCGCAGCGGCGGCGGTCGGTGCCGCGGCCTTCGGAGCGGCGGCCTTGGCAGCGGCCGCCAGGCGGGCCTTCTCCTCGGCGGCACGACGCTCGGCCGCCAGCCGGGCATCGACCTCGGATGCCTCGGTCGGGTGGATCTGGTGATAGTACGCGTTCGGCTTCGCGAGTTGCTCCCGATTCAGGAGCAGTCCGTCGAAACGATCCGTGGCCGCGATGGCAAACTCCTGATCCATCTTGATCGCGTCGAACGGACAGACCTCGACGCAGATCTGGCAGCTCATGCAGACCGCGGTATCGATGGCAAACACCGCAGGATAGATCTGCAGCTTGCCGTTCGCATCCGGCTTCTTGTCCTTGCTCTTCTCGATGTAGATGCACTGCGGCGGGCACTCCTTCTCGCAGATCTGGCAGGCCACGCAGCGCAGTGTGCCCATCGGATCGTCCGCGGTTTCGGAAACCAGGAATGGGAAGTTACGGTAGGCCTCGGGTAGCTTCGGCTGCACCTCGGGGTATTCCTGAGTGACGTAGCGCGCGGGGTCGTGGTAGCTTCCGACGAGGTTTTTCGCCGTGACCGCCAGTCCCTGAAGGAGTCCTTTTCCGAGCATGGGTGAGAGGGAGTCCGGGTTCAGCGATCGACCTCGCCGAGCACGATGTCGATGCTCCCGAGGATGATGACGGCATCCGCGACGGAATGCCCGAGGCAAAGATCCTCGAGGATAGTGAGGTTGACGAACGACGGCGCGCGCACGCGGTAGCGGGTGGGATTGCCTGTGCCATCGCTCACGAGAAAGAATCCAATCTCGCCCTTGGGTCCTTCGATGCGCCCATAGGCCTCTCCCGCCTTGGGTCGGAGCCCGCGCTGCTTGGATTTCGGATCAAGAATCGGACCGCCCGGCAGGCCGCGCAACGCCTGATCGAGAATCGAGATCGACTCGCGCATCTCGAGCATGCGCACCATGTACCGGTCGTAGACGTCGCCCTCGCGCCCAATCGGAACCCGGAAGTTGAAACGCGGATACACTCCATAGCCGTCGACCTTGCGGAGATCGTGCCCCACCCCGCTGGCGCGCAGCATCGGGCCGGTGACGCCGGCATTGACCGCAAGGGCGGCGGGCAGGCGGCCAACCCCTTGGG